>Ga0325402_1007968_pt1 | contig 10079 bp, 14 predicted proteins | sample PopdelMetagenome_22_FD_207212 | JGI IMG/M metagenome (GOLD analysis project Ga0325402, IMG submission 207212) | Populus deltoides microbial communities from Bellville, Georgia, United States - Xylem-PdKOR-R3 | ecosystem: Host-associated > Plants > Phyllosphere > Stem > Wood/Secondary xylem... | reverse complement strand
TGCTCCAGACAAACAAATTTTTAATGTAATTAAACGGTAGTTTACAATGAATTGTCTTGTATTATTATTGAATTCTGTTCAATTTTTAAAAATTTCTTACCTGATTTTTAACCAAATGAGAGTTGTACCATGATCAAATCAATTTAATTGATCCAAAAATAATTTAGATATTCAATAACAATATAGTTTAATTTTAAAAAAAATTAAAAATATATTTTTTTATTAAAATGATAACATACTGAATCGATCTAAACTTCACAGCTTAGCTTATCAAACTCGCAACTTAAGTTAAGGACTCATCTCTGGATTTAATAACTTTATTTTTAAAAAACTATTTTTATTTTTTTGTCTTACAGTAACCTAATTGACTTGACGTGTCCAATGGCTATCCAAATAATCAATAAAAACGTGTTTGGCTATTTAAAAAAAATCAAAGTGATATTTTTTTAATAGTAAGATAACAATATATTAGATCGATCCGAGCTTTGTGACTTAACCCATTACTCTTGTGAACAGAATCATGGACTCTAATAGGTTTAATAGCTCTGTTTTTTAAATTATTTTTTTATTTAATTATATAATAACAAAAATAAATGCTTACAGAATATAGCAATAACTAAACATGAGAATTTTTGTTTGAGATTATAATAAATTTATAAAAAATAAAATAAAATAAATTATAAAAAATAATTTAAAAATAATTAATTGTTAAAGAAAAAAAATAAAAATAAAAATCAAAGAACAAACGCTAAAAGAAAGAGGGACCTGCTTGCACTGTTCATATGACACAGTGCAAGCAGGATTACCCCTCAATTCTTTTGATGTTGCTAGTAAATTAATATAAAACTATTCATAGATCTCAAGATTTAAATAACTTATTTACCCCTCAATTCCTAATCCTCTCATTTACACTGCATGGCTGCATGCAGCCATATGAGCTATGACAGATTCAGCTCTGTAACATGCAGAACTCTTTTTTCTTTCTTTTTTTCATAAGCAATAAGAACCAATGGTTAGTCGTATACCATTTCGTAGCAATGTTTTCAATGAATTTGTCACTTGCAACTCGGTTAATGGCTCAACGCCATGATACATGTCTTGAATACTAACATCAGCTTGGAAGCAAGTAACAACCAGCTTCTGGCAGGAGGGCTACTGGTTCTTAAACCATAAAATTGTCAAGCTATTCATGGAAACAGAGGATTGGAGGAAGATTATCAACAAGGGATATAAAAATCTACTTGTGTTTAAGTCATCTTCAAACTGAGCCTTGTTCGCAGCAACCCCTACATGTTAAGCTATGTTGTATCAGTTATGGTAAAACTTGAGCCATGAATTTACTCGCTCTCTCTGTGGTATTAGGATCAATCACTTTGAGTCTGATAACATCATTTTCAAGAAATCAGAAGCTTCAGGACAGACAATTTGATTTTCTTTCAAGGCAGCTTAACTGTTCATTTCTAACCTGGAAGAATGATGACAGATTCCTCTCTCGCCAGTTTGAAGCTGAAGTCAATATCATCACTGATATCTTCCAGTAGTAAGAGATGCAATTTCATCTGCATTGCAAAAGCAGTTCAATTAGTGTAACTCCATTTGTAATCCCACTCACTTGAATACATGGAGAGTTGCAAATTCTGCTCTTTCCTCGCCATTACAGCCATCGATCCCTCTGACTTGTGCGGGCAAGAGATACAAGGGGATCTCCTTTATCCTATCACAACAAATATCTGGGGTCTGCTTCTGTATGTTGATAGTTCTCTTGAAAAAAACCTCATCAGTTTGCTCAAGAATGCCAGGTACTGCTGCCTAACAGACCAAAAACATTATTGACAAAGAGAACAAAATAAGCAGATGATTCCTGCCATATAAAAAATTTGGTTGCAACTCTGCTTTCTGGAAAGAAAATGAAACATTTTTATGCTCTGTCAAAGCAGAAAGTAACCTGTTTGAGAAGGACATATCAACGCAACTTGCATATAACAACAATACTGCAGAAAAGCTATGCCAATGCACACACATATCACAAGTAAGGGAGTCAACCTTGGGATTTCTAAACATGCTAGAGCCCAGAGGGATTACTTGTCACAAGCCAACCAAGGCACCATCCACCTCTTTGAAAGAGAACCAAGGGTAAGAACTGGAACAATGGCCAAAAGATCCCATTGGAACAAATGGGTTACGACCAAAAGCAAGGTGTCCATACACTCCATCAGCAATAACAAGAAATTTAAGCTTTTCAGCAGTTTCTGCAATCTAAATCCAAATATGCAAGTAAACGAGACATTACTCAGATAGAAATCTCAATATTTTTTGTATACATCGCAAGATGCTTCGAGTTGGAGGTAAATACTTGACCACAAACCTTTTTCAAATGTTGGTAAGAGTATAAATTGCCGCAAGGATTCCCAGGATTTATAATAACCAATGCTACAGTGTTCTGATCTGCTAGGGCTTCAATAGCATTAAGATCAGCCTCGAAGCCTTTCTCTGGGAGAAGATCATAATGCCGAACTTCAAGACTCCTAAAAGCAGCACAAAGTTCATAGAAGCCTGGCCATGGAAGCAAGATATTTGCACCTGGGCGAGCAAGCATTGCCAACGCAACATCAATAGCTTGAGTGCAACCAGATGTAATAAAAACATCATCAGATGATAACTTGTAAGGAAGATCATGAGATAGGTATTCAGCAAACAGAATAGTAGGCATATTAAAATCAAGAAGAAACAAATAAACCATATGATTCATTGCAGACTCTCAAAGTTGAACAAGGAGCCTTCGTATACTAAAGGCTAAATCTAAGGCTAAACTTAAGGCAACTCGGTACTTTAAAATTGCTTTATGACTCTTAATTTACTGTTAACTGATGTCGAACAATAAATAATAAAATTAAAGTAAGAATAGAAAGAAGTTTTAGAAAAAAAAAGAAGTTAAAAAAGAGTAGAAAGGTGATTGAAGATATGCAAAATCTGCAATATTTTTATTAATCATTAAAACTGTCTCTCAAGATGACAGAAGAACATATAAATAGTAAACCCTAAAACATCCTGCTATTGAGCTCGGCCCATCAAATCAAACTATTTAACATAAATAATAAAATAACAATGAGTAGGCCCAAATGGGCTAAATAAATAAAATAACAATGAAATAGGCCCAAATGAGCTTAGTCTCCCAACCAAAGCGTGACAGACTAAGCCATCCTACGTCGTCTTCGTCCATATACTCGTGTAGTTTGTGGTGTGGGTCTGGTGTCCCTACTAACTCTCCCAGGGTTAGAAACCCCGTCGAGCGTAGTACTAGCCGACTCCGATAGTACTCCCAAAGATCTGGGTCAAGCTGCTGCAAAGTATCTCTAGTAATCCAAGTGCAATCTGAGTCAGGTCGACCCACCCAGCGAACTAGAAACCGTTGAACCTCACCATTCCTGTTAAAAACAACTTGTTCATCCAGAATAGCATCAATATTATCCTTTTGTGCTGATGTCAAGGTGAAAGGGATAGAGGTTTCGATGGGATCATCAGAAGAGGAGTTAAGTGGTATCTCAAATGGATCATCTGGAATAGAAAGTAGTTTGTGGTATGCAACTAGATCCTCAATATTAAATGTAGAGCTAATGCCAAAATCATGTGGTAAATCAAGAACATAAGCATTTGGACCAACCCGTTGTAGCACTTTGAAAGGCCCGGCACTACGTGCATGTAATTTTCGATTAGCTCCTGAAGGAAACCGCTCGGGTCTAATCCGTATCATAACATAGTCTCCCACATTAAACTCATTATGTCGTCTATGTAAATCAGCTTGAAGTTTATATTGCGCATTACTTGCTTGAATCTGTTTAGTGATCTCAATATGCAAATCCTGAATTCTACGTGCAAAAGACTCGGTTGACTCAGACACTCTAGCATGAAGGGACATAGGAAGAAGGTCTAAAGGTTTCCTAGGCTTGTAACCATGTACAACTTTAAAGGGACTCATGCTTATTGACCTATTGATAGAGCTATTATAGGCAAACTGGGTCGTAGGAAGAATCAGATCCCAATTCCGATTATGATCACTCACTAGACACCTTAAAAGGTTGCCCAAACTCATGTTAAATACCTCAGTTTGACCATCAGTTTGGGGGTGGTAAGCAGTAGAAAACTTCAATTTGGTTCCCACCATATGCCAAAGGGTTTTCCAGAAATGACTTGTGAATCTAACATCCCTATCCGAAACTATGGTTTGGGGAAGACCATACAACTTGACAATCTCATCAAAATAGAGTTTTGCAACTTTAGAAACATCTGTAGTCTTAGTATAAGGAATAAAATGGGTCATTTTAGAGAAGCGGTCGACAACCATAAAAATAGAATCATGTTTCTTTGCAGTATGTGGAAGCCCAAGCACAAAATCCATGCTCACATCTTGCCAAGGGCAAGTAGGAACGGGCAATGGGGTGTAAAGACCAGTATTTTGTTTTTTATGCTTAGCTAGTTGGCATGTTCGACATTGACCTACCAATTTAGTGACATCTCTTTTCAAACTAGACCAAAAAAACTGGCGTTCCACTTCTTCGATGGTTTTATTCCTTCCAAAATGTCCTAAGAGACCTCCGGCATGAATCTCCCATATCAAAAAATCACGCACGGATGTTTTTGGGATGCAAGGCTTATTATCCCGAAATAAGTATCCATCTTGAAAGTGATAACCATTTATAACACAGCAATGTCAAGTATATTTCTCTAAATTTTGAGCAAGATTCATACTCTTCTTTGAGTCTCTCAAATCCTATGACTTCAACACTCATTACAGATAACAGCGTTACCCGACGACTCAAAGCATCCGCCTTATTCTCTATTCCAGATTTATGTTCCAAAACAAATGAGTATGCTTGCAAATATTCAACCCAATGACCATGCCTATGATTAAGCTTCTTTTGGGAGTTAAGATAGCAGAGGGCCTCATGGTCGAAGTAAAGAACAAACTCCTGTGGTAACAAATAATGGCGCCAATAATGCAAGGCCTGAACCACCGTATAAAACTCCTTATCATAAGTTAAGTACTTTTGTTTTGCCTCATTAAGTTTCTCACTAAAGTAGGCTACAGGGTGACGTTCCTGACTAAGTACTCCACCTATACCAACTCCCGAAGCATCACATTCTACTTCAAACACTTTAGTAAAATCAGGTAGCCGCATTACTAGGGCCTCCGTCATTTTCTTCTTAACCTCCTCAAATGCCCTATTAGCTCATTTACTCCACTTAAACTCACCTTGTTTCAAACAATCTATAATAGGCGACATGATGGTGCTAAATCCCTTAATAAAACAACGATAGAAAGTCGCAAGCCCATGAAAACTACGAACCTCATGAATAGTCTTAGGTTCAGGCTAATCTACTATCACTTAGACTTTTTAGGGGTCAGCAGAGACTCCTTTCCATGACACTATAAACCCTAAAAAGACCACTTGATCTGTAAAGAAGGAACACTTTTTGACATTTGCAAACAAACTTGCCTTTCTTAGGGTGGTACAAACTTGAATAAGATGATTGAAATGCTCTTCCTTGGTTTTGCTATAAATAAGAATATCGTCAAAGTATACCACCAAGAACTTTCCCATAAATGACTGAAGCACTTGTGTCATTACTCTCATAAAAGTGCTTGGTGCATTGGAAAGGCCATAAAGGCATGACTAGCCATTCATATAAACCATCCTTAGTCTTAAATGTTGTTTTCCACTCATCTCCCGGACGGATCTTAATCTGATGATACCCACTCTTCAAGTCAATCTTAGAGAAGATCTGGGCTCCTACCATCATATCTAGCATGTCATCCAATCGAGGAATTAGAAAATGATACTTGATTGTAATTCGATTGATGGCTCGACTGTTGACACACATTCTCCATGATCCATCTTTTTTGGGTGTTAACAACGCAGGTACCGCACAAGGGCTCATACTCTCTCGTATAAATCCCTTTTGTAACAACTCACATACTTGCCCTTGCAATTCAGCATGTTCACTCGGGTTCATTCTATAGTGAGGGAAGTTTAGTAATGTGGCCCCAGGGACAAAATCTATGGCGTGTTGAACATCACGCATAGGGGTAAAGCATCAGGTAGTTCAGAAAGAAAAACATCTAGAAATTCTCTCAACACTTCTCTTACCTCTTCAGGTGGCTCCTCTAAAAAGTTTTTTGCAATCTCCTTAGCCACTACAGCAAACACAACAGACTCCTCACAAATCTCCTTATCAAACTCCCTAGAACTTATTATGTTAAGCCCTCCATCTTTCACTTTATTCTTTTTCTGACTATTATTATTAGACCTTGGGGGTAATCCAATAAGTTGGATTTTTTTACCTTGAAAAGTGAATGAAAAAGAATTTGATCGTCCAAAGATTATAACCTCCAAATCATATAACCAAGGACTACCCAAAATGACGTACCCTACATCCATGAGAATGACATCACACCAAATTTCATCATGATAGTAAAAAATCTTAATGGAAAAAAGACATCTCTCTTTAACCATTATAGATGTATCATTAACCCAAGACACATTATAAGGTTTAGGGTGTGGAACAAACTTTAAGCCTAAGCAGGATACACTACCCGAGGAAACTGCATTGATACAACTACCACTATTTATGATGATCTTACACCCTTTATCTCCACATTTAATGTAAGTGTAAAAAATAGCAGTCCTTCTTCAATCCTAAGTTCCTTTATGTTGTGTTAAAGCACATCTAACCACACCTAACCTAGTTGTCTTGATTTGAGTGGAAATAGACCTAACACATCCTAGCAAGTTAGACTCATCATCCTCATCATTTAGATCTTGAAAATCATCGGGATTGGGTTCATATACCTTATCATCACAATTATCTTATTCATCAATATCCTCTTGCCCCTTGATGAACAAAGCCTTATTAGGGTAGCTAGAGGAAATATGACCAAAACCCTGACACTTAAAACACTGAATTCTTGAAGTTTTAGGTGCTTCATGAAAAATACCCTTACCCTTGTCTTCTCTAGGTATCTGGGAAATCAAAGGATTAGGTTTACGAGGTGGGGCACCTAATATGAAGTTATTACTACCAGGTCGAGATCTAGAAGGGGTATTACGAGTGTCCTGACGTCTTGTCCACTGGCTTTTTATGACCAAGTTATAATTTTGTACTAGGGTATAAGCTTCATCAAGGGTGGAAACACTATTAAGCATAACCTCTCTTCTAAGGTCATTGTTTAAGCCTTTTTGAAATCTACTTAGGGTCATCACTTCATCCACCCTAACTGCACACCTCATTCTATACTCATCAAATTGTGCCACATATTCATTGGCATACTTGCCTCCTTGCCTCAAGTTGTTCCACTAGTCCAAAAGATTCCCTCTATAAAAATAAGGCAAGTACTTTTCTTCTAACTTAGTTTTCATTTCAACCCAGTCAGTAATAGGGGGTTGATCTCTCCTAATCAAAGACTCTTCTACACTTTCCCAATAAAACTGAGAGGTTCCATTAAGTTTTATCTTTGCAAATCTTACCCTTCTATTCTCAAATAAATTATACCAGCCAAAGAATTGATCCATGTCACGGATCCATCTATCAAAAATCCACAGGTCAAGTTGACCCTTAAAAGTTGAGGCTTTTACCTTGATATGCCTCATGACTTACTCGTCAGGGTCATCATAGTCATGATGGCCCTGATTGCGGTTGTATTGACGGTTCATCAGATGAACTGGTCTTTGATGGTAATCATTGAAACGCTCACTATCATGAGGGTCATCAAAGTCATTGTGACCCTGATGTTGGTTATGGTGGCGGTTCCTACGAGGAACTAGTCTTTGAGGCTAGAATGCTCACTCTCACTAGACTGTCTTATTTGTAAAGTTTCTATGGACTCCATCCTTCCAGAAAGGTTGTTCATTTGATTGGACATGTTGCTCATTTCCGTTCGCATAAGTTGTAATTGTTCTTGAATATCTCTAAGAACATTACTAGAGTTCGGATCCATGGTAGCTATGACTTCTAGATTGTGTACTAGACGACCACTATGTAAATGCACGCAAAAACTAATCCTGAGACTGAGATCACAAAATAACACTTGCAAGTAAAACGCAAAATAAAATTATAACTAATAAATAAAGAAAATAAAGAAAATAATTTTTTTAAATTTTTTTTATTTTTATTTTTTTATTATCTTGGAGACTAAGTAATAACAGACTAAACCAAGAAAGTGTGCAAACAAGCAATGTAAGTCCTCTAAATGCACACAAGTAATCCAAACACAATGTTTCAATTTTACCACTAATTTAACCAAGCTCCACAATTAATTAAGAGGATCAAATCTTCAATGCTAAACAAGCTCAAAATTAAGGTAATTCAATGTAAAGGCGGGCTATGTAATTTAGTTATGGGCAAGCACAAAAAATAATATTAATGCTAAATATTGGTTAACAAGTGTAAAAACATGCTAGGAATGATGATTTTCAATGGGTAAAAATTCTGACTGTATGATGTGGCAGTGAAGGATTATGTGGCAGCTGACATAGCAGGATATGCTGATGAGACAGATGATGTGGAGGGGGTGTGGTAGAGCTGATGACGTGGCAGGCTACATGGCAAGAACTAATGACATGGCAGATGGCACGGATGCTCTGGCGTGGTACTGACGTAGCTAGGTTAATTATGTTATCAGCTTCTGTTTTCTTGCTTCCCTAGCTTCTGTGAACTGTTGCCGCTGCTGTCGGTGATGGCGCACGAAGCGGGGCTTCGTGACTATGCTTGGGCCCGGTGGTGTGAGGAAGAGGCTGTGGTGTCTGTGGTGTCGCTGCAGGACGGGGGCCTGTTGATCCGTTGTCGCTGCTGAAGGTGAGGGCACTGTGGATTGTGGCGTTGCGGCTGGTGCTGCTGTTGGGGTGCGGCTGATGGCGCTGATGGTTAGCAAATTTGGAACCGAAGACAAAGAGCTGTTGTGGCTGCGGCGCTGCGGGTTGTTGAAGGTAGTAAATCGGCGTGGACTTGTGATCGTTGGCTGTGATCGTTAGCTGTGATCGGCGTTGATGTAAAATGGTTGATCGTTATATGGGACTGATGTGCAGGTCTTCTTGGTGGTGGGTCTGCCGTAGTGATTGCCTGAGGCGCCGTTGAAGGTGGGGCGCCACTGTTGAAGATCGACGATGAACAGTGCCGATGAACAGTTTTTTTGTAATCAGAACAGTATGTTTTTTTTAGATCAATGATTAGTACTTAAAAGTGCATTTTTATCAAGGTTTTATATCATTATTTTGCACTTGAAGTATCAATAACTCCTTAACTAGAGCATGTTTTATAATAACAGATCTGATAATATAAGATAGCTTTAATTTATGGTAAATGTTCATTTTAAATGCAGGCATATCTCACAATTCAAAGGATTGATTGATGTGATTAACTATTGAAAGTGAAAGGACAAAGAAATGGCTAAGCTTAGAAAGGAGATGCCGATTCAATTTAAATTGGAACACTGTTCAGTTATTGGGTCATATTTGGAGCTGTAGATCTTGGATTTCAGCTTAATTTATATGGATGGAAAGCTAAGAAATAGGGCTACAATGTTCATGAATAGTGTAAGACCCAAATCTGCCATTTTCAAATTCAAAGTTTGGCCACAAAAGAGAAGTCAGAATCTGTCCTATAATCTAGCTCAAACACTGCTTAGCATTTTACCCATATCTGGAGTTGTAGAAGTCCAAATGATGTGCAATTTGGTGGGTGGAAGGAAAAGACAATTTCCAACAACTTTCATGAAGAATAGTTTCTCAAATTCGGATGGTAACAATGACATTTCGTCCAGACAAGAGCTTGAGGTCTATCCACCACGTCCACCAACAGCACTACTCAGTATTTTAGCCATATCTCGAGCTCTAGCGATCCAAATGCTCTGAAATTTTATGGGTAAAAAGATAAGATGATTGCCAACAACTTTTACGTGGAACACTTTGCCAAATTCTGAATGGATCAATGTCATTTCATCCAGCCAAAGTGCTTGAGTGCTGCTGTCCACCAAATCCACTAAATCAATAGTTGGCCACTACATCAATAATCAATTACCAAATGAA
>Ga0325402_1007966_pt1 | contig 10081 bp, 9 predicted proteins | sample PopdelMetagenome_22_FD_207212 | JGI IMG/M metagenome (GOLD analysis project Ga0325402, IMG submission 207212) | Populus deltoides microbial communities from Bellville, Georgia, United States - Xylem-PdKOR-R3 | ecosystem: Host-associated > Plants > Phyllosphere > Stem > Wood/Secondary xylem... | reverse complement strand
AATGACAAATGTTTTGGGTCCTTTCTGGTGGATTTGAGATGTTCTTTTGATTCCATCTATGACTACCCTGCTGCCCCAAAAACCTGTGCAAGCTTAAATGATCGGCGTGACGACTTAACCTAAAAAGCTTCATGGCCTGGAGTATTACTGTAATAGCATAGCAAAAGATTTCAAGTAAAAACGGGTTAATAACAAAATTGAAAAGCCAATAGAATTGCTAGGGGTAACCATTTTTGGTTAGATTTAATTTTAATTTATCTTTGAAAAACAACCAAACGGAAGGAAAAAAAAAAGGATCCAAACCGAATTGGAACCGGTCCAAACTGACCGATTTCAATTCAGTTTGGGTCTGATTTTTGAGGTCCAAAACCGAAAAAACCTATGGTTATTTTTCTGAAGCCGCTTTTACTTCTTTCTTTCATTCCCCTTTTAACAGACTTTGTTTTTGGCTTTGCAGGAACAACAGGATCATAACCCGAAGGAACTTCTTGAGTCTGCATTTCCTTTCTCCACTGCGTCACACATTATAATAAAAGAAACCAACCCATATCAATCTTTTTTCATCCACATACACACATAGCAGAAAATTTAAGAGAATGGAACCAAACCCATGATTCTCCAGATCAAAGAAGAGCATACCAGGGCCCCTTTGGATTGGTAGACGGCGACTTCGTCTTAGGGGGTATAACCAACCCTAATCCAAATGGATTTTCTAAGGGTACCGCCAGGTCGTCTGCTGGGAGTCACAATCCTCTCCCCTTCTTCTAGGGTTTTGCTTAAGTCTGCCATTCTTTTCGAGATGGGGGTGGTTGTGTCATTGTGAAGTGTGAATGAAAATTGAAAGCGTTGGAGGGGAGGGGGCAGCTGTGTGAAAGGGAAAGCAGATAAATGGTCTGCTAAGGTTGTTGAAAGGGAAAGTAATGGGAGGAGCGGGCCCGCGGCTTGGACTGCTTGGTTTTTTTTTTTTTTGTATTTCTAAACTGAATCGGTTTGGTTTGATTTGGGTTGATCGGTTCAGGCACATCAAAACTAGAAACTAAACTGAACTGGATATTTTTTAAAATATTTTAACCAATTTAATTAATTTTTTTTACCAATTTAGTTTTTTCAAATAATTTTTTTTTAGCTTTTTAATTTTTTACTCACCCCATAATTTGCCACCCATGTTCTCCTGCGAGCATTATCTGGGGGTATAAAAGTGGGAAATTGTCGTGGGTGGAAGTTATTAATGGATTTTTATAAATTATCAAGATTCCCGTATACTTTTTTCAAGATATCAATGATGTTTGAAAATAAATTTTCTATTTCTATTTATCCAAAGAGGGGCTAAATTCTGTTAGAACATTATCTATTTCAAGATGTCAAATATGTTTAGGAATAAAGTGATGGTTGGATAATAGGTTTGATTAAATGTTGGATTTTGAGACTCAAAAATTTAAGCTAATAACTTTAGAGAGACACTACTAAAAAAGAAGGTTAATTAGTAACTATTTAGTTCGTTGCAAATAAAATTAGCAACAAATAATGTCAAATGCAAATAATAAATTCTAATTTTTTAGTAACGGATTATCAATTGCTAATCTTTTTAGCAACAACCTATCTGTTGTTAAAATTCGATTGCTAATTATATAAATCAGCAACGGATATTCTATCATTAATCATCATTGCTGATCAGCAACAGATATTGCATTGCTAATCAGCAACGACTATTGTGTTACTGATCCGTTGTTAATTAGCAATGGAAAATTTGTTGTTGGTCCGTTACTAATTTGCTCAATAACTATTTTTTAAAACATGAATTTTTTAAATTATTTTTTTCCATCTATTGAATTTCTTATAATTACTTGTGGATATTTCAAAAAAATGTAGAAAAACATATAAAGAACATAAATTAATACTAGAAATTATTTTATCAACAATAATAAGTCAAATAAAAATAAATTTTATAATAAATTTCAAAATCTTATTGAACTTATATCAAAATCTTGTTCAACTTACATCAATATAGATAGGTCACAATTAAATAAATATATTTTATCATAGAGGTGGTGGTTGGGGTAGTGGTGGAAACGAACCAAAACAATGTTGACCATCATAAGGTGGGATTAGTATATGGTGGTCAAGGCCTAGGTCGATATACTAGAATAGACATGAAATATATATGTGTCATCATCTGTAAAGCCGTATGTGATGGCATAGATGAAGCCATAAGTGTCGACATACATTGGTTCATATTTGATGCCCAAGCTTGGTATCCCATGTTACTAAGAAATTTTTTTATAGAAGTCATCTCCTGTTGTAGTGATAAAATATGACCATCTCTTTCCTTTATTTGCTCTTTCAATACTTGAATTGATGAGTTAGGAGGTGTTGACTCCATCCTATAGGATTGTGATGAAGCACTCATACTAACCATTGATTTCAGCGTACTAGGTGCACCATATATTCAACCCTTTGTAACTTCTTCTATAGCCACACACCAAGCTGCTCCGTCAAATGAAAGATGATTTTCCCGATCAGTTTCATATCTTGAAATCATCTCTTTTTTGTAATTCTTCTACAACAAAATTAAATATAATAATAAATTCATTTTAATTTTAAATAATAATTAAATTACATAAAAAAATACTTACAACAACTTTTTTAGACTTGTTATCTATTAAGGTTTTAGGCTGCTTAGTACTCTGATGCAACATCGAAAACATATCATCTCGTAAAGGTTCTTTTCCACCTATGTTTTCTTGCTATCAACCAAAAACACTATTAGAAAATATAAATATAAAAATTTAAAGTTCATTATAACAAATAAAAAAAAATCATTACCATGCTAGCTTGATATGACACCGTACCTCCAGAATGAATGCTTAATTACCATTTGTTTTGGTTAACTGATTATTCTTTGTAGATTTTGATCTCCTTTGAAATTCAGGGGTGGACCAAATATCTTTAATCATTTGATTCCAATTGTCATTATTTATCCAAACTGGACCTTTATTAATGCAATTCACAATATTTATGGTATTTCTGTCTGACATGGCTCTCTTAGGAGCTCGTGTCAACTACTGGTTCAAAATAATTCTAATCTTATCTTTCCAAATCGATCTTACAAATAATTGGTTCATCGTCCTTAAAAAATATTTTTTTTTTCTACCAAAGAAACAAAGACAAATCTCAACATAGTTGTTATAATAACTCATCATGGAATTTAATTACAATGCATAGACAATCAGTAACCAAAAAGATGAATAAAAAATATTGTTAAAATAATAACTTCTTAACCCCATCATAAAATAGAATTTAATTTGTCTTATATTCTTATTATTATAATATTTTTTTGGTATATACCTTACCATTTCTTAATAAATTCCTAAAATGAAATTTAATTTGTCTTATATCATAGCAACATAGCATGTTCTAACCTAATAGAACGTAGAGAAGCAAACACAATTATATATTAATTTATGTTTTCAATCAATGAAATGGTCAAACAAACTTTTTCAACTCATCAATTAACAGTCATAGGAAAACATCAAGCTTTTTCCTCAGATTCTTTGGCCTAAGAATAATCATTGATAAAAACATGAATGGTTGGGTCATACACTTTCAAGGAGGCTAATTATAAACTGTTACAATTACTAGCCAACAAGAGTAGACATTTGAAGACATGTTAAATAGACTAAAACCATCATTGCATAATCCTAACCAAATATTTTGTGGATCGGATGCAAAGTCTTGATGGTCCTGATTAAACTTCTTCCATGTCTCCCCGTCATATGGATGCATCATAAATCCATCACCTGACCTATGACAATGATGTCATGTCATATCTTTGGCATGATGTGGAGACATTAATAGCCTCTGAACTTGGTGTCAAGGGAAAGTATCGGAGTTGTTTCTCTGACTTATTAGAACCTTTATTAGTGGGATTTCTAGGTTTGTATCGTAAACTTCCATAAAAGTTATAATTTGTTTTCATAGCATCTACCCCATAAGACAACATATAATAATTAGGACACACAGCATATTTATCATAACTAAGTCCAAGTGTGCGCATAAATTTCTTGGCATCATAGAAATTTTAAACCAAATTTTCATTATCATGTACGCAACTTTTTGTAAATTCAGTAAATTTATTGAAGGTCATCTGAGTCAAATTTAGAGTTGACTTTATATTAAGCAATTGTATATAAGCAGATAATTTGAATTGCTTGGTACACCCATCCTATAAAGACTCCCCTACAGCTTTCGGTAATTTATAAAATTTATGTCTCTGGATTCGAAAGTTCCTCTGATACCATAGGACTAGAAACTATATAATTAGAGTATGCATCACCAACCCTCATTGCATGCAGAACCATATTTCTATATGAATTTCCTTCAGAAACATCATCCACCAACATGACTACACCTAACTGATGAAGGTCCAACAATTATTGGTTATGAAATATAAGGCTCTTTATGTACAGTCCATTTTCATAATCAAGTCAAATTCCACTTGAAAACAGGTGTTTATAAACATCTTCTTCCATTAAGAACTTTTGATTTTTGCACCTAACACAAGGAGATCTAATTTTACCTCCAGATACATTTTCATCAATTGAAAATGCAAAATTGATAAATCTTCGTACACCCGCAATAAATTCTGGACAAATATAACAATCTCTACGACAGTGATACATCCATGATCAATCGTCTATATTAATCTAATTAACTAATTAAAACCAATAAAATTTTAGAATATTATGTAATATATTTCTCAATCTATATTTAAAACTTTATATAATAAATTATCAAAATAACTTCATTAATAATTAGCTCATAAGTTATAAAAGGGAAAGATAAGAAAACTTGCAATAAATGAAAAGAGAACAATATTAGAATACTGTATGAAATTGAAGTATAATTAAATAGTTGGGATTGTGTGAAAAGAGAAAAGATAATATGTTGTTTTAATTGTCCTATGGATTAATGAAATTATGTAGGCTAAATAGCTAGTAATTAGGATACACCAAGCAACTGCTCTGTTTATTATTTCTCACCATCATCTTTTATCTTCAGCTTTGGTAATCTAAACTCTTCTATTGAAACAAAAATATATAATTGTTTGCATTGTCAACTAATATTGTAGAAATGAAGTTTTCATAAAAACACATGCCACAATTATTTTTTAAACCAACTATTAAATATTTATTTGATCAATAATTTATTACTTAAGATCGTTACATTAAACAAAGAAATATTGACAAACTAAAATAAATTATGCATATCTAATAAATGGTCGTTAAACTACACAACATATAAAATAACAACTTCTCTTTCAAAGAAGTGTAGTATTAAAAAAAACACTTTGGAAACAAATTGCATCATTATTAGCAAACAGATGCCAAGATTCAATGATCATGCAATTTTTCTATAAACCAAGTTATCTTCTAAAATTTATAAAAAGTTTTAAGCTACATTGACAAGCCTAGAGGACCCAATATGCACGACCCAAAAATTTGGCAATTCCAAATACAAATAAGTAATGTGATGTGATGGGTTCAACAACCTGAAATTAGAAGAAGAAAAAATAAGTAAGAATAGTAGTGTTAAGAAATTAAAAAAGTAAATTACCCTGTAATGAGGTTCGCATTGCAAATTGCCAAAGGAAATTAAAAACAAAAGATTCTTGGAAATAAATGCACGTTCACATGGATATCCCTTGTGGTTAGTTACTGTCCAGCACATTATATTTGTCAAGGCATCACATACAATACCACTTCCACAATCATAAAATCATCACGAATGCTAATATCACAAGCTTGCTCAATATATATAACAATCAACAAGTTTTGAACAACTTGGATATTTGCTACAATTTTGAGCATGTAGGACAAAGACCAAAAAAGTAACATTTTTAAAATATAAAATCTAAGAAAGGTACACAAGTCAAGATCATTTACCCTTCTATATTAATTGGACCATCTACTGAAGTCAAAGGCAACACATATCCACGATCATATAGAGGCACATAATTACTATGTAGTAAGAATTAAATCATTGCCATGTTGTTTCCTTACTTGGTTCTCAATATAGAAGGACTACAAATAAGAAGTAACCAATCAAATGAAAAACTAGATGAAAAGCAAAGACGTGAAATCCTAAATTTTAACCTCTTTTAGTGAAGCTAAATGCAAATAAGAAAGGAATATCATTGCACTATGATGGTTAAGCCCTTAGCATCTGCGTTACAATGAATAAAATGAATAGTTAAGAGTGCAAATTTTTTGGTCAAAATAGGATGAGAAAGGTAAAAAAATTAATGATGAACATTTTCACTCTCTTTGCTCTGCTCTATTTAAGACTACTAAACAAGAACAAATTCACTTGAGAGAGGTTGATGATGAAGAAGATGAGTGAAAATGATGTAGTATGTAAAAAATTGTTAACTAACCAAACAACTTTTACAATACGCTAGTAAAATCCAAGATCTAACTTTTATTTATGGGTCTGTCATAAGCTACCCATATTTCTCCTCTGAAAAACAACACACATACACCCAGCAAAACAGAAAAAACCGAAACCCTGGAAAAAGCCTCACTACCTAACCAAGCAATAATGGAATCATCACAGAACCATGAAGATAAAGAACATTACATTAAGAATTAGAAACATTAGCATATGACGACAACCATATTTAACACATAATTTGTAATAAATCAAAAAAACTAATCTTCTCGTCGATAAAATTAGTTAATAAAACAATATATATTCTCTTTAAATTACAAACACAATCTCTCAAATATGGGTCGGCTTCTAATTGTATATGTTATCTTCGTTGCACCATATTTGTTCCTTGCAAGATGAAATCCTTGGGAGAACATATTCATGGAGAAGAATTTAAAAAAGTGACAGAGATGGGGTTTATGGAAAAGGAATAAAAAGCGACATATGGGTTAGGGTTCTTTTGGAGAATGAAAGGTTTTTCTCTTGAGATTGGTATTTACCTGTGTGAGGTTTTTTTTTTTTGGCAGGTATACATGTACCAATTAATTATTAACACGTCATTATTGTTTTTTTATATAAAATTCAAAATCTAATCTTTTCTTTTTATCAACAACAGACTTTTTCATTGTAAATTTTGTGCAACCATATTAGCAACGGAAAATCCGTTGTTGATTCTTAATATATTAATTTATTTTTTAGTAGCCGATTTTGAGTTGCTAAATCCATTGCTAATATTAAAAAATTAATATATATGTAATATGTTACTAATTTGTTGCTAAATTTGCATCTAAATTATTCTGTTGCTAACATCCGATGCTAGTGACCCTCTTTTTTAGTAGTGAGAGAACATGCAATAAATATATAAAAGAGCATTAAATCCCAACATTAAGAGCATTACATCCCAACATTAAGATTGTTTGTTTTTGTTTTGATATGTAATAAATGCTTTGTATGAGAAAATAGTGTTACACATATGTTGAGATTGGACAAAATTATGAACCCCTTGGTGGTTTAAGAGTATTTACACATCCTAAATCTTGTTATTTTGCTTGAATAAGGGGGTCAAAAAAACTAGAATTTTACATTTTACCTACAGAATATTTCATCAGTAGTTAGAATTTAGTCGGCATGATTTTTACCAACGCGCTTATAGACAATTATTGTTCATCGAAAAAACTTTCCTCGATGATTCATGTTATATCGGTCATCTCTTTGGTAGTGTAATCTCATATAGATTTATAATTTCCTCGAGACATTAAAAGTCAAAGTCCTAGATGACCACAATTGCTTCAACTTATCGTTCAACGATCGAAGATAAACATATATATTTCAACCCGGACTTTTAGGACCGGGTATGCCCTTAGATAAAAACATGAAATCCGGCCTCATATACATTCCAATGGCAAGTTATAAATTGTGAGTATCACCAGCCAACAAAAATAAGAAACAATAAATCACCCGAATGAATTGAATCTGTTTATACATAACATAAGACGTGCGTTCCTTGATTCCATTGAAAATTAAAGATGCACCCTATTAAAATATTTCCAGGCTTCATCAGATAGGTGCACCAAGACTCCATCCACTGCATTATGTGAATAATATCATGTCATGTGCTCAACAGTCTTTGGAGATATGAATAACCTTTGCAGTCTAGAAGTGATTGGAAGTATCTAAATTTTTTTATGTGCAATAAGAGTCATTCTCCTGCCATTTTTAGGTTTATAAAGAGTATGTCCACATATTCTACACTCGGTCAACTCTACATTTTCAAGGTATTATAAAATGCAGAAGTTTGGATATGTGTCAATTTTATGAAGGGTTTCATCATGAATTTCGAAGCATAGAAGTTCTCTTTCAGTCTATTCCTTTCAAGTAAAATTATTCTCTCTTATTCAGTAATTTTGTCGTAATCGGCCTCACTCAACCCATAATCTAACTTGATGGTGAACACATGTGCAATGACCTATAATTTACTATGATTAATGCACTCATAACTTATATGAGTGCATTATTCTCTTCAGGTAAAATTCTACTCGTTCATTCAATAATTTTATCGTAATCAGTCTCACTCAACCCATAATCTTACTTGATGGTGAACACATGTGCAATAACCGATAATTTACTATGATTAGTGCACTCATACCATAAGTTAGTCGGAGTCTTTCAAAAGATCAAAAAACTAACTTCGTTTGCATTTGGTTCTTCATCTATGATTGGACATTCACTTGCATAACCATGATTCATTCATATCGCATCCATAACCATATTCCTATAAGTATTACTATTGTCATTTACAACTTCATGCATATTGCTAGAACTAGAAATTGACTCAACCATCATTTCTATCATGGTCTCTTGATACTTATTTTTAACAGAGATAAACATAAAAATAAAAGAAACTAAAGAAAATATTGTTCAGCCTAAACAAAAATATTCTTACCACTTTTAATTTTATCTTTCATCATTTATCTATGTATCTTCAAAGTTGATTTATAAAATAATTACTCATGCGTACCATTTTCCCTCTCAAAGGCAACTGACTGTAAACTTCTTGTTATTGTTGTTGTTGTTGTTGTTAGTACTGAGAGAATTATTGATAAACTAAAATGAGTAAATTTTTTTTTTACATACATGGTCTATCTGTAAAGCTATTGGTAAATTTATTAACAATAAACTTACTAACAGACCTAAATTTATTGATAATTATTTTTTTGATGGAAGTTTTCTATTGGTAAAATAATCACACACGAAATGTTAGTGAGACGAAATGTTAGTGTAAGTACCGATAAAAAAATTTTTGATAAAATTATTATATCTGGTGGTGGATGGAGCATAAACCAGCAATTCAAAATTGAAGATGCAGCTTATAGGCGCTTCAATCTTGCTTTCAGCTTTCACATCTTGCAGCATAAGGCTGGGGGACCTGCAACATGATGCCATCAGAAGATCGGTAACAGAAATATAAAAAAATGCCGTAATTTTTATGGTAAAATCTTGTCCGTTGGATTGGTAAAGATTGAAATGCAGCGGAAAGCTGACATAAATTATCAAGCAAATATCAAGAGGTACAGCACAAATCAACTCGGAGAAAACTGGACAGAGTTGAGAGAATCACAGAACAGCAGCGGCATAACATTGTCATGGTTAATTCTAAGATACACCCTACCATCACGATTCCCAGGAAGATTGAAAACTGAAGCAGCGGGAGCTTGCGCTCCATTACTGGCTGTCTGAATGTGGCTTCCGAGCAAAAAAGAAAAACAGTGGGGTGAAAATCTCCTTCCTGTAAGGCATAATAACAAAGTTCTGTCATTAACATGGTAGCAGAGGCAGCAGGAAACCTCAAAATCATTAACTTAAAAAAAAGTTATTTAAGATAATTTTATCGGGCATTTTAAAATCCTGAGATTCTTTCCACAAGCAACCTGGGAACATAGAACTAACATGCGGAATCCGTCTCTACTTTTTGTCAAGATAAGAAAAATTCAAGGCGGACGCATCCCACCCGTTGGTCGATCTGCTCTTGTTACAAGCTGTCCTAAACTAAAATAGAAGGATGCGATAAAGGGTTTCTGTCTGAGGCTCAAAATGG
>Ga0325402_1007964_pt1 | contig 10082 bp, 7 predicted proteins | sample PopdelMetagenome_22_FD_207212 | JGI IMG/M metagenome (GOLD analysis project Ga0325402, IMG submission 207212) | Populus deltoides microbial communities from Bellville, Georgia, United States - Xylem-PdKOR-R3 | ecosystem: Host-associated > Plants > Phyllosphere > Stem > Wood/Secondary xylem... | reverse complement strand
CTCTTATGAAGCTTGGAAAAAGTTAAAAAATCTATATGTTAGTCGATCAAGAACTTATGTTATGCAGTTAAAGGAGGAAACTCACCTTAATCCAGCATGGAAATTGGTCAATCATAGAGTATCTCCACGCTGTGAAGGCCTTGGCTAATGAAATAACCATTATTGATTATTCAATCTCGGATGATGACCTAACCCTTTATCTACTGAATGGTTTAGGTCCAAATTTTCAAGAGATTGTAATGCCTATTTGAGCTTAAGAATCATCATTGGCCTTTGAAGAGTTGCATGATCTTCTGGTTGGTTACGAGGCATATCTGATATGCTTGGAAGTTGCAATGCAACAACAGGTTACCTCTACTAACCCCACAAAGACAAAGCAGTCTACACAATGAGGGGTCAATAGTGGTCCTTCAAGTGAAATGCTACTTCACGATGGCCTCACGGCTCTAACCTAGGCCAAAACTTTAATGGAGCCCAGCATGAAAGACATCACTCCAACAACAACTCTAGCAGGCCTAATAATTCCAATCGACATTACCAACCCAAATGCCAAATTTGTGATCAATTAGGCCATATTGCTAAATCTTGTCCCCAACTCCATTCATAGAATATCTCCATCAATTATGTTGCAACCTCTACTAGAAAGGATAAAAATTGGTTACTTGATTCAGCTGCTTCTCATAATATCACGGGTGATCCAATTTAAGTATTCATTTCGAATATGATGGAACTAACGAAGTAATTCTCAGTGATGGTTCAGGTTTGGCAGTCTCATACACTGGCTCTTTGGTTTTGCACTCTCCTCACCGAACTTTTACATTATGTGATACCTTTTGTGTTCCAAACCTCTATAAAAATTTACCAAACAAAATAATATCTTTATTGAATTTCACCCTTTTTATTTTCTTGTGAAGGACAAGATCATGAGGGGGGATCCTATTAAAAAGAGCATGTGACAATGGCATATACACCTTTCCAGAATAAATGGTGACATCCAAAAAGGTTGCTAATGTGCATAAACAAACATCTATTGATGGATGGCATAAGCGTCTTGGGCATCATTCTTTTAAAATTGTTTATCATTTTGTTAAGAATTTTCCCTTCCTATTTCCTCAACCAAAATTTTATCTTCATTATGCTATTTATGTTATATTAATAAAGCACATCAACAACCCTTTCATGTCAATACTCTCCAAAGTTATGCGCCACTTGAACTTATTTACACAGATATGTGGGGTCCTGCTAGTTATACTGGAATTGATGGATCATGATATTACCTGATTTTTGTTAATCATTATAAAAATATGTGGTTTTATCCAATGGTCACTAAATCTGGTGTTTCTAATATTTTTCCTCAATTCAAAAATTTTGTTAAAACCCATTATAAAAAAATTGATCAAAACATTATACTCTGACAATGGTGGTGAGTTTATCGCTTTAAAACCCTTTCTCTTGCTTCATGGCATAACTTGTTACACCACTGCTCCACACACCTCATAATAAAATGGTGTCTCTGAATGTCATCATCGTCATCTAGTTCAAATGGGCCTTACACTTTTTCATGATGCAAATCTTGACCTCTCACATTAGCCATATGCCTTTCAAACAGCCTCTACTCCAAGGACAACCACCTTTCCAAGCTTTTTTTGGTCAACCACCAAATTATTTGAAATTAAAAAATTTTGGATGTGTTTGTTATCCTTTCACATGGCCCTATAACTCTAATAAAATGTAGCCTAAATCCAAAGCCTGTATTTTTCTAGGTTATTCACCAACTCAGAATGCATACAAGTATTTTGAACATCATACAAAAAAACTTTTCATCCCATGCCACGTGTTGTTTGATGAAAATCAACAACACTCCAATGCTAATCCAGACCACTCAAGACCCTTACAAGTCTCTTCCCCACCTCTCTGGTGCCCAGCGGACTATAGTGCCTTCATCAATATTATCCGACGCACCAGCATCATTGCTACCTCCGGAAGGCTCCCCTACCATTATCGCATCCTCCTCAGGTACTTTCAGACCCTATGTTTCTTTACTTTATAATTCTTTGCCAGTACTAGATTACACCACCACTCATTTGAATCCTCCTCTAGATGACAATTAAACTATTTCTTCTTTAAATTTGCAATCACAATCTCATGACTTTTCTATTGATACACATCTAGGTCTAGATCATAATCTCCTAAACCCAAATTCCATAAACCCTACCCAAACAAATAATCCTACCCAACGCACTCATAACATGACCACATGATCAATGAACCAAATTTTCAAACCAAAATAGATCAATACAGTGTTCAAATATCCTCTCTCTCAGACTATAGAACTAACAAGTGTGAGACAAGCCATTTCTCAACCTCACTAGTGTGTGGTCATGTCTACTGAGCTCACCGCTCTAATGAAACATAAGACTTGGGACCTAGTTTCATCACCTTCAAACTATAAATTGGTGGGTTGTGAGTGGGTATTATAAATTAAAAGAAAAGTTGATGGGTCGGTGGATAGATTCAAAGTCCATTTAGTTGTTAAGGGTTATAATCAACGTCCTAGTGTTGATTACAAAGAAACCTTCAGCCTTGTGGTTAAACCAGGAACTATTAGAGTTGTATTATCTATTGCAGTCATGAATGGATGGGATTTAAGGCAAATGGATGTCAACAATGTCTTTCTAAATGATGAATTAAATGAGATTATTTTTATGATGTAACCCCTGGGGTTCAAAGATTTGTCCAAAACTAACCATGTTTGCAAGTTAAGAAAGGTGATCTACGAGCTTAAACAAGCCCCATAGTTTTGGTACACAACACTAAAAAATGTCCTCCTTTAGTTGGGTATGCAAAATTCCAAGGCAGACTCTTTTCTCTTTATTTATAGCCAAAACTCAAATCTTTATTATTTCCTGGTTTATTTTGATGATCTTGTCATCATTAGAAATAATTCAACTTTTGTGGCCAACATTATTAAGCAGCTGGGTGCTGTGTTTTCTCTCAATGACATGGGTTCTCTTTATTTTTTCTTGGGGATTAAAGTAATTCCCACTCGAGCCAGATTGTTCCTATGGACAACTTAGAGTTTTGTAGAATCATTGGCAGCCTTCAATACCTTTCTTTAACACATCTAAACATCTCATTTTTCATTAATAAACTCTCTCAATTTATGCACAAGCCAACTATAAATCACTAGACAACAACTAAGAGGCTTCTTCGCTACTTAAAACAAACCATTTTCTATGTTATTCAGATCCAAAGAGCTGAAACTTCGATATTAAAGACTTACTTTGATGCTGATTGGGCTGGCAATATAGACGACCACACGTCAACTTCTATATATATTAGTTTTCTAGGATCTAACCCCATTTCTTGGAGCTTAAAGAAACAAAAAGTAGTTGCATGTACATAACAAAGGTTGAATACCGAGCACTAGCTGCTGTAGCATCCAAGATAATATGGCTATCCACTCTTTTCAAAGAACTAACGTTTCTAATCTCAGAATCTCCATAATTGTTACGTGACAATCTCGGCGCCACTCATCTTAATTTTAACCGAGTTAAACATTCGCCAATGAAACATATTCAAATCGACCTCCACTTTGTATGTGACTTGGTGCAAAAAGGAAGCCTCCAAGTCAAACATATACTTACTGAAGATCAAATGGCTAATTTGTTAACAAAGCCATTGTCAAAACAATGCAATGAATTGTTATGTAACAAGATTGGTCTTGCCGATGGAAGCTCAATCTTGCGGGGGCATATAAAGGAAGCATGCATGGATCCTTCTAACCAAAATAAAGCATGTCTAGCCTAAAATCATGCCAAATATTATGTCATTAATTATATATTTTGAAGCATCTAAGGTTGAATTCTATAGTTGTATATTGTAACAGTTGCATAGCTTTATCCCTACCATTTAAATGCTTCCTAAATTAGCCCTTAACCACTCTGTATATAACATACAACTTCTATCAATAATGTGTGGAAGAACCTTCATTGAAATTACAACAATATTTACTATTCTACACGATGTCTCTATATAGGTCACTATAACTCGATGACCAAACCGATTTTATCATAAAATGACCTTGACTCTAATCAATTGGTTTCAATAACCTAAACTTGACATTAACTCCTATTGTAATAGCCTTTATACATCCAATGCCTTCACTCGACCAAGCAATAATATACAACACATTTGACCTAAGTTGAAGCATTCACATCCTACATCCGTAAAGCCTAAGGTGTTGGTATTTTTTTAAGATATGAAAATAGTAGAAATGATAATTTTTTAAAAAAAATTGAGTCCTAAAGATCTTATTAGATAATGGTGCCATTTGTTTTTGTAGTGCAAAAATATTTTTGAAAAAAATTAAAAATTGTTTTAGCTACAAATTATTTTTTGTTTGTTTTTATATCGTTTTGATGTGCTGATGTCAAAAATAAATTTTAAAAAATAAAAAAAATTATTTTTATGTATTTCCAAGTGAAAAATACTTTGAAAAGCAACCGCTACCACAATGTCAAATGGGCTCAATAAAGGTTGTTTAGGGTTTGTGTGAAGATTACCACAAGATCAGTTCTTCCTTCTAGGGTTTGATCAACTCTTTTAAGCTGAGTTATTGCAAACCACAAGTCATCTAATTGTTTAATATCTAACAATAATCCATATGCATCACCAAATTAGAAATTTCTTAAACCCTTTTATAAGTGAGTGATTGTCATCCCTTGAGTTCTAGTTCTTTTATTTTCTTTATTTTTTTTATCTGTATAGGTGTGTTCATGTATTTCTGGTGTTGTTAAGAAAAATATAAGACATAGTATACTATTTATGAGGAAAACCTAATGTCCCTATTAATGATAAAATATCACTTTGCCTTCTACAAAATATCATATATTTTATTTGAGGATAATTATTAGAAATTTATGCAATTAAGTCCTTCCTTGTTTTTTCTAGATCTAAAATTATAATTTCGTGTATTAATTACATTCTAGTTCTTAATTTCTAAATGTATTTATAATCAAGTTCCACTTGATCAATCATTAATTTCATACCAATAATTATTAATGTGTGTGAACCATTAGATTTCTAATATGTTGGCTTAAATATAAATCATAATCTAACAAAAAAAAGTTAAATAATTTAACTTATGATCAATTTAACAAATTAATTAATTTATATTAGAAGATTAAGTTTAGCATCTACAACATGTCAGGATCCCCCAAATGTTAAAAAAATCATATGTGACTTGACTTAATATTTTCAATGATTGGTTTCGTAGTGTAAATGCTATTCATTTATCAAAAAAGTTTTGATTTGACTTGAGTATGAAAAGTGTATGCTTTATCAAATCATGTTTATTCCCAACAGCATAATTATTGATTCTCTTAATAAGATTTGAAATTCTTTCCAAAAAGCATTCCATGTTGCACATATATTTCACAATCAATATCATTCGAGAATATATGGAATATCTTTTCTAATTCATCTAAGGTGATGAATCCTTACTTGATCATATAAATACCTTCATATAGTTTATATTATATCAAATATTTATCAATTTGTTACCCTTGATTAATGAAACAAGCAGCTAGCATCAAACATAGCATTTTATATACAAGATAACCTAGGGTGATGAATCTCTTATGTTGTTACCTATTTTTTACTATCAAAACAAGAAAAAAAATAGAAAACAAAATCCAAAAATACAAGAGGATAAACATAAAAAAGCCCAGAAGATTGCCCAAGTTGGTGATGAAGGACCAAAATGACAAGTGAAAAATTTTAAGGACTAGAATGTACAAGATTGGCAAAATTGACGACCCAATTCTAATTGACAAAAGACTCATTTGGTGAAACTATTATTTTTTGGGGTAAAGAAATACAACTTGGATGAGTAAGGACTCAATGAGGCTTTTGGAAGGCTTAATCAATTTTATTAAGGACTTGATTGCAAGGAAAATCAGTTTTTTGGAGTCAATTTGAGTTTAATTGAAATAAATTGAAGTTTGGGGACTAAAATTGAACTTTGAAAAGTTTAATTGGTTAAATCAGGGGCTTAATTATAAAAAATTTAAATTTTGATAGCCAATTAGATGATTGATTGAATAAATTCAAAACCAAAGACCAAATCGTAAAAGGCACGACACTTCAAAGGCTAAAATCGACCAAATTGGGGGCCAAATTGAAGAAAATTAAAATTTTGATGGTCAATTAAGGTTCTAAATGCATATATCAAAAACCAAGATCCAAGATGAAAATGAAACTAAACTCCAGGGTTGATGATTGAGTTTAGCAAGGGTGAAATTGCATGAAATTAAGAGTATATGAGGGAATTAAGGGTGCAATTCAAAGCATTTAGAAGAACAAGGACTAAAATGAAATCTATTAAATCACAAATTAAAAACCCTAATTTTTAGGGATTTAACTCAGACGACGCATTGTTCAGCTTCTACTTGTTTTCTTCCTTGGCAATTCATGATGATGAGTGGCACATTCCAAAAAGCTTGTTATAGAGTTCTAGACTACCAAATGACATGCGGTTTTTTGCAAATAAAAGAGGAACATCACCTCCCCAACCCTATTTCCATGAAATTGAATATTTACATCCCAATTCTTCCATAAAAGTCCCTAACATATTATTCCTAATCAGCCATCACTTAATTTTCAAATTCTAGACTGATTGAGTTGACACTTTCAAGCAAGTCAATATGGAGCTACAAACCTTCAAATTGAATAAGATTGGATCCAAAAAAATTATATGCACCCCCTCTAGCAACTTTAAGTGGTCTTTAATGATGATGATGTCAGAATTGCTCCAATAAAGCCTCGAAAGTAGCCAACTTTAGTTAGCCTTGACTAATATACCTATTAGTGCAAAACCACCTAACCGTTTTGTGTGCTCACACTTCATAGATCCTAAAGGGTTCTTATCTAGGGCTATAAATCATTCTCTCAAGATTAAAAGGTGAAGAATGCATGCTTTTGTCTCCAAGCAAAGGAAAACCACCTAGGCCAAAACCATAATTGCAAAAACCATTGAAGGACAAATGTTCAAACTGTGAAATTTTGTCTAGAACTCTCTCATTTAATCAATGAGCTCAACTTTGATCAATCTTTGATAAAATCCATCAAAAACCCTAGAAAAAACTTATAAATACCATTGGAAGTTCAAGTTGAATGGAGGGGGAAGAAACAGAGAAAAAAAGGAGAGAAATACTAAGAAAATACCCTAGTTATGAAGGTTTATAAGCCTAAAATAAGGTTTTTTCATCTTTGAAAGGGCAATAAATTTGCGGAAACAAAACTTTACAAAGAAAAGCAAATAAAGGCAATAGTTATTCTAAGGGTTTGAAAGTACATTTCTTAACCTAAAAGAGGAGTCCATATGGCTTGTTTGATTTGATTTTGATTGTCATTTGGTTTATGTTTATGTTTATGTTTATGTTTATAAGTACATTTCTTAACCTATAAATACCCTTTAAATTCTAAAAACAAGAGTGTTTGTTTTTTATTTGTGTGAAAAATGAATAATAGAAAAATATAAACTCTTTGCCTAAATAGTTTAGGGGGTATAAATAGCCTCTAAACCTTTTCATGTTGCTTGTATGGAGGGGTTAAAATGTTATTTCCTTTTGATATTATTGATGAGGGATAAATATTTCTTACATAATATTAATATTGATGGAAATATGGCAGGCCTTTAGGAGACTCTCATATACCTAAGGATGTAGAGAGATGATTATTCTTTACTTTTAACATCTTAAACAAACAAAGTCTTGTGACCCAACATGGGATCTATAATAATTGTTAGTTATATATGCATTTGGACCTGGAATGATCCCAACCCCAATGGTGATGAGTGTGACAGCTTATTAGACTCACATGTACTTGGACTCAGCTTGTAGCTAAGCCCATGGATGTTAGATCTAGTATATTGTCAAACCTATATGTACTTAGACTCAGCGTGTTGCTAAGTCCAAGGTTATTAGGTCTGGCATCTTGTCAGCCCTACATGTACCTAGGTTCAGCACATAGATGAGTCCAAGGATGTTAGGTCTAGCATCTCACCAGACTCACATGTATTTGGGCTCAACACGTAGCTAAACTTAAGGATGTTGGGCTTGGAAGCAAGCCAGACCCATGTCATATGGGCTTGGCACTTTTCCATGCCTATGTATTCTGGGTTATTGCCATGTCTTTACCTCTTTTAAAGATGAGCTTTAAACAAAAATAACATATATAAAATATGTTGATCCATCAAGAATAAATTCAAGCGACATTCATCCATAAAAGAATAATTTTTGAAATAATTAGCCAAACATAGGAATATAATGAGTTATTACATTTTATGCTCCATAACACTATATCAAACATGTCCTTATAGCAAATGATATCCTTTACATTTGGGCTAAAATGTTATATGATTTTTTGTTTCGACTTGGGGCAAAGTGAAGTTAGATACAATTCATTAGTGTGTTCACACGATACTATAGAACTATTTTTAAAATCTGTTTTCATTTAATTCTATGTAATGTAGCTATTTTAACTTGGAGCAAAGTTATGCTAAATACAATTTTTTAGAATGCTTGCGTGATGTTATGGAGCTATTTTTAAAATTTATTTTCATTTAATTATAGGATGACTAGAATAAATGTTTATCAAAATTTTAATTATTTAAATTTTATAAAAAAACATATATCTTTAGTTAAAATCCCCTTTTCTTGTTCATCTATTTTTATTTTTATTTTTATTTTTATTTTTTTGAAAAACAAAACATGTATTTGGTATTAGAACCATGATTTTTTGAATAAGAATAAGAGCAAATGAGAAAAATTAAAAAATTAAAAGTAGAAGGGCCAAACCGAAATATCTTATATATACAAATTAAACACCGAGGGTTAAATTAAAAAAAAAATTCAATAAAAAGAAAAATGACTAAAAAAAGTAATCAAAACTAAAAGGCTTGAATCTGAAATAACAATAACAATAAGGACCATAGCACATTCACCAAGGTATGAGAGAAAAATGAAGGAAGTAAAAAAAGAAAAGGTCATGAGCGATACACCGACTGCATTTGGAGAGCATGTGCTATCTATAATAGAAGAGGAGACAGCGAGAAATAAATTTAAGATGAAAAAAACTCATTTTTTATCGCTGAAAACCATCGTCCGCGCCGCCCAAAAATATTGCGGCTCCAACGTGTTGGCGTGTGCTCTGCACAGGCCAACAACTTTTCAAACATAAAATTATTATTTTAAAGGTAAATTACTTTACTTTCCTTAACCAAATTTACAATTATCAAAAAAACTAAGTCTAAAAGACCTAAAAACCCCTTACTACAATGAATTCAATGTCTTGCATTTAAGGTTATATGTGTAATTCTATTGCGTATGAAAAACAAAAATACTTAAATACCCCTACTTGAGACTACTTATTTTTTTACTCTTAAGGGTATTTTGGTTATTTTACTATTCATTAAAACATTGAATAGACAAAAATATTCTCAAACAAATCAATAATAACTAATATACCCTATAAAAATATTAAAATAACCTTGTTCAAAGATATGTATTTTTTTATGGGAATGATGATTGTACTTCAGTGGTGAATAAAACAAATGTAAGAAAAGCTACATGTTTGGTTAGCAAACGGAACATGTTTTATTAAATACCATGGAGGGTGGTTAGAAGGTATGCTCCCTTCTAACACTAGAAAAAATTTATTAAATTTCTTTAAATATATTATAAAGGGTAAGTTTGTCTTTAAGATCACTTGGAGAAGGGAATTAGTCTTAGTTGATCTCTTATTATAAAAAAAATTAAAATCTATTATAAAATACACTAGCCAACAGAGTCATAAAAATCAGAAACATGTAAGATCACTCAAACGTAGATATAAATTAAATAAAATGCTATACTTTTCATGATTAATTAGATATAAATTAAATAAAATGCTATACTTTTCATGATTAATCAGTAGAATACCTCCGGCGTAGAGAGAGATTTTGGGGGACTCTGCTCGCAAATTTTTCATGAACATATAATGAGGTATCGATATCACACAGGTAACCTCCTTTCCTGTTG
>Ga0325402_1007962_pt1 | contig 10083 bp, 9 predicted proteins | sample PopdelMetagenome_22_FD_207212 | JGI IMG/M metagenome (GOLD analysis project Ga0325402, IMG submission 207212) | Populus deltoides microbial communities from Bellville, Georgia, United States - Xylem-PdKOR-R3 | ecosystem: Host-associated > Plants > Phyllosphere > Stem > Wood/Secondary xylem... | reverse complement strand
TAGTTATTTGACCATTCAGAAGGTTCCAGGTGCCAAGGCTAATCAGAGAGTATTATGCACAAAGTACTGTAGAACACTGAATGGAAGGAGGACTTTTTTTGCTCTTAATTTTATAATATCTGAAGTCAAGTGTTATATTACCTGGAGCCGCAAGAAAACACATTACCACAAAATATGCACAAAAGTAGCTATAGCCCAAAAAAGGGAAAAGGGAAGAAAGAAAACCTTGGGAGGAAGACGTTTGAGGAGTACCAACAATGTCTGAGAAATTATATTTGAAAAGCGAGGCCCAATAGCAACATACTCCAATAATCTGCAACATCAATTATCAACTGATCATCATGAATATTCATTTAAAATAAAAACATAGGACCTAAACAAGTGATCGAAGTTAACATGTAAATTCCAAAGTAGATACCTCTCAATGTCATCAAGAATTATAATGCTCAAAGGAGACTTGTACGCATCCTCAAACACCTGTGGACAGTACCAAGTTATCCAGTGCTTAATTCTTTACATTATAAAGGCAAGAGTACTAGTTGCGGGTGAAAGTGAACAGTAAATACAGAGTTACAAATATATTATAGATTGATAACGCTTGTTAGCAAGTTTTGGGGTGTGGAGAGGTTCAAGTTCCAATTTAAAAGGGAAAAATGAAAAGCATGATAAAACCCCAGGGTACTATCAGGGGCTTTGTTCAAGGGCACATAAACCTCCCATTGACACACCTTAACAATCCGAGCGCATTTAGTGCTCTCTTGTAGACCAATCATTGTTTCAGCTGAGATCTATCAAATAAGTGGAAACTCAAAAGTGTTAAGAACAAAAATATACAGTATTAAAGTGGCTATGAAAATTGATGTACATTATGGGGAAAGAGCTCACTATTTTGACATATGGAAAATCACTGTCGATGCCAACAGTAGCTGCCAATGCAGTTTTACCACTGTACACAAGAGAGTAACATTCAAAAAACTGACAATAAAGGAGATTAGGTGAAGCAAATGAAAAGGGAAATGTAAAACGGAAGGGAAAGTTCTTACCTGCCACTGGGGCCTTCCAGAAGGCAAGTAACCATTGGACTTCCCTTGCTAACTTTAACTTGCTCCACCAGTAGCATAGCTCTCTGATAAATATGCTTGTGTCGATCACCACAGTCCACCATGCCATTAAGTCTACAAGTCATGTTACGTGGCACAATTTAGGCATTTATATTTGAGTGGGATTACATTTTCTACTTTCACACAACCAACCATGCCTAGCTATAATATAATTATTTAAGCTCTTATCCACCATAGAAAATTTAGCTCCTAATACCAAGAGCTTTGCATCCAGAACTGTGGGGGTAAATTGAGATTCAAACAATTGTCAACACTTTTTGAAAGCCTGAATTAAAAATAATGTATGATTTCAAGTAGAAAATTTCTAACTCTACCTGCATCGTTCAAGGTCATCAGTGGAGGCTCCAAATGCTGGAACAATGTCATGGAGTGCATGCAGAAAGTCATCCATAGTTACTTTAATACTCTCTTCATCTACTGGCTTGGTAAGATCATCTAGACTTAGTTGTCGATTCAAAGCAAATGATACTGCACTTTTCACTACACCTTCAAGTTCTGCTCCACTGTAATTTTTTGTACGAGCAGCTGTACACAAATAAATCAATTTTATAAACTTTACTCAGTCAGTCCCATTAACAAAGTTTTGAAGATAAATGACTTCACCAACAAATATGATATGGCAGGACATAAACCCTCATTCCACCCTCCCACCGCACCCCTTCCACATTCGCACCCCCCCTCCACAAAATCACTGTGTGAGAGTACATACCAAGCTCTTGAAGATTTACATCGGGAGATAGAAAAGAATTCTCTTTCATCTTGTTTGTATGAATTTGAAGAATCTGCAGCCGACCATTTTCATCAGGAAGGCTTATCTCAACTTGAACCTCCAATCGTCCTGGCCTACAAACCACAAAATCAAAATGTTTGAAGATGAAAGGATATTTGTTCAAGTAGAAGCTTTGTAGTCATAAGCCAAAAAATAGTGGGGAGAAAAGAGTTCAAATTTCTTGTATTTTTCAGAATAAATTATATTTATCTACACTCTTTGCATCCTGCATTACTGTTCTCGATTTAAATCATCATAATCTCCATGAGTTCCAAAAACTAACTAGAGTTCATCTCTCACATTTTAATTCAATGAACTAATTACACTTCAACCTTTTCTATTATTTGCAACCCATGCTTCCACTATACGCAATTGCAATAAAATGGGACACTGTTTTACATGAGAGTAACAGAAAAGGAGAAAGGCAGTAACCTCAAAAGCGCTTCATCAAGCAAATCCTTTCGATTGGTCATTCCAATAAGTAAAACATTATTCAGGGACTCCACACCATCTATCTGAAAAGCAAGCAGTCTCTTAGTCATGTCGATGGAATCACAAAGCGTTTTAAGCAGATTACAAGGGCTGAGGAAAATTATTTTATTTTCTCGAATGTTCAGAAAGCAATGAGAACTCTTCACCAACCTTTGTAAGAAGCTGGTTCACGATGCTATCATGGACTCCAGTACCATCTCGAGTTGATCCTCTTGACTGAAAAAACAAAAATAAAACATGCATGTCTTCTGTTATCGTTTTTATAATGTATGCCGACAGCCTCAATTCCAACATACATGGACACTAATGAGCATTGCATCACTGACAGATTATCATTAGAACAAAAGCAACTATGCCAGAAATGTGTGCTTGCTTAAAGTTCTTGCCATTAACATACACACATACATGAAGAGAACCACAATCAAAGTTGGTACATCTTTCCTAGGTAACACTATATTTACTTGATAAAAATGCCTTTCTCATCTAAAGGTGCTTGAATAATATTCTTTTTAATAAAATCCCTCCCCAAACTATCAGTGCACTTAATTGGCTTTTCAACAGTGCTTGTCTGTCACTTTTTATTCTCGTCTACTTTTCTTCTTTTCAGAACAGATATTAACAATCTACCCTTAGATTGAAGATTAGCTAACCATTACTCAGGGATATCATTACCATTTTCTCACTATATTTGAAAGATAACTGCAAAAGACTTTACCAACCACCAAAACCAGGATCAAAAACACACTTTCAATCACCATTAGATGAATACTAATTGGCTTAAAAATGGCTCTCCCGTCCTGGACAGTGGCGGGGTTGAAAAAGTAGAATAATTGCTATATAACATAGGCAATAAAATCTACTTGCATAAATGGTAACAAAGAGTTTAGAAATCTCATACCTTGCATATGGCATCAATTTCATCAAAGATTATTACATGCAAATCACTTTGGTCCCCTGAAAAGTGAAAGTAGTGGTGGCATTAGCATCATGGAGAAAATATCTAAAATCATATTGTGGTTCAAAGAGGTCCCTTACCATTGGTCCTTTGATCATTTTCAGCATCAGCAAACAGGTCTCTAACATTCTTTTCAGTCTCGCCGACAAATTTGCTTAGGACTTCAGGGCCATTAACAATCTAGTGCAGTGTTACCAAACAAAGAAATCACACATTGACATTAAACAGTAATTAACAATAACAGGCACATATTTATTACTGATGTTCCATTCCAATATACTATTTCACACTTGAATCTGAACCTTAACATAAAAAGTATAAGATGTAATTCAAAAGTAAAACCATAACCACAAAAGGTTCACACAGGGTAGAAATACATCATAACTATTAACTAAGATGGATGGCTTATAAGATCCTGAAATATAGCATTCCACTGAACACACAAGTAAACCAGCCGTATTCTACTGCTTACCAAAACATAGCACAAAGCTCGATTATATTAAAACATCAGTCATAAACAGGAATACTAAGTGTTATAAAGCATCAATGTTAATATGTTTGTCCAACTTCCCACACATAAAATGAAATAGAAATCTCAGGTGTTGAGATAGGCATAAATATTAAAAGTAAAAGCAAATTTCAGATGACACTAGCAGCAAAAGGTCAAATATTCTTTTCCTTCTAGCAGACCAACAAACACACGCACACCCATGCAAAGAAAAAAACTGTGAAATCAATTCCAAACCTTTGGCTCCCTCCCATTCAACATTTTTCCAATTTGACGAGCCATAAGAGTTTTTCCAGTGCCAGGAGGCCCATAAAGCAGCATACCCTTTACATGCTTGATCCCTAATCTGGAAAATCAAATGCTTATTAACAGCAAGAACATGTGCATATCCCAAATTGGATCAATATAACTTGAAGAGTTAACTGCATTACTTGCTTGTCACGTGAGGTGGGAAAACACGAGAGGCAAAAGCTCTTCGAAATATATCTGCAAATTCTGCGCCCAAACCACCTATACCTAGTGACTGAAGATTAAACTCCTTTTGCCTAAAGATGTTGCTACTGGCAGCTTCACGCTGATTGACAATCTGCGTGACAATACATGTAAATAAAATCCATAAAGTTTCAATCGATTCATCAAGTTATAATTATGATCAGCATGTCAGATTAGAGGAATACTTTCCTAAAGAGGACCGAGCAATAAGGACAGTCAAAGGAAATAGATTCAATTGTCACAGATGTCTGCAATAACATGGCATCAAACACACATTCACCATCAAGTTTGGTAATGCTGAGCATTTACCAGGTGCAAATTCTGTGCAATCTAGGATGATACCATTTCATAGATTACACTGACACAACCATGGAAGTATCCATGTCAAAAACCATTACAATTTACCTCTAGTTAGATTTATTTATAAAAGAAAAGAAAATACAGTTTAAAATGGCATACACATGTTATACTCAACAACAATTCAAAAGTTGAAAAGAAGCAGCTCATCATCTATTCACGTTTCCAAGAACAATTTTTTAAGATGATTAAAATCCACAGATAGGTGGTTTGTCCTAAGCCACAAAAGTTAAGCATGGAGAATAAAAGGCAAGCTCACAACACAAATATCAAAATTTGACCTTTATGCCACTAGAATTTGATGCTTCAAAGACAATGTACGTGTCACTTGAAATCATTCCTCTCTCAGCATCTTTAGAATCTTCTCGCCCCTCCACAGCAGCTTGAGTGACTGTAAATATGTAATTGTTTCCGTGATACTCAAATGTTACTTTTTGCCCCGATGTCATAACCTGTATACAAAAAGTCAAATTCCATGCCTCAAGCACAATATGCAAATAATAGATCAAAATAAAAAATGGAAATCTCAGTCAGATATAACTGATCAGGATATATCTGGCCCAGAGGTAATGAGGTTAAAAATTGCCCTTTTATGTATTTAAGTTAGATTGGTTTCCTTTAATGGGAAAGGTGAAACATTGAGAGGGATAATTATTACCCCCATCTTGATGCCTTTAGAGGTTAAGTTTTACCCTGCAAGCGTGGAGGATAAAATTTTAACCTCACAAGCAAGATTTTTTCTTTTCATTCTCTTCTTTTTATCTTAACAGACACCCAGATAATTTTTTATTTCTCTCTCTCAAATCATTAGTAATATGTTAATTATTTTCTCTCCTATCACTAACAATTTACCCTTCAATTTATGAATTCACCAAACCTCCTTAAAACTAACTTCTATGTCCTCTAAATTACTTTTGTAATGATTACACTTGTAAGAACTTCCCTTCCAATTTTTAACCTTGTATTGAATGCTACCTTAGATGGAAAAGAAATGTGCATGAGAAAAGTGCGTGCACAAGAGAGAGATGGGCATCACAAAAAAAGTCAAATTCACATGATATCGTACAAGCAAGCATGTCTGATCTTATCCAAGTGTTCATTTTTTAAGTTCAAATTGATCAAAAGTAATGTGTCACCAATCCTGTATTCTTTCTACAATTAATCACATGTAGTCTCAACCAGCAAGCTTCAAATAACCAGTTTTTGTTTTGCAAGAAAAATCAGAAGAAACAAAATGAAACTCGTGATTCCAACACATAAAAAGGAAGAGTTCGATTACTTCAAGGCATTTTCCAATCACTGATGATGCAAATTACTAGATTAACAGTAAAAATCCAATCAAAATAAACCTGACTGCAACTAAGAAATATTTTCAATCATATACAACAGTTAGGGGACACAAATCTCTACCTGTTTAGCAAACCTTTTCCTAAGTTGGTTGGCCAGAATAACAGCATCAATCTACAAAAAAAAAAAAACACGAGAATCCCTTAATCCTGCCACCCGTCCTAAAACAGCACAAAGTTTAATGCCGGCATAATCAAAAGATCAGGACTTCCAATCTACTTGCCTGTTCATTTTTTGTCCCTTTCTTCACAAATTCCAACTCAAGTGTTAATAATGCAAGGTTAAAATCTTCAGGAGGGATAAACCTAAGAAATTTGACCCAGCCAACAATTAGAAACTGCAATTCGTAAGAACAGGAAAAAAAATAAAAAATAAAAAACAAAAAACAAATCAACCTGCGCACAGATACCGTATCACCAGATGAAACCCTCGCATGCCTTCTCTGAATCGAATTCAGCGCAATTTGGCCAGTACGAATATTTTCATGAGGAGTAACTCTTAGTTAAGGGCACCAAATTGTGATTACTTCAACAAAGAACTAACTAAAATTGTTACAACACACGATCACGCACATTTAAATTTTCTCATTTGTCACTCGCCGGACATCAAAAGTGAAAGTATAAATTTAAAACCATAGACTTTTTACCAACAATAACTAATAATGGTAATGCGATTATTTACTTAAACTAACAAAAAAGATTATCACAATAAACAAGAAGATTAAGTCGGTCAATTCCCTGTTTAATCATCATGTAGATTTGAGCAAACAAAACAAAATAAAACCTAATTATTAACAATATCAAAACTTAATGATCAAATTAATGAAAATACGAATGCAGTCAAAATTGAAATCGAGATGAATGTATAAATACGTAAAGGATATGAAAGAGATAGAACGAAGGAGTCGGAGACTAAAGCTAAGAAGAGCTTGGTTCCAGGGACGGCGAAGTTGTGGAGATCGGAGGGTGAGCAGTAAGCGAGGTTTGTGAGTGCGAGATCTGCCCCCGGTGTGTTCGTCACGATCATTGTCGACGATTGGAAACCGAACCGACTCGCCATTTTCGATTCTTCTAAGATCTGTTTTTTAATTATTTATAAAAAAAATAGAAATGGAAAGATATTAAATGAAGGTGATGATGATGGTGTATATACAAGTAAGGAAGGGCGGGAGAGACCGAAGAAAATGAAATCGGAGGGTCTGTAATTGCCGGTTTACGTGTCTTAAGACTTTTAAATGCATTGAAGTCTCTCTCTCTTTTTTCATTTTTCGCCAAATTTCAAATCAACCCCCCAAATTAAAACCCAAACATCAATTGAGTCCCTTAAAGTTTTTTTGTTCCAACTGAGTTTTCAAAGGTTTCAAAAATTCTCCTTTGAGTTTTATGTTTGAACTCTTAGCAAATATTGACCGAAAAACAAAATCAAGCTTCAAACAAATCAACATCATTTTTATGCATAACATGCAATTTGAATGGAAACCATATTAAAAATGGACAAACGACTCAAGTTAGAATTTGGAAATCCAATTCAACCATAAATCAGGGACCAAATCAAGAATGTATTTATAATAGGGGGCATATTTGAGGTTTGCCCATAACTTACCTCCCCAACGGAATTGATCTCGTTATAAACAGATGTGAAAGCTTATGCCATGACAAGAGAATGAAGACTTGAGTGCTTTTCATTTAAAAGCTGTGCCAATACAGAGACGTAGTTTAGATTGGATGAGTTCTTCGTCGTTCATAAAATTGGCTGTGGGACAATCTGATTTCATGCCATGGATGAACCCATTTGGCAGAGGAAGTAGTCTCAAGCTAAAGCTTTTCTTTTTCCGAAGTTACACGCCATGGATGAACCCATTGGGCACAGAGGAAATAGTAACGAGCTAAAGCTTTTATTTTCCAAATTTACCTACCAGGTACTAGGCAGTGCACCCTCTTTCCCACCCATAATCTCACTCTTGAACATCGGACGTCTGGTTGTATTCTCAACACTGCAAAAACGGAGATTTGAAACCAACCAGATTCCACGCCTGCTTCGATTGCATATTTAGAGGTGATTGTAATTATCATCCCTCGTTTTAGTGCCTAAGCAGCGAGAGGGGACAAAATCAGTTAAGAAGAGTGCATCTCTCCTACTGTCATAGCATGTATGTTCGACCTCCCATTTCTCCCGCATTCCAATTGTACTATATGGATACTCTGATGCTAGGTACTTTCCATATATCACAACAGAACTAGATTTCACTTCTGCAGAGTGGAAAGGCAACTAAGTTGCTCATACAAGTGCATACTCTTTAGATGTTGACATGACAAAAGTGCATACTCGTTTTAATGCAGAACAAGACAGACGGACAGTACTCAAGCTCACACTAGGAGTTCATAATAAAACTACACTCTGCTAGTAACTCATGGGAGCTTCTCCATCAGACCAAATATGGAAAAATTCTCCTGGTTATTTCAAGCTAAAGGTTCTCCTTTTGAATCTCAGTTGCTAGATTGGCGGAGCTCAGGTCGCACAAAGTCAGCATCTGCTGGCACGGAAATGTCAACTGTGGGTCTTAATTGGGCACAGACTTCAACGGCTCCATGCACTGGATCTGAAAAGAAATTGCTGATGAGATCACGGTTGATGGGAGTACTCTTGTCTACAGCTACCAAGGCCTGCTGGGTGAGGATGTAGTCAAAACGAGGAGCCCATTTCCTTGATCCCAATCTTGCTGTGGTTGAGCAGTTATCAACCATAAAAGAAACTCCACGGGCATGCATAAATGGATTCAAGGAATCCACAGATTCAATCAGACTTTCATTAATGATCTCAGAGTACGAATGGCCTTTCTTCCTCAATATTTCAATCTGGAAAGAAGCAATAGATATTAGACAGCAGAAAAGCAAAAAACAATACAGCACCAACTACTATGAGCTTCTTTCTCCAGTTTCACCCGTTCCACAAGGTGAAACTTAAATTAGATTTCACAGAAAGAAATTAATCATTCATTCGTGTTCAAATTCATAAATCAAATAAGCCCAGCTTCTATGAATACAAACTTCAAGTAAATACCATGCTTTCGGAGTATTCAGCATTTTGTTGTCCTAACATGCTCAGAACAAGAGCGAAGTACCTGAGCCATCATTAGTGCCACATAGACACCAGCAGTGAATGGATGCAATGGACCTAAGTCCCCAGCTGGCCGGGCAGCCCGGACTCGCTCACCAACCTTCCACATGCGTGTCTGATCAATTTTACCCATTGGAAAAGCTGGTAGACCTTCCTTTTCCTGTAAAAGGAATAGCACATCACAATAAAACAAGCTTCAAGTCTCTTCATCTATGGGGACAAAGAGATCATAACTTCAACATAGATGTAAAAGAAGATATCAGTTCCCAAATTCCAAGTTAAAAAATAGTTTCCATAGCATTTCAGTATGGTGGGCGCAACAGAAAGAGTGAACATACATAAAAGCGACGTCCAGCCAGGACAACACTGCGAATCTCACTTCCAGAGGCTACATCTTCATAGCACTCATACAAGATGTCCATGCAGGGATAAAATGAGGCACTGTAAGCAGTCTCGAATTCCTTTTTGCCTTCTGCAGACAAGGAATTGTAAACAGCCAGCATGCCCTGTTGAAACAAAGAAATGAAATCAATTAGGCTACTGATCCCTGGCTTCACTGATTAAATAAATTGATGCAGACAACTGTTTGGTAGCAGGAGAGTCTGAATTTAGCATGCACCTTGGTTGATATGGTCCTTGATATGATGCCAGTAATGCACTCAACAGTATTCTTGTAGGCCTCATCTTCACTCATTCCATTTTCAGTGTACCGTCTAAACAAGGACTCCACAATTCCATGAACAGCACCAAGCAAAATGCCTGCAAACCAATAAAGAAAAGTCAGGTATCAAGCAAGAAAAGTAGTGAAATAATAACAGAATAAGGAACTAAACTCACCCCTCTCCCCAAAGATATCACTCTTGTATTCCTGCTCTAGTGTAGTGGCAAATGTGAAAGGTGAACCAAGGGCAACAGACCATCCCAA
>Ga0325402_1007961_pt1 | contig 10084 bp, 6 predicted proteins | sample PopdelMetagenome_22_FD_207212 | JGI IMG/M metagenome (GOLD analysis project Ga0325402, IMG submission 207212) | Populus deltoides microbial communities from Bellville, Georgia, United States - Xylem-PdKOR-R3 | ecosystem: Host-associated > Plants > Phyllosphere > Stem > Wood/Secondary xylem... | reverse complement strand
AATAGAACTTTAATTTTTTTCTTTTTTATTTTTGTATTTCTCTTTATTTTTTTGGATTATTTATCAATAATTACTCTTGTTCTCCGCATTCCGGGTTTTTGAATATTTTTTAGTTTTAAATTATTTTATATATATATTTTTGAATTATTTTTATGTATTTATATATAAATAAAGTTTTTTAAAAATATTACTTTTATATATTAAAAAAATTAAAATACATTTTTTTTATCGTATTGTTAGATGAACTCTTAAACCTCTTCAAGGGACATTGATGCTTCAAGAGACATTGTCTTCTTGTTCTTATTGATTTTTTTTATTTGTTATCATATAAAAATTTTAATATCTTTTAGAATAGAGGGTATTTTTTATAATATTTACAAATATTTATTTTTTTTAATCATTATATTATTAAATTAACTAACTGAGCCGAGTCACCTCAATAAAATAGATGAGGAAAAAAGCTGAAGAATAAAAAAGTTAGACATGAAGGAACGTAGGACATTGATAATAGAATGCATGAGAACCACAAGATCTAAGATTTATGTTTTCAGGTGATTTTTTTCTCTGACAAGCAAGGCAGATAAGGTTTCATTTTTATTTTTGAAATTTGGTTAATTTTTTTTAATAATTTTTAAGTGTTTTAAGGTTTTTAGATGATTTTTATAGTGTTGCCTTGCGTTTTAAAATTTTTAATTTTTTTATATTTTCGAATCATGATGTGTTGATTTTAAAAATATAAAAAAAAATTATTTTAATATATTTTTAGATAAAAAATACTTTAAATTACAACCGCAACCATAATTCCAACCAAATCCTCAGGATTGAATGAAAAACTTGTTCTACACTTAAAAAAAAAAAAGGGGATAAAATCATGTTTTCCAAAGGTTAAAAAAAAAAAAACCAGGCATGAGGTTAAGCTTCAACGACCATGCACTTGGGATTTTTTTTTAAACGTCAGGCACATTGTATCATCCAAACCATCATGTTTACCTGATACTTTTTATTATTTATTTTTGTTTAATTTTATTTTTTAATATTAAATTTTTATTGAATCTTTTTATTTATTATTTTTTAATTTTATCATTTAATATTTAATTGATTTTAAATTATTCTTCATAACTTTTTTTAAAAAAATATTAAATGTTTTCAAAAATTTAACAAAGAAGGAATTACTAATTCATATATCAAATTAAACGGACAAGCTATTTTATAACTTGAAACATAGGCGGATATATGACTGATAAAAAATTAAAAAAGTTTTATAATTCAAAATATTAGTGATTAATTGATAAAACAACAAATCCCAGCCTTGATAGCGAGACATGAGAGTTGTATTGTCACAAGATATACTAAATTAAAAAAAAAACTTTATAAAGTTGAGACATTACTCTAACTTTATTAAATCTCTTCTTGTTAATTTTATTAAAATTCAGAAATTGATTTATGCGTTTCATTGGAAGAAAATATAGTATGGTAGTCGAATTGTAATTTTTAAGAGTTAATTTGATCAAATCAAAATCTTAATTGCATAAATATTAAAGTTTGGTGGATAATTAGGTATTTGATTGAAAAAAATTCAAAATCTATGATCAAACCGAAAAAAACACGTGAATGTAGTAGCTAAAATTAATCAAATCATAGGTCAAATTAAAAACAATAAAATTTTGAGTGTTACTTGAATGTCAAAATGCACAAATTTAAAATCAATGACCAAATTAAAAAAGGTGATCAACTAAAAATTTAATTTTTTTATTTTAAATTATATTTTTATGTTTTTAGATTATTTTGATGTGTTAATATTAAAAGATAATTTTAAAAAATAAAAAATATATATTATTTTGACATATTTCCAAACGAAAAATACTTTCAAAAGCAACCGTTACTACACTCTCAAATACCCCTTAAAACTCGTTTGACATTGTGATAGCACTTTTAAAGTGTTTTCTCTTGAAAATATATTAAAGTAATATTTTTTTATTTTTAAAATTTATTTTTAATATCAAAAAGTTTAAATAATCTAAAAACGTAAAAATTAATTAATTTTTAATTTTTTTAAAATATTTTTATATGGTATGTTGGTGGTTTGAATGTAGTTAGAGTTTTGTTTTAAAAGAAACACATGCAAACCCATGTAATCTGTATCAAGAAATCTGATGAGATTAACTCTTTGCCAATTCAACCGCAGTTGTTACCATGATAAGTGCCAGATTTTGTGCTCTTCGTAATCATAGGATTAGTTTGAGATATTGCTATTAATTCTGATTGTAATTATATTTCTGTTACACATATTTGAACTCCTGCAATTAAGGTTCCTAGACTATATAAATGTTACAACAAATGAATAAGAAATTGTGTGTTGAATTACATAATATTGCAGTGTTATGGTATCAGAGCTGAAAAATCTCTAACGAGTATTCATTTCTTCTATTATCCTTCTACAACTTCTTGCAAATGGCAACTACCACTGCACCTTCCACCGATTCAACACACTCGCCCATTATCACAATCAATGCTGCCACAACCATCAATGAAAAACTCATTCTCTCTACCTTTCCTCAGTGACGTGCTCAATTTGAAGCCTTGCTCATTGGCTATGATCTTATTGATTTTGTAACAGGTACACACAAATGTCCTGCTATTGATGCACAAAACTTCACTGCATCCAAAGCTGTGAATTCCCACTGGATTCTCCAAGATAAGCTTATTTTACATGCTATTCTTGCCTCCACCTCCACCACTATTACCCCTCTTCTCTCTGCCTACAAAACATCAAATGAGGCCTGGACAGCACTTACCCGTTTGTATGCAGGCAAATCCAGAACGCGTGTGATGCAGCTTAAGAAAGACTTGACCTTGAGCACTCGTGGGTCTCGTCCAGTTACTGAATTTCTTCAAGGAATTAAAGTAATTGCTGATGAACTAGCTGTCATCGATCATCCCATTTCAGACGATGATCTAACTCTATACATACTCAATGGATTGGGTATTGAATTCAGAGAAATTGCGGCACCCATTTGTGCCCGTGAAACGTCTCTGAAATTTGAAGACATTCATAACCTTCTTGTTAGTCATGAGAATTATCTTCGGCGGCTGGAGCAACAATCTGCAAATTCATTTGTTCCCACTGTTAATTATTCTAATCGCTGGACCCCTCAGTTGTCTTCCAATTCTAGACAGTCCAAATGGCGTCCCCCAGTTTCTTCTTATACTCCACGTGGACATAATGGGACTCATCGAAATGGGTCTTTCAATTCGGGTCACAGGAGGTTTAAACTAAAATGTCAATGGTGTGATCAACTGGGTCATACAGCAAAACAATGCCCAAAAATGTTTGCTTCTGATTTCTCTGCAAATTGTGTAGTTTCTTCCCAACCTAAAAATCACAAGTGGCTAGTTGACTCAGCAGCATCTCACAATATGACCACTGATCTCTCTAATTTGACGATTAATTCTGAATATGATGGTACTAATGAAGTGGTAATTGGGGATGGATCAGGTTTTCCTATGTCTCATATTGGGTCGTTATCTCTAAAAACGTCCAATCATGTCTTTCATTTACGTGACACTCTTTGCGTTCCAACCATTCATAAAAATCTTATATATGTTCATCATTTTACCAAGCATAACAATGTTTACATTGAATTTCATCATACTTATTTTTTGGTGAAGGATCGGATCACAGGAGCGCTCCTATTCAAGGGCGAATGTGAAGATGGAGTGTACCCATTTCCAGAGCAGTTACCATCCATTAAGACAAATATTATTGCCTATGTTCATGAACGTTCAACATTTGATGGATGACATAAACGTCTTGGTCATCCATCATCCAAATTGGTTAATCATCTCATTCATGCCTTTTCTTTAACCACCAATAAAACTGGCAGTTCTTCTTTGTGTACTTCATGCTCTCAAAACAAAGCTCATCGTCAATCATTTAGTACTCATGGTCTTATCAGCACCACTCCACTTGAACTGATTTACATGGATGTTTGGGGCCCATCTCATGATCTTGGAATTAATGGATTTAAATATTATGTTATTTTTGTTGACCATTATACCAAATATATTTGGCTTTATCCCATGACTCATAAATCCAATGTTCAAACTATTTTCCCCAATTTCGCAATCTTGTGGAAAATCATTTCAACACAAAAATAAAAAGTCTCTATTATAATAATGGTGGGGAATATGTTGGTCTCAAAAATTATCTTTAAGTTCATGGCATTAGTCGCTACACTACTGCCCCTCACACCCCTTAACAAAATGGTGTGTCTGAGAGGCGATATTGCCATCTCATTGAAACTGATCTTACCATGCTCACTGATGCTCACATGCCTCTAAAATACTGGCCCTATACATTTCAAACTGCTGCCTATCTTATCAATCGCATACCCACTGCCACCTTGAATAATCAGTCTTCATTTGCAAAATTATTCAATCAAAGACCCAACTATCTCAAACTCAAACAATTTGGTTGTCTTTGTTATCCATTAACCCGACCATACAATAAACACAAACTTGAGCCGAAATCAAAATCATGCATATTCATGGGTTACAACTTATCCCAAAATGCTTATTTGTGCTTTGAGCAAACTACCAAAAAATCTTCACATCCTGCCACGTTATTTTTCATGAGAGCACTTTCCATTTTCAACAGCCCGATCACAACAGTGATCCTTCTTCTCTATCAGTTAAGCAGTGCTCTTTTATGTCAATCTTATTATCCAAGCTACCATTTGATTCACCTAGTCCCAGCACTTCTCTGGATGTGGGTACTGAAGTTTTGTAATCGTTTGAGCGTGGGTCGTCCTCTGCACCGTCTCCTCTCCAGGTAAGTAATTCCACTTCACCTCTGCTTTTAAATCCCAGTCCTTCCCTTGAATTATTTGCTTCCATTGTCCCTGAAAATGCTACTGTGAGAATGCATCGTATGACCACTAGGTCCATGAATGACATTTATAAACCTAAAAAATCCTTCCTTGTTACTAAACACCCCATTCCATCATCCTTAGAACCCACGATTGTTACTGCTGCACTCACTGATTCTAGATGGCGTGAGGCCATGTCTTCCGAATTAACTGCTTTAATGTGTCATAATACCTGGCAATTGGTGCCTCCTCCAACTGATTGTAATATTATTGGTTGTAAATGGGTATTTCGGGTGAAACGGCATGCTAATGGGTCTGTTGATCGGTTCAAAGCCAGACTAGTGTCCAAAGGGTTCAATCAGCAACCCGGACTGGATTACAAAGAAACATTTAATCTTGTTGTTAAGTCGGTCACTATACGCACTGTTTTGACTATCGCTGTGATGCAGGGTTGGACTTTGCGACAGTTGGATGTTAATAATGCATTCCTTCATGGCCATCTCACCGAAACAGTCTATATGAAACAACCTCCTGGCTTCAGGAATTCTGAACATCTTGATTATGTTTGCTGCCTCAACAAGGCTATCTATGGCCTAAAACAGGCACCCCGTGCCTGGTATTCTGCCCTTAAGCATGCCTTGACAGAATTTGATTTTCTAAATTCTAAATCCGATTCATCTCTGTTTGTGTTTGATACTGGTTCTACACTTGCCTATTGCCCAGTATATGTTGATGATCTAATTATCACAAGCAATAACATAGCTTTTGTTGCAAGTATTGTTGATCATCTTGGTAGGAAATTTTCCATCAAAGACTTGGGGTCATTACATTTCTTTCTTGGTGTTGAGGTCATTCCCACTGCAGCTGGCTTATTTCTATCTCAGCATAAATATATCCGAGATTTACTTGCAAAAACCAGTATGGATGGTGCTCGCGATGTTGCCACACCTCTCTCACCTTCGGTTCCTTTATAATTGGATGATGGTTCTTCATCTGTTGACTCCACTGAATATTGTCAAGTTATTGGAGCTTTGCAATACTTGTCCCTCACACGTCTTGATATCAGTTTTGCTGTCAATAAACTATCTCAGTTTATGCATCATCCCAAGCAGACTCATTGGACAACTACAAAAAGACTATTGCGTTATCTGAAGAACACAATCTTTCATGGAGTTACTATCAGCAAAACATCAAGTAGCACATTAACTTGCTTCTCGGATGCTGATTGGGCTGGAAGTCTAGATGACCGAAAATCTACTTCAGCTTATCTGCTATTTCTTGGTAACACACCAATTTCCTGGAGTTCTAAGAAGCAACGAGCTATCGCACGATCGTCAATTGAAGCTGAATATAGGGCCTTGGCAACTGCTGCTGCTGAGAATGTGTGGTTGCTATCTCTACTCCAAGAACTTAAGTTTTGTCTATCACAACCACCTCTGCTCCTATGTGATAATTTGGGAGCAACACACCTAAGTTTCAATCATGTCCAGCACTCCAGGATGAAACATATACAAATAGATATTCACTTTGTGAGAGATTTGGTTGCGAAAAAAATTCTTAATGTTCAACATGTTCACACGACTGATCAGCTAGCGGATTTGCTTACCAAGCCTCTCTCCCGGCAATGAACAGAATTCTTACATGACAAGATCGGCCTATCCGATGGTAGCCCGTTCTTGCGGGGGGTATCAAGGAATCTGATGAGATTAACTCTTTGCCAATTCAACCGCAGCTGTTACCATAATAAGTGCCAGATTTTATGCTATTCGTAATCATAGGATTAGTTTGAAATATTGCTATTAATTCTGATTCTAATTATTTTTCCGTTACACATATTTGAACTCCTGTAATTAAGTTTTCTAGGCTATATAAATGTTACAACAAATGAATAAGAAATTGTGTGTTGCATTACATAATATTGCAGTGTTAATGTTTCTTTAATCATTGTGTCGTCGAAGATGCGATTTGGAATATGGTGTAAAAAATGTTTTTTTTCCTGCGCCGCCCGTAGTTATCAAACACATCCCATCAGGTCAATGAATTTGCCGTCAATTTTTTTCCCATATATGAAGGCGTGAACATGATGACATTTAATAAGGATTGGCTAGCTATCAGTCAATCCCATCAAGCATCCAATAATGATGGCAAGAAAGAAAAGGCGGCTTTTCTCTCCTTGTTTCTATTATTTTATCAATTTTTTAAAGATTTTATTTTAAAATGAATTAAAATAATATTTTTTTATTTTTTAAAAATTATTTTTTATATTAGTAAATCAAAACAATTTAAAAATATTAATTTTAAATAAAAATAATTAATAAATTTTAAAAACACGAATTCAACCCGTTGTCAAACACATCGTTACCGAATCCTCCTGTTCTTCAAGACAAGACCCGCCAATCATCCAGTAATATTAGAGTGGACAGCCAGCTTTCTTTTTACTCGGACGTTACATTCATTATGGTAATACGTGGCTCTTTGTTATCTTCTTGTGGGTTAGCTTCAATCTCTCCTTTTCTCCGTCAAAATCACAATTCTAGGTGCTTCAATCTGTCCTTTCCTTGAATTCACTGCCTGTAATCACAATCTCTCCTTTTCTCCGTCAAAATCACAATTGTAGTTGCTTCAATCTCTCCTTTCCTTCAATCTCTCCTTTTCTCCGTCAAAATCACAATTGTAGGTGCTTCAATCTCTCCTTTCCTTGAATCCACTGCCTGTAATCACAATCTCTCCTTTTCTCCGTCAAAATCACCGTCAAAATCACAATTGTAGGTACTTCAATCTCTCCTTTCCTTGAATCCACTGCCTGTAATCACAATCTCTCCTTTTCTTCGTAAAAACTATATTAAATTTTAATTAAAAAATTTTAAATTTTTAGTAATACAATCACAGCCGCGTTTCCAAACATAATCTAAGTAAAAAAAATTAAAAGATAACAAATACTTACATGGCTGCAAGCCACCAAGTAATTTGTGACCTGTTAAGTGATTTGAAAATTCAATAAACCTAATTAAAATTCATGTGAGACTTGGTAAAAAAAATATATATATTTAAGTTTAAAACAATGTTGTTTTGGATCAAAATTAATAAATTAATAAATTCAAATTAGCTCGGAACTCCTGAATCACGGGATTTGTTCTAAAACATTTCCTTCCTCATCTTCCCCTAATCTTCTAAAATTTATAATCATAAACTTAATAAATTGAAATTCGAAACCTCCTGGACTGTTATGCTATATATGGCTTTGAATCCATCCTAATTGAAATGCTACCGATTCTCAATCTTCTGATTGCTTTTCTCATTTGATTTTTCGTTTTCTACCTTAATTGTTGATGTCGTTGTTCGGACTGTCGGTGTCCAAAATATCGTGTGCTTCATGATTGGATCCATCCAAGTGTCCTTCACGTAACCTTTTCTTGTCATCCAACCGTCCACCTGTTTTTCCCGTTCCTAGGTAATATCTTGACCCTTCATTTCTGTCCTTTTCTCCCCCACCTTCTCTCGCATTTCTACCCCCGTCCCTCTCTCTCTCTCTCTCGCCGCGGCGGACGTCCTTGTTTGGGGCATAGCCTTTTCCATAGCTAAGTTTTCTTTTGACCATAGATTTGCATTTTACATACGTTCCGTTTCTAGTTCTTCTGGAGCACTGTGGTCTATTGATAGGTTCAATTAATGGGCTTGGCGATAAGGTAAAAAGTCCCTAATAAATATAACGTGATGGCAAAGGGCTTGAGATCTGCACAGCAGGTCTCGAGTTTGAGTCAGGGCGTGCACCTCTTGTAAGAGCCTGGAACAGCCGGGATTTTACTCGCTCACCTGAGCCCACAAAATACACTTTCTGAAGAATGAGGTTTCCTCGAATCCAAAAACAAAGATAAGGTAAAAAGCTGTTTCAATAATACATTAACTTAAAAGCTTGGCGCCGATCAAGGTAAATACAGAACCCGATGTATTTCTAAGCTTTCAAACTCATGATCATCTGTTGTGTTTTTACTCTGTAAAAATAGAGAATGAACTTGTAGAAGAGGCCCTGGAGATGATCTCCATGCATTTCCGATCGAGGTAGTCCTCAAATGCCGGCAGTATTTACATAAATCAGTCCACTGAACAGATAACACAACGGATTGGTTAGCAAATGAAATTTGCCTAGCTCGGCGATAATTTCATCAATAAGTTATTTGGAACAATCAAGTGGAAGTGCTTGAGACTGCATGACCTCTTTTGATGGAACAATGATTTGGCGCCCTTTTTCCATGAGATTTTAGTAAGCTATTCATGCATGCAGTTTAATAAACCCCGTGATATAAAAACGTAATTTAATTTATTATCAAACATCTTACTGCATTTATTTCATCACAAATGCAAAAATTAGTGAAATACAAACGCTTGCATGCTAACTAAATTTTGGATAGAGCCGCGTACCAGTATAATAATTATAGTGTAATTAAATCATTACAACAAGCAATGATATTACTGGATTTTACTTGTATTGACCAGTTATTCTCTGTTTTTTTTATACTTTAATCCTCTTTTCAAATTATTTTATCAAAAAAATTATTTCATTAATATTTTTTATGTGTATTTTTTATGGTTTTCATGTGTTGATTTAAAAAATTTTAAAAATATTATTTTAATTAAAAACTTTTTTTATAAAAACATTTTGTATCATTTTGCCACACCCTTGTCTCTCTAAAGTACACGGACAGGTAAAATCTTGTATACACAAGAAACTTCTTCAAAAAAACTAGCCCATCACTACAATTTAATTAAAAACACATTTGATTAATTCTAAAATGTCAATAGTACCTTTAATTAATGGGAAAAACACATGAGATCTTATTGTTAGAATTTGTTTTCATAAAATATGATTAATGAAAATATTTGAGACCAAAATTAAAATAGATTTCACTCATTTTTATAATTAAAAATTTATTAAAATTTATTTTTTTATATAAATTCTTTAACCTGAAATATTAACACGATTAAAATAAATTATGAATAAATATTAAATTGATCTAAAAGAAAATTAGCTCGCATGTTTTTTTCGTGATACTCATAATTCTTTATTCCATATAAAATAAATACAAAATTCTCTTGTATTTTATTTAGTTAAAAGCTAGATGGTAATAAATTAGCCCTCACAAAGTATTATTGCTTTAACTAGCTTGCCCAGGCTTTGTTCGGCTTGGCTTGGGCTCTAGCTCAAGTATGGACCATAG
>Ga0325402_1007959_pt1 | contig 10085 bp, 9 predicted proteins | sample PopdelMetagenome_22_FD_207212 | JGI IMG/M metagenome (GOLD analysis project Ga0325402, IMG submission 207212) | Populus deltoides microbial communities from Bellville, Georgia, United States - Xylem-PdKOR-R3 | ecosystem: Host-associated > Plants > Phyllosphere > Stem > Wood/Secondary xylem... | reverse complement strand
GAAAGAGAAACATGAATTGGTATTTATCTAAAAGAGTTTGGTTATCAAGAAAAATGTAGAAAAGACAAGAATTTCGTGTGACGTCTCATTTATATTCATTCATCTACACACACACACACACACACACACTTGTTTGGTCGTGGGAAGAGGACAGGAAGTGGCAAAAAGGGCAGAAAACAAATTATATTTTCTTTGAAGTTTTCTTTTACTTTACTTCCTTCTTACTAGAAGGAAAAAAAATCTTCTCAGTCCCAAAGTGAAAGTATGTAACTTTATCTTCTTAAAAATTGAATCGGATTCTTCTAACGAGGGGAAATTCCTTCATTACTCTTGTTATAATAATAATAATGGTTATTGTATTATTTTATTAATGATTAAAGTTTTTAGTTTTTTTCTTCAGTTTAAAAAAAGTCCAAGACATGGTTTGGTAAATCAATCACAACTTTTAATTTCATCGTTGCTTGCATCGAGCTGTAATTTTGATAGAACATTCTGGAGGCCATGTTTCCAATTTGGTTAAAATATCATGATAATCAGAAGTTGTGAAGGCCTCCAAATAAAGGGCGGAAGTTACCGTGCAAAATTATCTTTATTTTTCTAGTTGATTTAAGATTTTTTTCTATTTAGATTAGTATTTCTAGTTTGATTAAGATTTTACTTGCTATAAATTCTAATGATAGATAGATTCTATTAGTTAGGGAAGTTTTAATTAGAAATACTTTTCTATAAAGGATTTTAGGTTTGAAAAAACTAATTAATTTTTTTTTTAAAAAACCCTTAAATATGTATATTTTTTACCATCACTACTAAACATGAAAATTATGTTATGTTTTCAGGACCCGACAGAATCCCTGGATGTTCTTATTCAAATTTGGATCATTTATGAAATTCTTATTGACTTTCAAAAGTGGTACTATTCCTTAGTTGATATCTGTAATAAAAATGTGGCTTTTTGAGTGCTGTGGCACTGTTAGATTATTCAATCACTTGGTTTTTTACTCTTAAGCTACTTGGCTATGACACGCTGCATTTTTGGCCCATCATGTGCACAGTAATTTGGTTCGATCATTTTTTCCCCTATATTTCCTGAAGTTCCTGTATTTGTATCTTTCAGGTTATACTGAAGTATTGGACAGTGACACTGAGATTGTAGTCCCTGATGATGATTCTGGGCTATACGCAATTGACATTTTAGATCCGTCATGGGTAAGATTAATAATTTTCTCCGTGAATTCTTGTTGTCCAGAACTTGTGTTGCAATCTTGACTAAAACCTTACAGTACCTTGCCTGGGAAGATATATAGAGAGGAAGGGATGGGTAAGAAGAAAGGAAAGTTACGGGGAAGGGTGAGAAATAACCCTTTCCTTTTGTTTAAAGGCAAAAAAATAAAAATAAAAATATGTGTGGGATAGATTTCTTCCTTGCTTGTTTTTTGCACCCAAATAATGGAAGGATAATGGTTATGATTAATCTCTTTTCACTCAAATGACAATTCCATTTCAGTAGAATAAGTATATGCAACTATCATCATACATATACATATCCCACAAAAAAGAAGGCGTCTTTTAGTTCTGTACCCTCCAACAATCATTTTGGTGGAGAAAAAGACAGGGTTACTAATTACCCCTTCTCCTAGTAAATTAGTTATTTTTTTCTTCTTGTTTAGCATTTCTGCGGATTAGTTTTTCTATATAATGATTCCCATAAAAAATTAAAAGTTACTTATTGTTTCTTGATACTATATTTTGGTTTGACTGATGAGACGTGTCTTCTTTTCCCCTACTGGTGCCATCTTAACATTAAACTGCTACTGAACTGGCAGTACTGTTAAGTCTGCCTATATGAATTGGTGATGTGATTCATTCTGGGATTTGCCTGCTCATATGTACAATATGTTGGACTCCTCGAATTGAGGCTGGGTGTTGAGCCATTATTACAATAATGTGCTTTTAGTTTGTTCTATTGTGATACATATTAATCCTTGAGATCCTGGACTTGCCAATACAAACAATATCTATTTGATTTTCTGTTATTTCTCTATTTGATTCTTCTCGGTTATTATCTCCATGGATTAGCTTATGACTTGCTGTAATTTATTTCCTTATTCAAATACTACATTTGATGTCTAGTAATACAAATACCGAATCATGGTATTGTGGGTTGGAGTGTCTATTTTATTTTGTCATTTTTTCTTCTAATTTATCAATATTTTCATTGTAATCCATCTATGAAACAAAATACAATTTCTGTTATATATCTGATACCCATTGTCGTTTTCCAGTTTGTGAAACTTATTCATTTGTCGGGGGTTTATCATTTTCATGACATGATTGATATGCTTGTTAAATGTGGATATAAGAAGGGAACCACATTGTTTGGATATGGTTATGATTTTCGGCAAAGCAACAGGTGAGTGTTTGTTCAACTTGTTATATTTTTGGTGAGTAAAGCTGTTTTCTTGGCCACACGATTTCCATTTAATTTCATCTATATCCAAAAGTGATAATGTCTGAAACTATTTTTGCTTCCTACTTATTATGTAGTAAAATCTGAGTATTATATATTTTATTGTTGACAGAATTGAAAAATCAATGGAAGGTCTTAAAGCAAAATTGGAAGCTGCCTATAAAGCTTCCGGGGGTAGAAAAGTTAATATAATTTCACATTCCATGGGTGGACTGCTGGTTTCTTGTTTCATTTCACTTCACAAAGATGTGCGTATATTTTCTTTGGGCTACAAGCTGAATATTATTAAATTTCTCCGAAGAATGCTGAAAAAAATGATCTCTTTATTTCTTAGGAGAGGCATGACTGATTAATTTTAATCATTCATTGGCAGTTGTTTTCTGAGTTTGTGAATAAGTGGATCTGCATTGCCTGTCCTTTCCAAGGTACTCTATGTCATGTCTCTATGTTTAGCAAATATGCCTTCACTACGAGAGAATCTGTCAACCTTATGAGGGCTATTGGAATTCTAGAAATGTTGAGAAATGTTTGGAAGAACCTGCTCTTTCTATATTCAAGCTTGCCACCATGATTGCTTAGACATGTCATGCTATTTAAATGAGGTAGGTGTGGAGCTGCACTTGGTCAATAGAAACATCTTGTGCTTTTATAAAATATTCCAAAATAATTCCCTACCCCATTCACGCTATAAAAAAGGATGGGAAAAAATCCCAATGATGTTGTCATTATTATTAGAACAATTGTGAAAGGAATATCATCAATTGATGGCCTCTAGAAAGGTAGTTGCGGAGGCCTCTGATTTGAAGTTTAATCGATAGCCTCGCATAAGCTCTCTTCATGTGCCCCCCGGCTCAGTCTATTTGTACTGATGGTTTTTCTTATATTTTAAACTAACAAGGAAGTCCTTGCAATTTCATCAAATTCTAGGAGATCTTATTGAATTTTATCCCATGAATTTCTCAGCATTTAACAAATGATGTATTTTTCACCTACATGTCCCTCCTTTCCCATTCATTTAATGTTAAAGAAAACATGGCTAATGAACTTTTTTGCTTAACAGGTGCACCGGGATGCATCAATGACTCTCTCTTAACTGGATTGCAGTTTGTTGATGGTTTCGAGAGTTACTTTTTTGTTTCTAGGTGGACAATGCACCAACTGGTAATTTCATTTTCTTTAACACTTATCCTGATGCATAACCATTGTTTGTAACAACTATCAATTCAGAAAATATCTTAAAAGCACAAAACTCTCTTTCCTATGCATGTAGTGCCTAGGGAAGTTAGAGATCTGACTATGCTGTCTATCTCTGTATATTCTATTGAAGCTGTGTGCTTTGGCATAGTCAATATTTGCTTTTCCCCAGCAAAAAGTAAACAGATAGTATTGTCACTGATATACAATTTTTTTTGTGAAAACTCCATGGCGATCTAAATGCACATGTTTTTCTTTTTGCACATAGTTGGTTGAGTGCCCGTCGATCTATGAAATGTTGCCAAATCCAGATTTTAATTGGAAAACAGAACCACAAATTCAAGTTTGGCGAAAGCAATCAAATGATGGGGAAACTCCTGCCAAATTGGAGTCCTTTGGTCCTGTTGAATGTATCACTCTCTTTGAAGAAGCGTTGAAGTATAACGAGGTACTGCCATCTGATCTGAAGTTTCGGTGTCTAGATTCTTGTAGCTGGAAAATACCTCTGTGGATTTGTTGTCTCCCTTGAACTTTCATCTGGTATTTCTGTCTGTTTCGGTCATCAACATGCTTATGTTAGGTCATGCTATTAAAAGGTTCATAAACCATGTTATTAGCATTGATTTGACATTTTCCTTTAGTAGTCTTGGGTGTACGTTTGGTTGATGCTTTTACTTGAGACAGATAATGACTTCTTGCTAGGTAGTATGTGCTATCAATAGGTCTGGGTATTTGATATGTAATGTGCATTTCTTATTTAATCACTATCCAAACTCATTATACTTTAATGTGCATTTCTTATTAAATCACCATCCAAACTCATTATACTTCATCTTTTTTTGCAGTTAAATTATAATGGAAACACCATAGCGCTACCATTCAACCTCTCTATCCTCAAAAGGGCTGCTGGTACTCGTCAGATTCTCAATAATGTTCAATTGCCAGAAGGGGTCTCCTTCTATAACATTTATGGGGCATCATTTGACACACCTTTTGATGTCTGGTATGTAAAAAAAAATGATTTGTGGAGATTTCTGGTTTGGGAGGTTAATCATTTGGAAGAGGCTGGCACCATGCTGTGCATTTTATACAGACACTAAAATGGTTCCTGCTTCAAAGCATGTACTTTGTAAAATATGTTTGGAATGGAACCATGACATAAGTGGTCTAATTCCTTGGAAGACAGCTCTCGTTTTTCTTTAGTGGAATGTAGAGTGGTTTCACGTTTTGTAAGCATGCATCACCAAAATTTGCTAAACTTAGCTAAATATAACACCTTAATTTCACCAAAGGCACACTCTCTGCAGCAGTGATTTCTGAACAAACTAAAATTCAGTTGAAAAGTGAATCTGAAATCCTTTGTTAAAACGATTCAACTCTTCCAATGAATGGTAGCAAATCAGTATACGCTGTGATCATGTTGACATGTTCAGAGTCTAGATTTTGCACAGTGTGAGATGAGATTTATTTTGATTCCTTTGAAAATATTTCGTACTTTAAAGCTGATGTGATATATCCATCTTTAATGCAGCTATGGTACAGAGACATCCCCAGTAGCGGACCTGTCTGAAGTGTGCCATTCAATGGTAAGTGATTAAGATGTCTGTCATCTTAATTAGGAATGAATTTTGGATCCTATTCCATTTACCTAGATCTGATGGGTTATATTAGGACCAGGCACTGATATCATTCAAACCTCAGATGATAATTTTGTGCCATACACTTGAGGATTTATTAGCGATTTTCCTGTTTTTGATGGTTGTTCCTCTTATACCTCTCAAGAATTGCTGCTATAAGTCATAATGTTTGTGCTAATTTCATTTGACTGTATTAAAATTTGGTTGTTTCAGCCCCAGTATTCTTATGTGGATGGAGATGGAACTGTTCCCGCTGAATCAGCAAAGGTGCTTCTTCTAACCTTTCGTTTAATTTCTATTGTGTACTTAAAATTTTTTACAAGGATGGTGATTTGATGATCTCGGGGGTGAAATTCTGCAGTCAATTGCCAAAACGTTATAGCAACTGAAGTTCTCTGTTGGAGTGTGACCAAAGATGAAATAGTGGGTAGTCCTGAATAAAAGAGGTTTCATGCATCATTGTGCAGAATTTTATGTTTGTAGATGCAGTGAAGGGAGAGGTGCCATATAAAAACCATAATGTTCAATAGCTTAATGCCGCAATCTTTTTTACCATGGGTTCACATGATGTCAAAATATTTAATGTTAGTTCATCTTCTCCTCTTCCCCGAATCTTTATATATTTAGCTAGAAAAAATAGGGGAACAAGAAGTAGAAGCGGGAGTAGATTAGACGGTGAATATTTTTGCTGTATTTTAGAAAAATCAATTTTGCTACTAAGCATGTCTATCTTGTTTGTGTAATCTTCTTGAGTTTTCACCACTACTGTTCAATATTCAAGCTTCAGCTTTTTCTCCAAAAAGTTTAAAATGTGTACTGAATTCTGAATAATCTTTCTGGTACACAGGCAGACGGTTTTGTGGCAGTGGAAAGAGTAGGAGTTACTGCTAATCACCGTGGACTGCTCTGTGACAAAACAACATTTCAACTTATCCAGAAATGGTTGGGAGTTGAGCAGAATGTCAGTAAGCATTCAAAGACATCCCAAGTGGCGGATGCTTCTCCATAACCTAAATGCTGTTTCTATCCATGAAATCTTTATTTCTGCTGTACCTCATTTGTGCATGTAAAAACTGGGCTGGCATGAAAAGCTAGGAAAAAAAAAGCAGCTCAGAATTGTTATTTGCACGGTGGTGTAAATATGGACATTAATAATTTTCTTTAACACCAAATAATAGTAGTAATAATAATTTTCTCAAATTCATTCGTGGATTATGACAATTCTTAAAGTATTTTTTAAATATTCCGTTCAAACCACATCTTAAGGCCGGTGGTTGAGTGTTATCAGTGCTTGAGTTGGGTTTGGTTTATTCTATACTTCCTTTGTATTGTTCTTCCACTCACATAAAAGTGGGAGGAATGTTTATGATCAGGGTCTAAATAATTATTTACTTGATTACTTGGGAGTCATTCGCTTATCGCTCTAAGCTTATATCAGTTTCTAATTATGGGCGCTGCTAATTGTAATTAAGAACTAAAATAATCAATTGGACAGAATATAACATTTACATAGAGATGCTTCTATCACAAACAATAGTACGCAATTGGATACTGACTTTCATCTACCCTAAAGTGACGGGAAAATAGTGAAATTAAAGGATCATTTATCTGTGATTTTGAAACTTCTTCCAGTAAAGGGTTTGAACTTCTCTTCTTCCTTCTCTAGGATTCCCTCTTGCCATCCTCTTTTATTAGTTTTCTTGATGCGTCACGAGCATCAGCCGCACTTGAATCAAAGACGAGCTTTCCATGTTTATTGTAGTTATTGCTTGATCCAGCATCTGTTGGAGCACCAGCCGGTTACTGCTCTTTTTGCACAGGAGGGCAGTCCTTAATTGGAATTGATGCCGCAGCTTTCCCATCCAACCGCCTTGCTGCACCTGTGAATGAGGTGAACTCTTGCATCACTGGCTGTTCTTGCTCTTCTTTCGATTTTGTTGGATGCTTCGAAAGGGAAAGGGGCTGTTCTCTGTCATCTTCAATGCGTAGTCTTTCAACCAGTCTTTCACGTTCTTGACAATCCAGAGGAGGTGCGAAGACGATGGCTTTGCTTCAACAACATCAATGTAATATTTTTTGTTGGTGTGCATTATCATGATAGTATCACCAACAGTTGGAAAAGTAAAGTTCCTGAGGGTATTTTCTAAAACAAAATATTTTTTATATCTCTTAATAGTTACGTTATTCTGAGTTTTTGAAGATTTTAACTTCTAATAATCTTCGTTATCTTGTGGTATGTGGCTGTAACTTTATGTAAGTTCCCTTCGCAAGATCAGCACTCTTTATCAGTGCAGCGCTTCCTTTCTCTAGTTTCAAGTTCTCCATCATCCACTGTTGTAATGAAACCCTCCTCTGCCGTAAACTCTAAAACTCCGCGATGGGAAACATGACCAGTTATAGGGTTACACAACTCGAATAACATAGGATAAGCAATCTCAAGCATAGCATCAGGATTTTGTCAGCAACGTCTTTTTGTGACACATTGCAATAGGGGACAGATAGTTTTGGTTGTTTCAGGATTTGATGATATCCAAAGGTAATGGTATGCGAGTGATATACAAGGGGACAGATAGTCCTGGTTGTTTCAGGATTTGCAAATTCGTGCCCTCGTTTACTTCGATCTTCAAGATGTAACATAAACACCGTTGTTTGAAAGCCGACCTATCTCACCAGTAGGCTTGATTCAAGAATATGGGCCAAAGCAAGTCCATGGTTAATTACTCAGCCCAACGCAGTCTGCTAAGAGTTGTTTATGTTCCTGTCATCGGCCCAACAAACAATCTTTGACTACCAAGATTTAGCCCTTTACATGGCAGGAAAATGTTTCTAGTTTTACGTACGGTATGTTTTGGAATTAGTAGGAACAACGGCAAACATGAGAAGATTTTATTTACCATAATTTAGTTATTTTATCCAATTTTGGAAGGTTTTTCCTTCAACCAAACTCGGTCATAAATTCATCACCTCCAGATCGATATCATGGTTCTTGAATAATGTACATTATTCAATACATTGGGTGTGTGTGGGGCATGCTGGGTGGTGAAAATTATATGTGAACATGTTGCAGTAGCAAATACTCCATGGGACTCGATGTACCTGGGAAACAAAAACATGGTTACATCCACCCAGTGTATAAGAAAGTAGCATACGAAATATTATATCTCAGGCCTTAGCAGCTGCTGCCTGCCTCAAATTGGATTACAGTAAAGGAAGGACATTGGACAGTTGCTTAATGAGTAGAGATGATGCAGGGAGAGCAGGGTGTACACACACACACACACACACACACACACACACACACACACGAAGGGGAGAAGATCACCTCAAACCACGCGCAGCAATGTGCACCCGTAAGTTTACATGTTCATGAATATTTAACACAAACTAGAAGGAAAAGAGGGGCACTTGTACACATGCCAAGGGAAGATCAACTTAGGCCACAGGGTACCAATAATAAACACTTGAATCTAAGACATTACTTCAAGAAACAGTTTTGATATCTCTTAATTTTAAACAATACTAGCAGTACTTGAGACTCTTTTAGTTTTTCAACTAGAGCTGGATGGCTAGGCTCTTTAAAGCAAGTAGAGGTCAAGAATTAGGGACGGCAAGGTCCAAGGTCAAAAGGGTTTGAATCCCAAACAGATTTTCTAACCCTACATGGGGTTGTGAGGCAAATCAAAGATCGATGAATAAAAATCCCGAGAAAGAGACGAGAATGAGCATTCCCAGGGCTTGTTAGCTTATCAGGATTCTATTTCAGACAGTCACAGACACGCATGAGGCAGGCATTCACTATTTTAATCCTACCTCGTATTACACTCATGTCGCCAAATTAACAGCTCTGTTTCTGTAATTTGACTTGACTCTGGGTTTTAATAACATGTATCTAAGTGTACCACAAATACGTCCTGCCGCTTCATAATTAAGCACCCGAAAGTTCAAGTCTTTTTACACGGTGAGTGATTTCTTAATCATTTCTTAGATTTCAAATTTTTAACCATGTATTTTTAATTTAAACATATTAAAAAATCATCTCTAGATACAAATTTTTGAACAGTCTAATTTAATACCATTCTTTAATATTTTTCAAATAAAATTTAAATTGCATAAACTCTTCATTATCTTATATTTAAATTTATTAATTTAATAAAAAATAAATAAAAATGGTGAAATTTAAACTTTTAACCTGAAACACTGTAGAATTTAAATTTTTTTTTATATTAATCTTTAACATAAACTTAATATTTTATTCTCAATATTTTGCATCTCATTTTTCTTGCCGTAAAAAGTACTACTACAGAACCTCACCACTTGATAATCTAAATGTATTAATTTATTGAAGAACTTAGATTGTGCATCATGCCTCGATTGAAGAGTAGAACAAGAACGATTTTTAATCAAGATTTTACGTAATTAACAACTTAAAATTTTGAATTAATTGGTTGCTTAAATAGTTAAATATGGATTAACATTTACATATTCTTTTAATTTGCTCTAACAATCACAAGATGAGCAGTGAATTTTTTTTATGCTTTGCGTCATGAGCACTCTCGTCAAATCTAAAACTTAAACATTCCTGTTTAGAAAGAATCACAGGTTAGTTAATCCAGTGATGAACTGTCATAAAATTAATTAACTTGATGAAGTTGGTGTAGCCAAATGGCAAATTCAATCTATATAGTAGTATAGTGCAAGAACATTAAAATAAAACCTATGCAAAATGAGGAGAAAAGAAAAAGGTAGAAAAGAAAACCCTAACGAATTGAGAGGACAAGGCATGGAAA
>Ga0325402_1007957_pt1 | contig 10088 bp, 8 predicted proteins | sample PopdelMetagenome_22_FD_207212 | JGI IMG/M metagenome (GOLD analysis project Ga0325402, IMG submission 207212) | Populus deltoides microbial communities from Bellville, Georgia, United States - Xylem-PdKOR-R3 | ecosystem: Host-associated > Plants > Phyllosphere > Stem > Wood/Secondary xylem... | reverse complement strand
TGCTTAAGCAAACCAGGACCTGAAGAACAACTTGAATCCAGGTAGATTATTTATACTCCATCTTCTTCATTTTCTTTTTCACATGTAACTCTGGTTTGAATCTTTCAAGGAAACCACAAGTTGTAGAAATTCTAATGAGAAACTTTGGAGTTAGGATCATCAACAGTTTCCAAAAATAAAAATAATTTGATCTTTCTCAGTTTTAACAATCCATGCCTTATGGAGTTCATACTAATTAAATTGACCCCAAGTTAACCTTGAATTCATTGTTTTTTCTTCTTAATTTCTTTGCTGTTTGTAACTTATTATTTTTGCTGTTTGTAACTTATTATTTTAGTTTCACCTTCCTTTTCCTTTTCCAATTAATGTACTTCCATTAATTGTTATTCAATATTTTGACCCTTTTTATCTATAGGACAAAATGGGTAGATCAGATGATCCGTTTTGGAAGGAAGTTGAAGATATGAATGATGGAAGCATGAAGTGTAAGTTTTGTGGGCATTTATTTGCCAATGGTACTTCCATTTCGAGGATCAAATGGCATTTATCAGGAGAGAGAGGGCATGGTGTTGGCATTTGTGGTCAGGTGCCTAAAGAAGTTCAAGAAGCAGCCTTTCTAGCTATGCATGGTGGCAACAAAAGACATAAAAGCATAGCAAGTTCAAGCAATGTTAATGATTATGCCATTTCCACCTGTCCACAAGAACAAGACAATGCAGTACTTGGTAATTTGGCACAAGGTGTTGGGCCTGAGAGAATTCATTCGCGTGTAGAAGCGGCAAATGGCATGGAATACACTGGTGAAGGATCTTTTCAGCATGTTGACAGGAGTGTCTCTCCTTGGGGACTCAGAGTTGATGCTCATGAGAATAGAGGAGAAGCAACACAAAGAACAGATTTAGTGGATCAATTTGCTGATGGTACTTGGGTTCAGATACACTCTGCCCTTTCAAAGGCGCAGAAGCTGAATAAAATCTCTACCTATTTAATGCAGGAAGATGAGGATGTGGAGCGTCTGCATGATGCATTTGAAACTGTACCGAGAACAGAACAAGTGCAGCATCTGGAGAGAGGTAGCTCTTGTGAGAGGCCATCAATTAATCAAGCTGATGAGCCTCGAGGAGATTCATCACAACCAACAGATTCATTGTGTCTTGATCATGGAAGACATTATGATCAACTATTTACTCCATCAATAAACAATGATGTCATTATGAATGATGTGCAGAACATGGTTAGAGTGAGGACAGAACCATTGGAGGAGGAGGATGTGGAGAATAGTCGAAGTTCAGTAGTGCAGGCTGGCGCGGGAGCTAGATCTTCTGAAAGTCTGAAACACAACAAGACTAGAGGAGTTCCATTACCCACTAGCTCTACAAAGCCAGTGAGTCAAGCATTTGAAGAGAATATGAAGGTGATATGGTCATTGTTAATGGATGATAAAGTCCCAATCATTGGCATTTATGGGATGGGGGGAGTTGGTAAAACAACAATACTGCAACATATCTATAATGAGCTTCTACAAAGACAAGATATTTGTGATCATGTTTGGTGGGTAACTGTGTCTCAAGATTTCAGCATTAATAGATTGCAGTATCTTATTGCTAAACGTCTCTATTTAGATCTTTCAAGTGAAGATGATGATCTGCATAGAGCTGCTAAATTGTCAGAAGAACTAAGAAAGAAACAAAAATGGATTCTCATTTTAGATGATTTGTGGAACAATTTTGAGCTACACAAAGTGGGAATTCCTGTCGCGTTGAAAGGATGCAAGTTGATTTTGACAACTCGATCAGAAACAATTTGTCATCGGATTGCTTGCCACCACAAAATCAAAGTGAAGCCACTTTCTGAGGGTGAAGCTTGGAATTTGTTCATGGAGAAACTTGGACGTGACGTCACACTTTCACCAGAAGTGGAAGGAATTGCGAGAGATATTGCAAGGGAATGTGCTGGTTTGCCATTGGGAATTATTACAGTGGCAGGAAGCTTGATGGGAGTGGATGATCTACATGAGTGGAGAAATATATTGAAGAAATTGAGAGAATCAGAATTTAGGGACACGGAAGTATTCAAGTTATTGAGGTTTAGTTACGATAAATTAGGTGATTTAGCACTACAACAATGTCTCTTGTACTGTGCATTATTTCCCGAAGATAGTGAGATTGAAAGGGAGGAGTTGATAGGTTATTTGATCGATGAGGGAATTATTAAAGGAATAAGGAGCAGGAAAGATGCATTTGACGAGGGCCAGACGATGCTTAATAGACTTGAAAATGTTTGCCTAATGGAAAGTGTTAAAATGGAGTATAATGGTAGTAGAAATGTCAAGATGCATGACTTGATTAGGGACATGGCCATCCATATACTGCAAGAGAACCTTCAATACATGGTTAAAGCAGGTGCACAGTTAAAAGAGTTGCCAGATGCAGAGGAGTGGACGGAGAATCTGACAATAGTTTCACTAATGCAAAACGAGATCGAAGAAATTCCTTCCAGCCATTCACCAATGTGTCCAAATTTGTCATCTCTATTTCTACGTGATAATAAAGAGTTGCGATCTATTGCGGATTCATTTTTCAAGCAATTGCATGGGCTCAAGGTCCTCGATCTGTCTTGCACAGGTATTAAAAATTTGCCAGAGTCTGTTTCTGATTTGATGAGTCTCACTGCATTATTGCTCAATGGTTGTTGGAAGTTAAGATACGTTCCATCATTAAAGAAGCTCAAGGCACTGAAGAGGTTGGATCTCTCTTGGACCATGCTTGAAAAGATGCCGCAAGGAATGGAATGTCTATCCAAGCTGAGGTATCTTAGAATGAATGGATGTGGTGAAAAGGAGTTTCCTAGTGGGATATTACCAAAACTCTCTCACCTGCAAGTCTTTGTACTAGAAGAGGTTTTTGAGGAATGTTATGCTCCGATAACAGTTGAAGGAAAGGAAGTAGTATCCTTGAGAAATTTGGAAACTTTGGAATGCCATTTCGAAGGTCTCTCGGACTTCATGGAGTTTCTCAGATCTCGGGATGGGATCCAGTCATTAAGCACATACAGAATTTCAGTGGGAATTCTGAAATTCTTATATGGCGTTGAAAAGTTTCCAAGTAAAACAGTTGCGTTGGGTAATTTGAGTATCAACAAAGATAGAGATTTTCAGGTCAAGTTCTTAAATGGCATTCAAGGACTGGTTTGTCAATTCATCGATGCAAGATGTTTATGTGATGTTTTGTCATTAGAGAATGCAACTGAACTGGAGGACATCAGCATTTCAAATTGCAATAGCATGGAGAGCTTGGTTTCATCTTCTTGGTTTTGCTCTGCTCCACCACCATTGCCACCATATAATGGTATGTTTTCTGGTCTTAAAAAGTTTTATTGTGGTGGATGTAACAGTATGAAGATGTTGTTCCCACTTGTGTTGCTGCCAAACCTCGTAAACCTGGAAAGGATTGAAGTGATGCTCTGTGAGAAAATGGAGGAGATAATAGGAACGACAGATGAAGAAAGTAGCAACTCCAATCCCATCACGAAATTAATACTCCCAAAGTTAAGAACTCTGGAATTGTATCATTTACCAGAACTGAAAAGTATTTGTAGAGCAAAATTGATATGCAATTCTCTCGAAGAAATTATAGTAATAAAATGTGAGAAGCTGAAGAGGATGCCAATTTGTCTCCCGTTGCTTGAAAATGGCCAGCCATCCCCTCCCCCTTCTCTTAAATACATCCGAGCATATCCAGAAGAATGGTGGGAGTCAGTAGTGGAGTGGGAGCATCCTGACGCAAAGGATGTCCTTGGTCCCTTTGTAAAGTTTTGGTAGGAGGAGACTACTCTTCCCGTGATATAATATAATATAGAATAAAGCATCATCTTTCTCAATCTCTGTTTCTACAATTGATTCTCTTAACTTCTTTATGTTAATTAACATCTGATTTATTGGACTCGTTAAGCGTTTATTAATAGGAAATATTTCTTTTTTTATATAGTGTGCTTACAATTACATAAATAACATTTTTCATTTTTTTTATTTATTTCATTATCTTTTAAGATTATTGAAGTCATTAGATTTATTGATTTTTTTAACTCGATAGATAGATAATTATAATTTGAAGTTTGATTAATAAAAATACTATATTGATGTATCATTAAAGTAACCTAATAACCTAATAAAAATCCTATTGAGTTTCTCCAAGATAAAAATCCAAAAAATAAAATACTATATTGATTTATCATTAAAGTAACCTAATAAAATAATATATCTATTCACTAGTATAAGTCATCTAAAATCATTAACTAGCAATAAATTATTTTTTTAATAGATAATACAGATCAAAAAGAATGAAAAAAGAGAGAGAAGACACTTTAAAAAAAGAATGATGATAGAATTACATGACTTGAAATTTTAATTTTTTTATAAGGATATATTTAGAATAAAGTTTCATACCTCTATTTATTTTTTTCATATAAAAAAATATATTAAAATAATATTTTTTATTTATTAAATTTATTTTTAATAACATTACATTAAAATAATTCAAAAACATACCGAAATGTTAATAAGCATTTTTCCAATCTGTTGGGGGTGATGTTGGTGTGCTTGGTGTTCCCTCAAATAGCTTTCCAAAGTTTTGACATTGCAGTTGATTGCTCCAATTCTTTTGCACATTACCCATCATCTTTTAGATGAAAGCTAACACTCTTTCCTTGCAATAGGAGACCTGCTGGGCATCAGACCGTGCACCCACACTTTCTTTGTTTTTTTTTTTTTTGCTGTTCTTGGTATTCATTGTCGCAACTGACATCGCGGCGGCCCACAAAATAACTCTTGATTATGGAAAAAAAATAGATTTCTGGCATTCTATTCTTTTAGGAGAAAAACTCTTGTTTAATAAGTCGCCACCTAGTATTACGGTCACTAGGAACCCTAACTGGTCAACAAAGATTCTATGGCTCGGGATTGATTAAGTAAAAGGGAAGATATTATCACCCCTTAAACGTTCTGCTTGAGGCAGACTGCATTGCTGATTTTGTCTTAGATTGCTAAATGTTTATTAGTTTATGTTATGATAATTTGATTTTAATATTCCTGACTCTGGCGCCATTAAATATTCACATAAAAAAATTTTACGCATGCATATTTTTTTTTCTAGTTAAATAAAATAAAATACAATAAATAAAAATAATATAAATTTAAATTGGTATTTTTATTCCTGACTCTGACGTCAGTGAATAAACCAATAAATTTATATTATTTTTATTTATACATACATATTTTTTATTTTTTTATTTTTTTGGCTGGCCCAGCTGAGAACGACGCTCCTGCTTTCAAATTTCCTCTTGCTCCATCTGCTTGTCTCTCACGTTTTATTTCCCTCCTGTTTCTCTGTTTCGGCTTGTTTTTTTTTCTTTGCTCTGTTTTCCAGAACACCTCTCTACTCTCTCTCGGCCTATTTCTTCTTTCTCTGTCTAGTCTCCTTCCCCTGGCTTTTCTTCGTGTTCTCCCTGCTCTCCCTTGGCCCCTCGGTTATGTGATTCCTCTTCTGTGGCCTTATCTGGCTTATAAAGCCAGATAATGGCCTTTCTTCACGCGTTCGTGCCTCACGATCGTGAGGCACGAACGCCTCTGTTTCTTTAAGAAGAAACAGGGGTACATAAAATTGCTCCCCTCTGTATAGTCTTTGTCCTCCTGCTCCCTTAGTGTTCTAGGTTCTCTCCCCTCGGTTCTATGATTTCTACTGTCTCCCTTTTCCCTCAGTTTTTCCTTTTGTTTTCCCCTTTTCGGTCGCTCACTCCCTCTGTCTTCTCCCCTTAGTTTTTTTTCTTTTTTTTCTTGCCCTCGGATCTAGTCTTTCTTGGGGCCCCCCCCCCCCCCTTTCAGTCCCCTTGTGACCTTTCGTTCTCTGGCTTTTATAGCCAGAGAACAATCCGTTTCTTCCAACCATTGATTGCAGGTGTAATGGTGGTGGTGTGCGTCCGTTGAAGAAGATGAACAGCGCATCCACAGACGGCGCCGTTTTGATGTTTAATGCCCATTTGCGTTTTGATCCTTGACATTTTGAATTTTTGTAGTCCAGTCCTTGGATAAATTGTAATTGAACCCCTGCATCTCAGTGTCATTTACACATTGGTCGTTGGGTTTTAATTTCTTGCAAATTTGACCAGAATCAGCCCTATACCTTGATAGTTTTTCAATTAAGTCCCTGAATAAATTAATTCCAAACTCAATTAAGTCTAAAACTTGTCAATTCTCCAATTAAACCCTTGATTGGATTAATATTTAAATTAATTCCAAGCTTAATTAAGTCTCAAAACTTATCAATTCTCCAATTAAAACCTTGATTGGATTAATTAAATTAATTTCAAGCTTAATTAAGTCTCAAAACTTATCAATTCTCCAATTAAACCCTTGATTGGATTAATTAGATTAATTTCAAAATTTAATTAAACCCCAAAACTTCCAATCATATTGTTCTTAACCCAAATTTTAATTCATTCTTCATTTATTTCATTTTACTTGTTTTTCATCAATATTATTTTTTCATCATAATTTTTTTTATCCTTTTCAATAAATAAAATAATAATAATAATTAAAATCAAAAAATAAAAAATTGAGTTATGACATCCATTATCGTTACTGATTTGCCACATGCACATCTTTGCTTTTTATTTCATATGGCTCAACCATTATTTGCACTCAGGATGTTTAATCTTAGGCCCTTTACGAATTGTTCTGGCAGCGTGCTAATAGCCTACTCCATATGGTTGCTCAGTTCGATCTCAATGATGGAGGTGTATAAAAAGAAGAAAAAAGTGAAAAACAACTTATAGGGAATTCGAACAACAACGGCACTGCTATATTATAAAAAAAAGAAAAAAAGTGAAAAATAACTTGCTATTATCTTAAAATACTGCAGGTTTTATTAATTGTTTCCTGTTCGGTTAGAAGAATAACCAGGGTTGAATTCAGCTGATAAGAATTAGTTCCTTCACCAATAAACTAAACAACTATTTTCCTGTTACTCTATATCATGAGTGGATTGGACAGGAGGAGTTCTGTAGTAAGCTGGCATGGTTTCCAGGAAGAATGTTGCTCTAATTCCTTCTGCCTTTAGTATAGGGAAGATGATGCCTGATCCAACCTGAAAATTGACAAAAATAAAAATTTAAGTTTGTCTAGGAAACTCATGGTGAGAATAACAGTTCAAACAAAAAAGCTTCTGATAGTAAGAGTAAAGAAAGCTGGAGATACAGACCAAAATTAGTCTAGCCGCAATACACATGCGTTTTGGTGTAGAAAATGGAAGCAATAAGCGGCCAACAGCATAGGCAAGCATGGCAAAGCAGTGGAAAACCAAGCTCAACGGGGTCAGGGTTTAGACCAGACAGAAGAGCCATCAGTCCTTCTGAGAACACGCCTCCAAGGCTCAAATAATTGAAGAATGCTTCTTTCATTTCCTTCCTTGATGGATCCTGATCCGATGAAGAGAATTCCGTGTGTAGGCAAATGTGTTTCTTGCAAATGCCGTTGGCTGCAACCAATAATAAGTTAATAGTATCTACCAACCGCATAGAAATATGGTTATGTTGTGTTTCACTCAGCAATGCTTGAAATATGAAGTTTCTTTAAGCAATTCCTGTTCAGAGTTTGTCCCGAGGAAGACTGGCCGAAGAAATATTAGCTAAGCATATTCATGCAAGTGCCGATACCATAGGCAGAATGCAAAAGGATTCAAGATATTTGCAAATGGAAGCTGCATTGCTAAGATCATTCAGAGGCCTAAGAAGATGTCGCAGTAGAACAACATCAGAAAGTCCCACGGTTATTCCTCCTCCTGTTACAGCAAGGTGCATTTTCAACGAATCCCCTATCATAAATGCTCCAGGGGTTGGATAGCGAGACGCAGGCGTGATTCTGTTTGGCATTGTTCTTATGTTGCCCTTATCAATTGCACATATGAAAGCATTGTATAGCTCAGATATTATTAAAACAAATCCGTGATCAAGCGTGCTCTATAAATTAATCAGAATATGCTTCAGTTCATTAACATTATAGCTTCTTCTACTTTTAGTTTATTGATTGCTCTGTTTACTTATTATTTGTATTAAAAATATTAATTTGTGTATCAAAGTGCTAATGAGTAATGCAACTCAAAGTCGTTTGATTTACTGTGATCTTGAATATTGATTGCTCTTATTTAAGGACTTGGAAAGAAAGCATATCTCCTCTTGCTGATTCGTTGCCATGAAATATTGATCCAAAACCCTCTTTAACCATGTTGATGATTGATTAGCTAGTAGTTTTGGTATAATTCACGAGCATTTTGTGCTATAATGGGCCCAAACCCTCATGTTGATGATGTTTCTAATTTGCAAGTGCTGATACACACACACCACAAAACGTAATGTTAATAGCTGACATATATTGACACATGAGCATAAACTACCCATGAATTGGAGGAAATTTATCATAACAAATATAATTAGCTCAATGTTTCTCAAAGATTGATTTGCGATTGAGGTAACACCAGTTAAGTTAAGGATTAGAAAGGATGAGATTCCTAAAACTGCATTTAGAACTTGTTATGGGCACTACAAGTTCCTAGTGTTGTTTTTTAAGTTAACGAATGCACCAGTAGCCTTTATAGAGATGATGAACATGGTTTTTAGGTCATTTATTGATAGATTTGTTATTGTATTCATTGATGATTTTTTAGTGTATTTGAGGAGTGAAGAGGAATATGAAGAGCATTTGTTACTGGTTCTTTAAACTCTGAGAAATCATCAGTTGTATGAGAAATTTTTGAAAAATGAGTTTTGGTTGGAGAATGTTGGGTTTTTTGACATGTGATGTCGAAAAATGGGATAGAGATTGATCCACTAAAGGTGAAGGCAATTAAAAAGTGGCCTAGACTGACTATACTATCTAAGATTAGGAGTTTCATGGGTTGAGCACGATACTATAAGTGGTTCATGAAGAGCTTTTCACGATTTGCAGCTTCATTGACCAAGTTGACACAGAAAAAAGTCAAGTTTTAGTGGCCGAAATAATGTAAGAAGAGTTTTCTAGAGTTGAAGGAAAGGTTAATTAAGACTTTGATTTTGATAGTACCTTTAGAGTTTGGTGACTTTACTATGTATTGTGATGCATTAAGAATTGGATTGAGTTGTGTTTTAATACAAAATAATAATGTAATTGCTTATGCCTCAAGGAAATTGAAGAAAGATAAACAAAATTACCCCACACATGATTTGGAGATGGTTGTGGTAGTGTTTGCTTTTAAGATTTGGAGACACTACTTGTTTGGGAAGACATGTGAGATGTTTTCAGATTATAAGATTTTTCAATATATCTTCCAATAAAAGGATCTGAATATAAGACAAAGAAGGTGGATAAAATTTTTAAGTGATTATAAATACATGATTCAATATCACCCGAGAAAGGTGAATGTTGTTGCCGATGCCTTGAGCATAAAGTCAATGGTGGTTTGGCTTATACTCAAGAGGTGAGGAGGCTATTGATTAGGGAGTTACACGAGTTGTTGAATGAGAAGATTAGTTTTGAGATTGGGGAATTGGGAGCATTGTTGACTCACTTTCAAACTAAGTCGAACTTGGTAGACCATATTAAAGCAATTGATGAGAGATGAGCAGCTATATAGGATTCAAGATGAGGTAGAGTTAGGAAAGGCTCCAAGTTTTGTTGTTGGTGAGGATGGTTTGTCCAGATTAGATTTTTGTGTGCTTAAGGTGAATGATTTGAAAAGAGATACGATGACAGAAGCATATCAAACCACCTATAATGTACATCCTAGTTTTAACAAGATGTATAGACTTGAAACAATTTACCAATGAAATGGCATAAAAAACATTATTGAGTTTGTATCTCAATACTTAACCTATCAAAGAATTAACAGCGAGCATCAGAAGTTATTAGGGATTTTACAACCATAGTTGATTCCTTACTTTTACAATCATTATTGATTTTTGAATGGAAATGATATAAACTCATTATAGATTTTATGTCAAGTTTGTCTCGGAAGAGTTATAATTCAATTTGGGTGATAGTTGATTGTTTCACCAAGTCAGCT
>Ga0325402_1007952_pt1 | contig 10091 bp, 4 predicted proteins | sample PopdelMetagenome_22_FD_207212 | JGI IMG/M metagenome (GOLD analysis project Ga0325402, IMG submission 207212) | Populus deltoides microbial communities from Bellville, Georgia, United States - Xylem-PdKOR-R3 | ecosystem: Host-associated > Plants > Phyllosphere > Stem > Wood/Secondary xylem... | reverse complement strand
ACCGGGTCACGGATCGACCCGCCGGGCTGGTCCGGGTTTAATAACTATGCTAGAAAATGCTTCGTGATAAGCTGCTAATGGGATTTTAAATTAATTTTTAACTCAAAGTCATTGGTACGGTGCATTTTTTAAAATTATAAAAATTTTCAATTCAAATTATATCATAATAAAATAAATATATAAACTAATAAATTGTAAATAATTATTAATATTAATTAAAAAATAATGCAAAAAAAATAATTTTTCTCTAAAAGAAAAATGTATATATAAATATTTTATGTTATTTTTTCTTTTAATTTTATATTATTTATTTTAGAGGTTAATTCTGATGGTTAGATACACATGATTTATGCTCTTATAAACACATCATGGAAGAACAACTCACCCATCTAAAATTTAACAGGAAAAAAATAAAGATAAATTCCAATAATATCTTATGAAATTATAGAAATAGTCTGAAAGATGAATTATTATCTAAAAAATTAAACTAAACAATTTTATAAGAAGAGAGAGGATATTAATTAAAAATTAATTTTAGAAAATTAGTGAAGAACTAAATGATTTTTTTATATATATTTTTTTAATGGTTTTTGTTTTCAAACCAATTTGCAAATATATGAAGACTAAGAATCTATTTGATTTTGTTGATGTGTGTATGTGTGTACATTTTTTTAATTGATTATAAGAGAAGCAAGGAAAGACATGCTTCTCTCATCAACTTTGATCTAATTTTTTTAATTGTTTGTTTTGTTTTAAAACAAATCATTTCATATGTATTTTTTTTTGTTAATTAACATGGATGTTTAGGCTAACTTACGTATATCTCGATTAATCTTACGGGCCTTGAAGTTAATGACCATATAAGCCTCCAGTGGTCATCATACTAGTAATCATAGGATTCGAACTTGAGACTATAGGAAAAGCAAATCTTTTAATTTCAAATTCTTATCACTGAGCCATCTATTAAATGATTATTTCATATGTATTTTTAAAGATTAGATAAAAAGCTACTTAATTTATAAATACATGAAGTTGGAGTGGAGGTTAAGTCTCCTCCACATTTTTTTTTTTAGTTAATAGTGCATTATTACATCAATTTAATACAATTATAAAATTAAATTTCAATGAATGTCGGCCTCGATATTTTAACTAGAAAAGTCGAAGGAAGATAAATTAACCTCACTATAAATTTATTTCCCAAGTATTCTTCTAAAAAAACTTATTTGAAAATATATATACTCACCATCTCAATAAGAACTTAAGATCTTTTAAAACTCTTTTATAAATATAATCTTGTAGTGATTAAAATCGAGAAAAATATATTTTATGAGTTGAAATTTCTCTTTCTCATCACAACATGGTTTTTTTGAATAAAAATTTAATGTAAATAAAATAAATAGAAAAAATTACTTTAATAGTTTAGTTTTTTTTTGACTTTGCCTCTATTTTTTCAAAAATTATAGTTTGCATTGTAAAATTTAATAAATATAATTTACAACAATGTCCCTGAACACCATTGAAAATTACAATAAAATTGATGTGAAATGATAAAAAAAACCTTTGGGTGAGAGTTCAATTGGTTTTGTTTTCAAGGACATCATAGTAATTATATTATTTTAAAAAAATTAAAAATACAAATATATCCCTTTATAATAGGTATTAGATTATTTTATTAAAGGGTTAAATTAATATTTTTACTGTATAAAATAAAGCAAAATTACCAATCCAACCTTATATAATTTTAAAAAGATAATTATATCATGGTGAAAATGACCACCTTACCTCCAATATCTAGTTCAAAGGATTTTTTTGTTCAAAAATGATATCACAATTATACTATTCCAATGAATAAAAAACTACAATAAAATTTCCTTGACCTTTAGTGTTTTAATTAAAACACTACTAATAAATTATTTGATAATAATAATTATAAAATAATAAATAAATCAAGTGAAAAGATTATTGTATCACTTAAAAAACAATTTTTTTATAATTTTTTAAGGAAAAAATTATAAAATCATAAATTCATTATTACAATCTACAATAATTAAAGGCATATATACAATACTTTCCCCATTTATTTTAGATTTTTATTTTAATTTTATATGGAGAGAAATCTTATTTTATCTAGTTTTTAAATCTACAAATAATGAATTTGATATTTTTCTTTCCTAGTTATTCTAAAGAAAAATCCAAGCCACGTACCATATATTTTTTTCCAAGAAAGTCTAGGAGATGTCCTGGAGAGAAGAGAAAGAAGCGGTAGGGGAAAATAAAAAAGAAAAAAGGTAAAAAAATAATAATTCATTTTAGTTTTTTTTTTTATTATCAAGATTTAAATTTAGTATTAATAAAATAAAATATAAATTTTAAAATGAGAGAGACAAAGTATTACGGCACTTCAAAATAAATTTTTATTTATCCTTATCATCATCATCATTATCCAAGCTATAAAATGAAAAAAAGAAAGCAAAGGCAGCAGCAACTGCTATACTCGGAGCGTTGACTGCCCCAAATCCAGAGAGATTCCATTTTCTAACAATCAAATTATCCCCCAATAATAATAATAATAATAATCAGCACCACTATTCCATTCCTCTGGTCTACCACCACCTGCATGCTAATTCATAGCCAATTGTCTTTGCAGAGAGACTGCGTGTTACCCTGTGTGCATAAATGGCATAGAAATAGAGATAGAGACGCAGACACGGAGAGAGAAGCAGAGGCAGTGGTTTTTGAGTTATCAGTTTGTTTCTTCGATTGGTTGTTAATGGTGATGGCTGTTAGTGCAAATAATAATAATAATGATAATAACAATAACGACAGCAATAATCAGGAAGCCACGGCGTCTCAGAAACCTCCGTCAACGGCGAATGGCGTTCCTGTGAATTCGACCAACAACGGGGCTAGTCTTAGTAATTCTAACAACCTTTCAACCGGGGACGCCGTGAATTCCAAAACGCTGTCGTCTTTGAGGCACGATCCTGGTATTTCCGTCGAATGGAGTCCCGATGAACAGGCCATTCTGGACGATTTGCTCTCCAAGTAAGCTTTCTTTTTCTTTTTATTTTGATTTATTATTTATTTTAAATTTAATTATTAGTTTAGATGAGAGTGGTGTTATAATTTATTTATTTTTATTTTTTTGCAGGTATGCATCAGAATCAAACTTAGTCCGGTATGCTAAGATTGCGATGAAGTTAAAGGACAAAACGGTTCGAGATGTGGCGCTGCGTTGCAGGTGGATGACCGTAAGTGCCATTGTGTGGTTTTGAATGGTTGATTATTTCCAACCTAAATGTTAGATGTTTAGAACTGATTTGACTTTTAAAGGTTGATTATATCAACAATCCAATGCTGATGTCCTGTTTTCGAGTCAAAACAACTGCCCACCATATTAATTTAGAGATGCTGGCTAAACCAGATCCCTGCTTTAAACATAATAATAGTCTTTGATTGGTAAAGTAATCGTGTTGGACTAACAGTTATGTTGGCAATAATATCAAGACAATGAATGTCAATGGCTCGGCTCAGAAAGGCATATTACCTGTACCAATCAATTTGCGAGGAGCTTAACATTTAAGGGTTTGGATTTAGCATGGGTGGCTTAAAAAACTACCAGTTTAATATATCAAATGATTACATGCAAACTCCCGTCAACAAATTGGACCTGGATAAACCCCATCTAGTTAGTTTCACCTCTAATGGAAAATGATTAGTTTTCCTATAATGCTGAGGTGTAATTGAATAAAATGAAAATTATTAGTTTTGTATTGATGAAGAGAAAATGAGTGAAGTTGTGACAGGTTCTGGTAAACCAGCAAGAGAGGTTTCTTGTTTTTCCCATGAAGATGCATTATTATTATTATTATTATTATTATTATTATTATTATATTTTATTTTATATCTTTAATACCACATTTAAGTTGGCAGGAGAAAAAATATTGCGTGCATTTGGGTATTTTGGGGAGTAAAATTGACCTTTGATGTTAGCTTCTACCTCTAGGATACCTGAGGTAGCTTTTCTAGTTTAGGGAAGATGGAGTTTTAACGAGTTTGCTATTTTTGCTGTGGTTAGGTCCGCTTAATAGGTTGAAAGATAACAAAATATCTCGCAAAAAGGACACATACAATTAATTTGAAATTGTGTGTCTTTTTCTGGGATCTTGTTTGCATAATATTCAATGATGAATAATTTGGTCTCATTGCAAAAAACTTACATGAATGTTGAGTCGGTAATAATAGAGAAACGATTTTTGAAGAAAACTCTTTGGGAATCTGGTGCCTGATGTTATTGGAGGTATTCTAGAAATGATGCAATATACTTAGATGCACTCTTGCCATACTGGAGTGGGAGGGGTATTACAGAGGTAGGATCTCTTTATTTATTGGAGATTAAAGAGTTAAAACTATTTTAATTGGAAGATATCTATATGAGGTGATTTTTGGCTGCCCCCCCCGCCACCCTCTAGATTGGTCTAGCAGAAAGGGAGTGTACCTGGGATGTGTGGTTAGGCTCATGTTTTCGGTTAACGGGTTCCATTTTTCAAATAGGTTGCAATCCAAGTGGAGTCTGTTTCAAGGATGGTGGGTCAAGTTAGTGGTTAACCCTCGAGGACTCTTGAATACAACTAAACAAATTAATGAAAGAATAAAAATAAAGAAAAAAAGAAGAACCAGTTAGAGGATAACCGCATCACATATATGGTCTCAAGGGTTTTAGTGACTTGCACCTGTAGAAACTGTAAATATCATATAATAGTTATGGAATATTCAACATGCATTTTTCATTGTAATTTTCTATGATGTTACACATTGTGCAATTTCTTTTTTTTTTTTCCAGTTCGATACTAAAACACATATACCCCTCTCCATCCCATTTTGTTCGTCCACTATTGAATTTTTAACTATTTATCAAATTATCATTTATTGCATTGTCTGCTGTGCAAATTCTCAAAAACTTTGGAAAATATAGAAGTCTATGTATTTTGAAATAGATCTGTAATTAATTAAATAATTTAGGTTAAGATTGGAAAATCATATCTTTCCTTGTGCTGCTTTTAGAAAATGGACAAAACTTTCAGACATCCCTAAATAGAAACATGGTTTGACAAATAAAATTGTGGGATGGATTACCTGGAAAGAGTTTGAATCTTTATATGATGGATTGATGTGTGAATGATGAGAAGCATGGGATCTCTGTGAGAGGTTTATTAAGGAAATTGTCATTCATGGTTGATATTTGTTTCATGGCATTGTCCCATGTTTGTTTTGTAACCTCTTTTGAAGGATGGCTTATCCTTTTTTTTATTCTTCTCTTTTCTTTTCTAAAGCTGTTTTTGCTTTAAAAAGGTATATATATTTATAACTCTTTTTTTTTTAACATGATTGATGGCCAAAGTAGATTCATGCAAGCATAAAAAAAATGCTACATTTAGTATGCCATGTGTATTAAGTATAACTGGCTATATTTGTATTTTCAGAAAAAGGAAAATGGGAAGAGAAGGAAAGAAGATCATTCGGCAAGGAAAAATAAGGATAGAAAGGTATGCTCTAACCTTCAAATACAATTTTGTGCTGTATTTAATTAACTAGCAATGCTGGCATTGGAATACAGCAGATATAAACGTACTGGCTAGAAACTTTGTGGCCAGCATAACTGAAACACAGGAACAAACATTACATTTGTGTTCATGCATAGCAGCATATTTACATAAACAAACAATCACATTAAAGATTGACGAAGTTACATATTTCATCAAGTTAAACAGAAACTATGTGGTAGCATAGTGACACGGTATATTTTCTAGTCACATGATTTGTTCTGTGTAGCAGATTCAGCCATTTGGTCACTCAAGAGCATGCAAGGAAGGGATTAATTCCTTAACTTATAATTCCTCCGAAAGCCAAAAGAAATCTGCCTGATTATCTTAAGACCTGATTTGGGTGGGTAGAGAAAGAGCTCTTGAGTCACTTTGTTGACGTTTTTATACCATTCTTGGTAGTTAGAAAAGTTTGTTGGTAGGTCTACCTTATTAGTCTAATGCAAATTGCGAGCTCCTTGGCTTGCTATGTTATTCTCTGCCACCAAGGATAAAATTGTCAAGGCCATTACTAATAATATAGCAGGCGTTCAGGCTTATCGGTGAAGGGAGTATCTCTCTCTTTCTTTCATTCAACAAAAAGAGGATTACCCCTTAGGTTGGAGCTACGATGATGATTCCTAGAAAGACCAAAAGTTTAGTGGTACTCATGCAGATAAATTTATATATCCACATCTTTTGTTGCACACATTCAGCCACAAGTATTTTGGAGCTCCCATTTGTTGAATGCCTGCATAAAACATGTACCTGGAGTTTTGATTGTTGGAAAAGTTTCAGCCTTTGGCATGGGTCAATAGTCATTTATTTAACGTGTGTATGTGGAATTATAGTCATAAAAAGAGTCATGACTGCTTTATGCTCTGCAATAGTGTATTCTATTGTTTCTTTGTCTTGGGATGGTGATGGGGCTGTTTTGTGTATTTTATATAAAGCTTCTGGTTGTCTTCCATCTTACCCCCTCAACGTGATGAATGATTTTTACCAATTATTGTTTTATTAATTTTATTTATGTAGATTATTCTGTGTTTTTAGTATTCAAAAGCCCGTGTAACATTGACATATGTTTCACAGGAAAAGGCAACAGATTCTTCAACAAAGTCATCATCTCACCTGACAACTCGTCCCAATGGTCCTTCATATGCTCCAATGATCCCCATAGACAATGATGATGGGATTTCTTACAAAGGTTGGTTTGGTTTTGGACAAATTAGGAACATAGAAAAGTACGCGGCATACAAATACTATTCATATTCATGTGTTATGCTCTTCCAAACTGATGGTGCTAGTTAGGATAGCTCATTATTTTGTTATCTAGTACAATTTTGCTGAGTACTACTAATTTTGGAATTTGATATTTCCCCATAATGACCAATTATGATCACAAAATCAAGGAGATTTCATTACTGGAAATGCACATACTAATTTGGATGTGTTGAGATATTTTCCTGAAACTGTAAACTGCCTCTTTAGTTGTTCCAGTTATTAATGTTGAGTAAATTTTGGCAAAAATGTGGAACGTAGATGTACGTGGAACCTCAGTTGCTTTATTTGGCTGCTTCCTCATTTGGTTGTACCATTCACTCCTTATCCTGTTGGCTATTGGTGTAAAAGAAATTTAGCCTTCTGTTTTTTCCTCTAATTAACATTGTTGTTGGTAGGAGTCATCCACCAATTTCTATATGGTCCTCAAATTTCTAGAACTTCTATGTACAGAATCCAATCAGCTGAATGGTATTTTTCAAAATCAAGATTTTCTTTCTGCATACATATGATCTTGAATTCTCTGAAATGACAAAAGAGTTCAAGATAGTGAATGCCCTACCAATAGGAATTAGCAATTGGTTGGTCGTCAGTTTGTTCAAAAGCCTTCAAGCTAGAGCCAACTCGCTTTGCAGGTTTCTCTAATACCACTAGCTACAGGAAATAATTTTCAGGATGGGAAAACAATGATTTCCTCAAACAATCATAATAAAAGAACACTGATAGTATTGGTTTAAGGTAAGTGCATCCATTGTCCTAATGGTTCACATCCACTCATTTATGTCACAAGGTTGGAGGATTTAGGGAAGTTTACCTCCTCCCTTTGTTACATGCTTCCTGGGACATAAATTGCGACACAGTGCAACCACAAATCCTATGTTATCTTAGTGTAGTTGTAACAACATAAATAGGGTTTAATAATTACAGAATAAGACTTTGCTTTCCCAACCACTGCTAATCCTGTATGGGTACAGAAATGCATAGGTCTTGATTATACTTCTGTCCGAGTAGTGGTTGAATTTGCAGAGATGAGCATGCATTATTAAATTGTTATTAGCTATGTTCTTTTTTCTATTTATGTTCATCACTTTTTGTTTCCCCTTAATGATAGTGTCATTTGCAGATATTGGTGGTGCAACAGGAGAACTTCTCGAGAAAAATGCTCAAATCTTGAGTCAAATTTCTTCAAATTTTTCATCTATTCAGGTGATACATAGAAACTTGACACCAAATCAGTGCCAACCAGTCGTCATTGCATGAGATTTTTAGTATTGTGACTAGTGTTCTCAACGACCATTGCTGTTATTTACTTTTTTTCGCGTTTTATTTACATTTTTTTATCACACGCTTGTGCAACATGAATTGCAGTGTAAAGGAGCATGGATCAGTAGGGTGTTTGTTATTTGAAATTGTTTCAGTTCAAACTTTTCTGCATAGGGTTTGAACTTGAAATAATTGTGTTTGTGGTCAACATCAAAGTGTTTCCTGGTGACTTGTTTCTGTGATGACAATGTTGAATTCTGAGAGAATCTAATTTCTATTTATGTTGAAAGCTGTCCATTTTGCTACAGTTGAACATTGAGATCCTGTGAATGTTGCAGTGGATTGTTTTTTATTAGGCACATTTTGCTTCTTTGTAGTGCAATTGTGAAAATTGGTAGGGATTACTTGTCATCTATAGAGGTCATTGTGCATAAATGATTGTTGTTCTGTTGGATCAGAACCATGATAGCTGAGGTACTAAGTAGTTATTAAATAAATTGCTTTGGTACACTGTGTTATCACATTATAAGATAAATATTCGCCTGTCAATGTTATGACTTCGGGGATCCGTTTAGATGATCCCATCCTTTTAAATCATAATAAAACTGTTGCAGCATATAATTTAAAATCAAAAGTGGATGATTTATGCCGGCGTTCTTCATTTAATTGTTTCCTGATACATGATAATATCAACTTTAATCTTTTGTTTTTTTGCAGGTACATGATAATATCAATCTTTTATGCAAAAGTCGGGAGAACATCCTTGCTCTCTTGAACGAGTATGCTCTTACCTCCTTAATTTATCATCGACACAGACTATTCTGCTATATGGCATAGCTTCATACCTTGTGCTTGCAATCATATCTTCTTACCTTGTGCTTGCAATCATATCTTGACCATCCGGTATCTTCTAACAAGTGCACTTCATAATGCAGCAAAGTGGTTGGTCACCCTATTTTCTTATCGTTTATAGCTGTTATTATTTCTTGAGACTTCCATGTTAAAATTTCAAAGTATCACCGTGAAAGGCTTCGAGGTAGTTTTTAATCGGTTACCATAGTGCTGAGCTTAATTCGTGCTTCTAATTTTAGTAAGTTGTGCAGCTTAAATGACATGCCAGAGACAATGAAGCAGATGCCCCCGCTTCCAGTGAAATTGAACGAAGAGCTTGCCAGCAACATCCTCCCCCCATGATTCATGAGCTCGCTCTCTGGTTGCTGCCCTCAAGTCTGGATCTTTCAGTCTGATCTGAATGTATTAGTGACATTCTGTAATTTAGGTTGGCTGTTTCGATTATATTAGAGAAGCCCGTTCCCCCCCAACAGACAAACGAATGGCTAGCTGCGTTGGGGGATTCTGACATTACAAATGATTGAAAAACCAGTTACTTTTATCTTTTTTCTCCCAGAAAAGTAATTTTAGCTATCACAGATACAGCAGCTTATTTATGAAGAAGCTCAATTATGTTTCTGAAACCATTTATAAGAAGAAAAGGTTTGGATCAAGGGCTTTTTCCGAATCCGGAACTGCTTTTGTTATTGGCTTATTCCGTGGCACATTGCATAGAGTTCTCCGTTTCTCTAGTACGCTACAGCCATTTTTCCTCCACAACCGTGACTAATCTGGAATGATGCAAATCTCTCAACCGCGACTGCTTTTAGTCCATGCTTTGATAATTCCTTTATTAAAGAAAACATTACAGCTACATAAAATTGCAGAAAAGTTGGGAATCAAAGTATAATATCTCGAAGTTGAACCTCTTGCAAGAAGTCCAAGCCATCAGCAGAAGCTCTCACTCTTGAAAGCAAGGAATGACAACAGAAAACTCAAAGCAATTAACGGCAACACGAAAAAGGTCTCTAATCCACGAGATCATGGCAAGATCTAACTGTCAACCTGCCATGGATAAAAAGTGGAATGCAATCAATAAACAACTCTACTCAAAAGTGAAGTGCAAATAACATA
>Ga0325402_1007943_pt1 | contig 10095 bp, 8 predicted proteins | sample PopdelMetagenome_22_FD_207212 | JGI IMG/M metagenome (GOLD analysis project Ga0325402, IMG submission 207212) | Populus deltoides microbial communities from Bellville, Georgia, United States - Xylem-PdKOR-R3 | ecosystem: Host-associated > Plants > Phyllosphere > Stem > Wood/Secondary xylem... | reverse complement strand
CTCCAACGAAATACAAAAATAATTATATAATTTTGTACTCTATGTTAAACAATATATTAAAAAAGAACAACGAAATAAAAATAAAAATAAAAACAATTTTCAGTCCATCATGCACTACACCTACCAATAAAATTAAAATGAAAAATGAAAATAAGAAAGGAGGGAAGAAGTCCAATGATTTGTAGAGCAATAGAACAAAGGGTTTTTCTTTTCTTTTCTTTTTTCTTTTTTCCTTTTTCCTTTAAGAGAAGAACATTAGTTGCACTTGTTTAGTTAACTGTTAAATGCAATTATTAGATAAATTAACTATGTGTGTGTGTGTAGTAGCTATTTTATTTGTGTGTCGGAGAGGGTCATAATTTTTTTTTTTTAAAAGAACCCTTGATATGAAAGCTATTTTTTTAAAAAAATCAAAATATAAATTAAAAAGCTCATGCAAGCATTTAATCAAATAAACCGATGATTATTTATAAATAAAAAAGTCATTAATAATAACCAAAAGAGAAACTGAAAAAATTAAGATGAATGTAGGCCAAGATATTTAATATTGTAAGATGAGATATTTATCCGTTTGGGTTTACTGAATTTATTTATTAAAATCAATAAAATATAATAGAAACAAAAACAAATACAGAACTGATTGAATAAAATTAAAAAAAAAACAACATTATATAAGGTCAAACATATAAGAAATATTATTTAAAAATAAATATTTTTTATAAAATAAAGTTCACATGTATAAAATAAAAAGAATTACTCAAAAATTAAATACAAACAAAATTATTTTTTAAAAAACCTTTATTCAAAAAAAGTCTATAAAATCCATGACTTATGCCTTGAGAATAGGATAAATCAATAGAAAAGAAATTAAAGATAACCACAAAACTAATTTTTTTTTAAATAAGATTGAATGATAAAATCGTAAAAGAAAATGAGAAAAAAGGATATTAAACCACATGAACTTGTTAAACTCGTTACTCATGTCAGTATATTGGCAGTACCACAAATGAAAAAACTCTGAAGCTTGTTCCCCATCAAATCAAAGGCTGAAGGATGAAATCGGAAAAAAAACCACACAAAAATTATGTTCAAAAGAATGAGGGAGAAAATTGAAATAAAAAATAAATTAGAGGGCATAAAAAAAGTTTAAATTGGAGGGTTAATTTAAAAACAAATAAACTTTAACAAAAAAAAAATAAATCAAAAGAATGGGGGCTAAATTGAAAATAATAAAACAACATAAGCTTTGATTAAAGGAAGAAATTGCAAACCAACAAAACTTTAACAAAAGAGCTAAGGGAAAAAAATCAGAAATCAAAAGAATAAGGATTGAATTAGAAAAAAAATAATATATGATAAATTGTAATTTAAGGACTAAATTAAAAACATTTAAAACTTTTATAATATAACCAATGATGAAAATAAACAATAAAAAACATAAGGACTAAAATTGAGAAATTTAAAGATAAGAGGGCAAACGTGCAATTTCTCTAGAAAAGAAGAAAAAAAATGATCGCCGACAACAAACCGACCATCATCCACTACTATGCGTCATCTTGTAAGGAAAAGGACACAGCGGAAAAGCAAGTTTTACTACCAAATGGTGTTGTATGCGCCACACAAATACTATAGACGACACCTATTTTTTGGCGCATGAATGACACACATCAGCAATTTTTTTTGAATAAAAAATGGTTTCCCAACTTAAAAATACCAGAATGCCTTTCATGAGCCTGAAAATCACAAAAAAACATCATAAAAGTACACAAATGTTCCTATACACATGCCTTAATTTTTGTCTTTTCTAAGGATATAATCATTTTTCTACAATATTCTAAAATATAGAAAACTAAAAAGCTCTTGGTCAATAACTCTAGGTTTTTTTTTTTTTTTTACCTCAAGAGTGAATATGTATTTTAACTATTTTAAAGTTTTTAAAAAGATTAAATCATCCTTGGTTAACAATTCAAGAAATTGTTAAGTCTAGAAGTAAATTTGTATTTTACCGGTAAGAAAATTAGAAAATATAAATATGACCCTAAATAATCTTTTAGTTACTAACGAACCACAAAAGAAAATCAAATAACAGTCGTCACAAATGCAATTTTTTCTCCAAGATCAAAATAGTAATTTTACTGTAATAATTCAGAATAAAATATTACTTGTGGTGCAGTAAAGGCAAACGTTATAAATTTCTACTTTCAGATGATTGAATATCTCAAAGCTCGGAGCATGGCAATTTTCCTCCACTCTAATTTTATCCTAACGAAAATGACTAGTAACACAGCAGTACTGCATGGAATTTTTCTGACAAATAACACTAACACTTTGTCTGTTTGATAAGATAGTAACAAATTTATTTATTAATTGATCGATTGAGCTGTTTTTTCTGATAGTTTTTTTAGTAAAAAGTTGTTTAAAACTCTTTTTTATCCATTATTCCACCTGAAACTGCGTTCTACCATTGCCAAAACCAGTGACATTCCCTTCATGCAGAGAACCTTAATTTAGAAAATACCATTTGTGCACTATAAAAGCTCAGCCATGTCCCTTGTTCATCTTCAACCTGGCCACACAAACAGAGCCGAGTCTCTGTTTATCTTTCTCTTTCGTCCATATTTTTCTTTCCTGTAGAAATCAGGAATCGATACAAGCCAGGGTAAGACAAAAAAAAAAAAAATGTTTCGTAAAGTAGTTGTTCCCGTTATTTCCCTCATTCTTGTTGTCGGTGTTGTCATTGGGGTGGTGGCCGTAGTGAATAACAGTAAGGTCTCCGATGGAGGCAAGAAAGAAGAAAGTTTGTCTCCGGAAATGAAGATAGCCACTCAGCTATGTCAACCATCAGATTACAAGGAGGCTTGCACCAAGACCCTCAGCTCTGTGAACAGCACCGATCCTAAAGAATTTGTCAAGCAAGCTATACTGGCTGCCTCGGATGCCGTGAAAAAATCATTTAACTTTTCCGACGATTTGGTCGTCAAGGCCAGCAAAGACAAGCGCGAGAAAATGGCCTTGGATGATTGCAAGGAGTTGTTGGACTACGCCGTCCAAGAACTTCAGGCATCAATATCATTGGTGGGAGATAGTGATTTGCACACCACAAATGAACGAGTTGCAGAGCTACAAAGTTGGCTGAGCTCCGTCCTTGCATATCAAGAAACTTGCGTCGATGGATTCAGTGATAACAGCACCATCAAGCCTACCATAGAACAAGGTTTTGTTGATGCTAGCCACCTCACAGATAACGTTTTGGCTATCATCTCTGGTTTGTCAGGCTTCCTCAAATCTGTTGGTCTCCAGTTTAACATTCCTTCTAACTCTCGTCGCCTTCTTGCCGAGGATGGATTTCCCACCTGGTTCTCTGGTGCTGATCGTAAGCTTCTGGCTGCACAAGGTAACGGTAAGGTTAAACCAAACGCGGTTGTGGCTCAGGATGGTAGTGGACAATTCAAGACCATCAGTGCTGCCATTGCTGCATATCCCAATAACCTCAAGGGACGATATATCATCTATGTTAAGGCTGGAATTTATCGTGAGTACGTTACTGTTGACAAGAAGAAGCCCAATGTGTTCATCTACGGTGATGGACCAAGGAAGACCATCGTCACAGGAAGCAAGAGCTTTGCCAAGGATGGCTTGGGCACCTGGAAGACCGCTACTTTTGGTAATGATAAATTTTCTTTTTCTTTTTAATCTTGAACATAAATTATGCATTGTGGGTTCTTTCCACTGATTAATTTCTGTTGCTACTGCAGTGGCTGAAGCTGATGGGTTCATTGCCAAGTCGATGGGATTCCAAAATACTGCTGGTCCTGACGGGCACCAGGCTGTGGCACTTCGTGTAAGTTCTGATATGTCAGCATTCCTCAACTGCAGGATGGACGGGTATCAAGACACGTTGCTGTACCAAGCTAAGCGTCAATTCTACCGCAATTGTGTTATTTCTGGCACAGTTGATTTCATCTTCGGTTATGGCGCTGCTGTGATCCAAAACTCGTTGATTGTTGTCCGGAGACCTAATGACAACCAGCAGAACTCTGTGACTGCAGATGGCAGGAAAGAGAAGCATGCCACCACCGGGTTGGTTATCCACAACTGCCGGATTGTCCCTGAGCAGAAGCTAGTCGCTGAAAGGTTCAAGATCCCAACATACTTGGGCAGGCCATGGAAGCCATTCTCCAGGACTATTGTCATGGAATCAGAATTAGCAGATTTTATTCAGCCTGCGGGATGGATGCCATGGGCTGGAAGCATACATCTTGATACTCTGTACTATGCCGAGTATGCCAACAGAGGCGCTGGTGCAAACACCAACAAGAGGGTGAACTGGAAAACTTTCCATGTCATTAACAGGAACGAGGCTCTGCAATTCACTGCCGGCCAATTCCTTAAGGGCGCTTCTTGGATTAAAAATGCTGGAGTGCCTGTGTTGCTAGGCCTAAAACGTTGAGGAGATGCATGGTGTCTCGCCAAAAGGCTTGTAGGGGAGAGTCGAATTATATAAAGACAAGATCAACATGAAAAAATAATTGTATAATCTGAGCTTTGTATTATGAAATTGATTCGTTTCCATTTATACATATACTAATTATTATAGTGTTAGGATATTATGCCAGCACTCGCTTTCATGGACCTCTTCACAGTTCCATTAATTATTAATTAACTATAAACTCAAAGACGACGTGGTTTTACTGTACGCTTCAAATTTAAATAGTATTTTTTTATTTAATATTATATTTTTTTATTTAATTATTATATTTTCATAACCCGGATTAACCCGGATTTCAGGTTTAATGGGCTAATCCTGACTCAAATTTTTTTCTTTTTCTTAATTGTTTTTTTCTCAATTTTATCCTTTAATATTGATTTGATTAAGAATTAAACTTCATGATTTGTTTTGTTTACTTTTTATTAGGTTATCATAATCTCATGACTTGAAAATAATGTTTAACAGGTTAACAAGGATTGACTTTGGTTGTTTTTTATGTCTTTTATGTAATTGATTTGTTTTAATTTTATAATTTAATATTGGATCGGTTGAGAATTGATCTTTATAATCTGTTTTAATTTTTTATGAGAATATTTTAGTCTCACGATCAAGGGCACTGGCTTTGGCATTTTAACCCCGGTTAAATCAGGTCGTATTTTTTAAAATTTTCTTTCTAAGAGGTTATATCGGTCTCATGACTCGAGTCACGGGTCCTTCAACATTAGACTTGCTTTTTATTAAGTTATCCTCATCTTATGACCCAAATCGCGGCTTTGACGGGTTAACCTAATTGACTCATTTTTTCTCTCTCTCTTTTTTAATTGACTTTTTTACCCCAATTTTATCAATTAATATTGTGTTTGATTGAGAATTAGACTTCATGATTTGTTTCGATTTGTTTTTCATTGGGTTATCACGGTCTCATGACCTAGAAATAATGCTTAATGGTTAACTCAGGTTTATTTGTCTTATTTTTATGTTATTTTTTTAATTAAAATTTTTATAAATTTCATCATTTTATATTAGATCTAACATGGCGATTAAGAATCGAGTTTTATAATTTGTTTTGACTTTCTCATACTCAAAATCAAAGTCGCGGATTTATCAAGTTAACCTAGGTTAAATCATGTCATTTTTTAATTTTTTTTCTATAAGATTATCTTGGTTTGATAACCCGGGGTCATGGGTTTGGTGGATTAACTCAGGTTATTTTTTATGTTTTTTTTAATTGATTTTTTTTAATCTTATCTTTCAATATTGGGCTAGATGGGGATTGAAATTCGTAATTTGTTTCGATTTGTTTTTCATAAGGTTATCTCAGTCTTATGACTCAGGTTGCAAGTTTGACATGTTAACTCGGGTTGTTTGTTTAGGCTTTTTTTATTAATTGTTTTTTCAATTTCATCATTCAATATTGAGTTGATTAAGAATTAGGCTTCATAATTTATTTTGATTTGATTTCTATAAAGTTATTGTAGTCTCATAACCCGAGTTGTCCCATGTCAATCCAATATCTTATTATTTTAATATTAAGAAATATATCATCTTGAAATTTAATTTAGTCAAATATTGTTTTCACGAGTTGTATAGCTTGTTTTGGATTAGTAAAGTCAACCAGGTTATATCGGGTAATCCCTCATGTATTTTTTTTTCCTCTAGAAAAAAAAATCATCAACATTTGAATATTTTTTTATATTCAAGAAAAATTTAACTTGATCCACAACATAGCACGGGTCAATCATCTAGTTAATAGTCTATAAAGCATGTGTGTTTTGCTATAAGAAATCAAAAGAAGATTAAGGTGTACATTTGATCTTCTTGTATAAATATGGTTACGATAGCAACATCCATCCTCCAATCGGATCCAAAACTCAATTCAGGCTTAGAAGGTGTTTGAGAGCAATGTTGTCAAAAAAGCGAGTTGACTCTTAAAATCTTATAATTTTATGAGTCAACATGTATCCAACATGTCAAATCAGATTAAAACTCGAAAACTAGTAAAATCGGTCAAACTCGGTAAAATCAGTAAAATCGGACCGATTTTACGAGTTTGAAAAAAATATAAAATTATGCATTCTGGTAATCTGTACCTTAACATTTTCATTGTTTTAAATTTATATCTTGTAAAACTTGTGCAATTTTATAATCAAGGGCTTGATTTTGACTATAATTATTATAATTTTTTTTAACGATACAAGTTATTTATGGATTTCATTTTCGTAAAATTAAAATACATATTCATTCTTTATAATTTCTTATGTAAACTATTAATATATCAATTGATATATTACTCTGTTTTAAATGACAAATATATAGAATAAAAGTTGTAAATTGGCATGCTTGACCCTTGGAGTAATTAATGTTAAATGGTCTATCAAAATTTGAAGGGACTCGTTTCTTGTAAATGACGAAGTAAGTGGGTCGATTTGTCCAAGAAATAGAGGAATCAATGTGAATAAAATGAAGGTGTTTGAAATTTTCTATTGTTTATTTTATTTTTATTTTTATTGTGTTATATTGTTAATTACTACTTGATTGAAGGTGTTAATATATAATTAGTTAAAATATTTTACTTATAATTTTATGATTTTACGATTCGAGTTTATATTGTATATTCCGTGTCATGTCAAAAAAGCGTTTTTGACAATCTTGTTTGAAAGTGTGGTAACAATTGCTTTTCAAAGTGTTTTTCATTCTAAAACACATTTAAAAAAATTTTATTTTATTTTTTAAAAATTATTTTTGACATCAGCACATCAAAATAATATGAAAATATCAAAAAACATATTAATTTAAAATAAAAAAATCAAAATTTTTCAAAATAACTTTCCGACTGCAGTGTCAAACACTACTTCAAAATAACTTTCCAACCACACTGTTATTAACTTTCCATCCGCTTGTTGTGTTGTTAGGTTTTCAAGTATCACCTTTAATGACCAGAGAAATGCATGGATTCACAGTGATCATGGAGTATTTTATACAATGTCTACTGTTATCCCTCAGAAATGATTTGAGATTTGAATCCTCAGAGTTGTTGCTATTCTCCATAAACCTTCACAACATTCCCAACTCGTTGTAATGCCTCTGAGGTTGATCTGTAGGAGGATTGTTGTCAGGTTTATTTGAGATTTTCTTTTTTGGTTTTTGTTAGGTGCTTTATTTTTTGATGATTTATAGCAGTTTTACTCAACTTTACTTGATTTGATTGGTAAACTCAGTGTTGCAATGTTGTTTTATATTTATCTGGATCTATTTAGCATATAATACCTTATTAGAGCTTTAAGTCGGAATATGGGTCGTATTGGATTTAATAACTTTAAAATATACTTGTGTTCTTGGATCTTGAGAAAGTTTTGGATAAAAAGGGTGTTTAATAATATGGTAGTTGTTGTTTTTTAAAATGTATTTTTGTTTAGAAATGCATTAAAATAATATTTTTTTTATTTTAAAAAAATTATTTTTAACACCAGCACATTAAAATGATTTGAAAATACCAAGAAAATATTAATTTGAAGTAAAGAAAAAAAATAATTTTTTTTCAAAACCCCTTTAAAATACAAAAACACACAGGTGTGAAAGCGAAACAAAGGACAGAATCTTTCAAACGATCAGGTTTGTTATTAAACCGAACTTATAATTGACCGAAGTAAACCCTGTGATATGCCTAGGTTTAGACCAACCCAACTGGCATCTTAGTTAACACCACCAAAACTATTTCAAACCTGGCTGAGTCAAAAGCTAGGTTATTAAAACAAAAGATTAAAACGCTTGAAACTACGTTGTTTTGAATGAAAAAAACGAATACCTAAAACCATAGTTATGAAACCTGGACCAGCCCAGCGGGTCGACCCTGGACTCGGTGGCTGGACCGGTCCGAGTAAGGTTAAAAACCGGCTAGCGCAAAAAAACGATCAAACCCGATCGATCTGGTGGGTCAACCCGTGACCGGGACTACCCGGGTGAGACCCGGCATATATATATACTAGTTATATGACCCGCGCGATGCCGCGGGTCAATTGTTTTGCATAAAAAATATTAAAAAATGCTAAGATCTAAATGTGTTAGGTTTTTTTGCAAGGCTATACCCAAGAGTCTCGGGTTTGGCTGCAACGCCTGACCTAAGAGTGATATTTATAATATTAATAATAACATTAAACTTGCATGACCCAAGTTTAAGTGAGCCTGGCTGCAACACCGAACCCAAGAATATTGGATGTGAGTCTGGTTATAAGGTCGTGTCATAAAAGTATGATAATTAAATAGATTAATTAAAAAGAAAAAAAACAAATAAAAAAAATCAACAGGAAGAAAAAAACTAATGAAGAAAAAGAAAAAAAAATCTGAATTAATTGGATTAACCTTTCAAACTAGGTTAACTTATAAAACCTGGGATTCGCGTCATGAAAATTTGATAACTAAATAGAAAAAAAAATTGACGGGTTTACCCAGAATTAACTGGGTTAACCCATCAAACCAAGTTAACCCGTCAAACTCAGGATACGTGTCATGAAAGTCTGATAATTAAATACAAAGAAATTTAACATTAACAAACTAAACGAAAAAAATTAATTAAAAAGAAAAAAATCGGGTTGACTCGTCAAATCAGGTTAACCCATCAAATCCGGGATCCGTATCATGAAAATTTGATAACTAAATAAAAAATTTTAATATTAACAAACTAAATCAAACAAAAAAAATTTATTAAAAAAACAAAAAAAAAATTAAAAACGAAAAAAAAAATGACAGTTCAATAATAATAATAATAATAATAATAACAATAATAATAATAATAATAATAATAATAATAATAAGTGAAAGGCGTGGGGAAGCTACAGTGCTTTCCCCACGCCTTTTATAATATAACTAGTTACATAACCCGCGCGATGCCGCGGGTTAATTTTTTTTATATAAAAAATACAAAAACAAAAACTAAGATCTAAAAGTGTTAGGTCTTTCTGCAAAGCTATATCCAAGAATCTTGGGTTTGGTTATAACGTCTGACCCAAAAGTAATATTTATAATAATAATAATAATATTAAACTTGCATGACCCAGTAGGTCTAGGTCTCGCTCTAATACCAGACCTAATAGCCTTGGATGTGGATCTGGCTGCAAGGTCATGTCATAAAAGTATGATAATTAAATAAATTAATTAAAAAGAAAAAAAACTAATAGAAAGAAAAAAACTAATGAAGAAAAAGAAAAAAAATCTGAATTAACTGGGTTAACCCGTCAAACCTTGGATTCATGTCGTGAAAGTTTGATAACTAAATAGAAAAACAAATTGACGGGTTAACCCAGAATTAACCGGGCTAACCCGTCAAACCAGGTTACCTGTCAAACCCGGGATCCGTGTCATGAAAGTCTGATAACTAAATAGAAAAAAATTGAATATTAACGACCTAAACTAAACGAAAAAAATTAATTAAAAATAATAAAAAACAAAAACAAACAAAAGACATAAGACATAAGCCTGTTACTAATGAGGAAAAAGAAAAAAATCTGAATCAACTGAGTTAACCCGTCAAACCTGGGATTCACGTCATGAAAGTTTGATAACTAAATAAATAAAAAAATCGATGGCTCAAACGAAAAAAAATTAACAAA
>Ga0325402_1007940_pt1 | contig 10096 bp, 3 predicted proteins | sample PopdelMetagenome_22_FD_207212 | JGI IMG/M metagenome (GOLD analysis project Ga0325402, IMG submission 207212) | Populus deltoides microbial communities from Bellville, Georgia, United States - Xylem-PdKOR-R3 | ecosystem: Host-associated > Plants > Phyllosphere > Stem > Wood/Secondary xylem... | reverse complement strand
ATTATGCATGGACATTTTAAATAATCCCCCCCCCCTCTTTTTTTTAGGGTTTTTTGAGCGTCAAAGATCGTTATTACGTGCCCAGCTACAAACACATGTAGAGCACCCAAGCTTCTTTAGTTTTAGAGTGAGATTTGAGAGAAGTTATCCAGCAAATTACAAGTATTTTATTAACTCAAGAGTTGCTAAACTATACGATAAACTCAAGGGTACGAATTTAAGATTTTAATTATGACCTTCAGGGGAAAAAAACAAATGTTTCCTGCATGGACCAGAGCACAAAAATATTCTTCCAGAGTATTGGAATCTTGAGGAAATATTTTTATGCATTGTTTAAATTGAGTTTGGATTAATTAGTAAAACAGTGAGAAGCATTAATTAATTGATTGCGCCAGAAAAATTATTTTGTTAATTTCCGGGGAATGAGCTCTCCCTTTCTCGAGAGTAAAAATTGGATCATACATAAACTTTTTTCCGGCATGTCATTGATTGAGAAATAAAATCAAACTAAAGAGCACATGAAATTAAGATAAAATCAAAAGTTTGAGTGCGCTAAACCGTCCTGATGATCAAGAAGCTTCGTACAAATTTCTTCAAATTAATAATGTGTTAAACGAAGAAAAAGAAAAAATAGGATAGGAGTTATAAGTTTTGTTCAATGTTATTAAATTTAGGTTGCACCGTGTTCCACAAAAAATTAATTTTTTTTACTAAAAATTATTTTTTTTATATATTTTGGATCGTTTTGATATACTGATCTAAATATAATTTTTTAAAAAAATATTATTTTGATATATTTTAACACGAAAAACACTTTAAAAAACAATCATAACCACATTTCCAACCAGATTTTCAGCTACCAAGTTGAATATTCATGACCCGCTTTACTCTTGCCAATAAAAAAATCAACCTACAATATTTGACTATTAATTTATAATCATAATTAGGTTAAAAACCGTTGATTTTTAAAATGACACCATCTTGGTGTTTAAAAGCAATTGGTGAGCATGATCAGTTAATCTTCAAAGTTTATATAGAAGAGAATAATATAAAAAAAATAGAATTTGTTTTATATTTTGAAGTACCAAAAATCTTCACCAAAACCAAAATACTAGCAGAGAATAATCTCAACGAACAGGAACAAGGAGAAGAAAATAAAGTTGTTCTTTAATCTTATCATTACCGTTGAGATTGATTTTCAAATTTTTTTTTTAAAAAGGCCCTGATTTTCCTTTCATCTGACTAGATTTTTTCTGTTCTTACACCAACAGTTCTGTGAGCTGGATAATCAGTGAAAGTAAATCTCCAAGAGATGACAATTTCCATCTTGAAGTCTTATAAAACTACTGTAATTAAAACTTGGAAATTAAGGTAAAGAGAGAGAGATTAAATTAAGTTGTTATTATAAGGTTTTAAGTTGATTGCCGAGTCATTAGAAAAAGACATGGAAGCAGTTGGATTAGACAACCTGTTTTTGGAAATAACACTTCAAAATCCAAACTTTTTCATTTCCAATTTAGGCTATTCATGAGATTAATGAATTGAAAGATTATTACAATTGCAATTTGCTTGATAGGTAGTGGCTGTCCGTATTATCAAAATCTGTTGGCTAGTCACTAACAAGCTTGCTAGATTAATTGTTAATGTTATAGTATGAGAGCTCAGAATCAAGCTGTCGATTCGCCATTGGAAGTTGAGGCTCTAGCTAGACCAGTGATGCAAAATGTACCCGTGATCAAGCTTTTCCATGCCGAGATTAAGGTAATGTTTATTTTCATGTAACGTGTTTTTTTAAAAAAATTATTATTTTTACTTTAAATTATTTTTTGATGTTTTTAGATTCTTTCTGTGTGCTTGTGTTAAAAATAAATTTTAAAAAATAAAATAAAATATTTTTTAATATATTTTAAAACAAAAAATATCTTTAAAAATATCCGTTGTTATAAAATCAAATAGTATCCAAGAACATGTTTTCTAGTGTAGTGGTTTATACATGTTTTGTTTCTAAATATTATAGATAAGGTGGATGCTACTATACTTCGAGATAAGTATCAATAATTTGTTTTGGATTATTTAAATTAAATTTAATTCAAAGGTCATAACAAAAATTCTTGGAATCATTCTAAATATTAAATATTAAAATTAAAACTTATTTTTTTTAATGGTAAAAGTAAATTAGCGGTTAATCTCTCTGATTTCTTACATTAAAGAGCATAAATTAATATTAAAACTAATTATTTTTTTAAACAGTATAATAAAATTCAATTACTACAGTGACAAATTGATTTCAAGCTGTCTATAGAAGTTTATTTAGTGTAATTGTGGTAACACTATGGCATCTTACCTCTTGCTTGATATTTATTTGTTTTTTAATTAATAATATATTTTTGTATCATACAGGCACAGTAAAAATTGTATAGTTTTTTTTTTTTGTCATTCATGTACCTCTATATTGAAAAGAATAAATAGTGTGAAAATCCGATTTGGTCCTTCAGGTAACTAGCCTAAGTAGGTTACTGAAGAGGGGCCACTGGGCATGCACTGATTGATTACTGGGCATGATTTCAATTACGATAGCGAAAGCAATTAAGAAAAAATACGAAATAAAAAAAACCATTAACTAATGTGGAGGTGGAAACTGCAACTGCCCACCCACTTCTCTGAGAGTGACACGTCGTTGTTAATTATTATTTGTGCATTAAGCAAATGCCAATTGGCACATCATTTGCCACGTATTAAAAAATGAAATTAATCGATTGGCCCTCTTAGTCAAACCATTATGTAATTCTGCTTCGAGAAAATATAATCTCGATCGTCAGCGAAGTCTGCTCTTTAAATTAAATTATCCCCTACTTCACTGATTATTAATGAGCCCACTTTGATCATGGATTAGTGTTGATAACATGTGTGTGTGTGTGTGTGTGTGTGTGTGTGTGTGTGTGTGTGTGTGAGAGAGAGAGAGAGAGAGAGAGAGAGAGAGAGAGAGAGAGAGAGAGAGAGAGAGTATATATTAAAGGATAAAATTATAAATGTTATAAATACATGTATATTATATTAATATTGAGATATATACAGATAATATTGGATTCAAAAAAATATAAATGTTGTACTTTTATATCTATATATCACAAATATAAAAAATTAGCTCAGGTTTAGTTTTAGGTAGAGTTTGACGATATTTATATTATATTTATTATTTATTGAGTAAGGTAACTACAAAAAAACCCATAAATTCAAGTTGATATCCATTAAACTCGAATTAAACTGACATTCCTACAACTGCCTATGTACGAACGGTAATTTATGGTCTAATCACACAATATTAATACACTTATTTTGTCGTGAGTTATAATTTTATTTCAAAAAATACTGGATGTGCATTTTGCTTTAATGTGTTTTTTTTACATAAAAAATTCAAAGTTTAATTGAAAAGCATATAAAAGCAACATCAAGATATTACATAACATAAAATGAGACACGTAATGGATTGTGTTTCCTAAACTTATTTATTTAAACAAATAAGAGATAACTCACACCTTAATAAACTCATGACTTAAAAAATAAATATAAATAAAACTGACTAGATAAACTCACATCATAAGAAGTATTATGCAAGGCAAAACACGCCAACAATGTAATTTAAAAACTAATATTTTTTATTTAAAAAAATAAACTTCATTTGTATAGAAAAATATTAACAAACTCGAATAATACCTTGAAGAATAAAATAGAAACAAAACAACTAAAAAAACATTATATTAAAAAAATACATGCAAAAATCATGACCTATGTTAAGAGACAAAGATAAATCTATAGAAAAAACTTGACGATGATCACAAAACCAATACTAAAAAAAAACTGATGCAGAACATTAAGATCGTACAAAATAGAATTCCTAACAAATTAAATGTTGAAAGATAAAATTAGAAAAATAAATTACATCAAAGGATAAAAAAAAATGAGGGTGAGAGAAAAAACATTAATTAAAAGAATAAGAATTTTCAATTGAAGGGTTTAATAGAATTGAAAAATAGTTTTAATAAAATGAAAAAACAAAATTAAAAAAATGAGTGTTAAATTGAAAAAACAAAAACAATAAAAAATTTGATTGAATGATGAAATTAAAATAAAGAACTTCAACAAAAGTGTCAAGGGCAAAATTAAAAATTAAAAAAATAAGGACCGGAGTAAAAAGTCAAACATGTGAGAAATTGCAATTGAATGACTAAATTGAAAAGAACAAAAACTTCTATAAATGAAAAAAACGGCAGAAGACCAACTACTTGTCACACGCATTGCTTGAATGATGCAGACGCCATACACACACTGGGATGTGCCGAGCATACCGTATTAGCTTCAATAATAAAAAAAATTAGGAAAATATATGAAAATACCAAAATACCCTAATGACCCCGACAATTACACAAAATACTAATATGAAAGTACAAAAAATACTCTAAAATGCTAAGCTTATGTTTTATCTTTTCAAATGCTAAATAAGTATTTACACTGTACAGTAGAACCTGAAACACCTTTAACTAACATCACAATAAAAAAACAAATTCATATTTTTATTGTTAAGAAATTTATGCAAAGTTAAGAGAACTCTTAGTCAATAATTTTATTTTTTTGTTGATTTTGAGGGGAAAAAATATTTTTACCGTGAAAGAAAAAGAAATTAACACTTATACCCAAGAATCTATTTTTTTTCCATAAGGTATAAAATGTAATTTTATTATAGCCCAAGATATATTTTACCCGTGCTATTATGCTATTAAATTTTTTAAGTAATCAAGAGATTTTAAATTTAAAATTTTTATATAAGAAAAACGCATTAAGACTTCTAGTAATGGTAATAAAAGAAATTTTACCATTTCTCGTATAAATATTATCCATCTCGCTTTGTTAACATTTACAGAGCTCATCAATGGAGTTCAAAAATTAAGGTTGAGTATTTTGTTAGAAGGAACACAAGTTTTTTAGACAGCAGAATTTGAAGTTGAGACATGGCAGGGCTCACATTATCTGGGCCTTCAGTCACTGTTTTTGGTCCATAGCTCAACCAACCATCCTTGGACCAGGACCACCCATGTTCTTCCTATTGCTCTGTCGCCCTCGGCCTTTATTACAGGTCGCCCGTTCTTTTGCTTGCACGCTTGTCAACCTTAAATACAAGGCTCATAGCAATATCCCACGTTAATTAATTCTTACTAGTATAATTGTCCGTATCAAATTCTTTTTTTTAAATTCTTTTTAAAAAATTAAGAATATGGAAATTTTTTTGATAATATCATTAAATTTAATTAAGTAGTTTGATTTTAAAATTTATCAACTCAGCTCCTTACCTATCTCTAATTTTGAGATAAATTGAGATAACCATATGAAAAATAAGTTAAAATAAATTATCAACTTTAAATCCCAATAAACATATTATATAAGGATCAAATTAAAAAATAGATCAATAACTAAATGAAAAAAAAGAATCAAAATATAAAAAAATAAACCAAAAACATTGTGGATTACTGTTGTAATCCATAATGGTAATTGTTTACCCACACTTTTTAGGAGTGTTTGAGAATATAGTAGTGGTTGCTTTTCAAAGTTTTTTTTGCTCAGAAATGCATTAAAATAATATGTTTTTTTCATTTTTTACCAATAATTTCTTATATGAACACATCAAAATGATTCAAAAATAATTTTTTTTAAAGAAAATATAAATTCAGATTTTTGGGAAATACTCTTTCAACTGTATTCCCAAATAGTCACTTAACTTTACACTTAATTAGAAAAAAAAATACCTTGCTTAACTTGTGAACCAAGATAACCAGAGTTACCTTACCAAAATTGAAAACATGGTCGGAAAACAAAAAATACAATGGATTATTTTTTCAATCCATAATTAGCTTTATACTTAATTATTTTTAATTTTTGTTTTCGAATTATATGATCGGAAGATATTTTTATGTATTTCAAAAGAATAATTTTAAGTACATGATTCAAATATGAATTCCAATAAATTCATAAGATTTAGTTTTCATGATATGTTGATTGAAGTTGACTTATTAAATGATATATAAACAAGATAAGAATTTATAAAATCATGATTTAAGCATCATCTCCTTCGGATATGCAACAGCGCAATCATTCCCATTTCCCTCCCTCGTTTTGTAATCACAATTATTAAATCTGATGTGGCTCGGTGTAGATTAGATTTTAAAGAAATTCAACTTGGAATTAATTTTGTTTAACCACGTCAATATAACAGGTCAATCGACAATTTGATGAAAATCTAGATTGATTTATTTTTTTAAAAAAATCTTCACAACAAACTTTATTTTATGTTATTTGTTTTTTTTTATTTTAAATATTGCCATTTTATATTGACTCGATCATTCATTCAAATATGTAATCCAAGTATGCTCGTAAGCCACCGGCCAAACTGATGGTTTTTATTTTAATTAATATATGTATCGAGTTGACTGTATAATTGTGTGATGTTTATTTGACTCTCGTAAAAGAATGTTATTAAAACAAATATTTTTCTGAAGGATTAACACTGTTGGCGTGTAGAAAGAAAGAAAGAAAGAAAGAAAGAAAGAAAACACTTCTGATGGAACGAAATTTCACAATACACAAACAAAACTGTTACGGTTCAAACTTTGCAACAAATCATCGACCAGTCTATGTGGATTTAATTAGAAGCACCTCTGTCACCTTGGTGCCCACCGCCGCCAGGAACCACCGTGCGAACCTTGAACCTCTCGAGCCTTAATGGCGATTCAACTCCATTTCTCGAAGGTGTTCTTGGTGAGCCAACACTCAAGCTCCTTTGCAAGCATAATGCCCTAGTCTTGAATTCACAAGGTTTTTCTACGTATAAATTGATGCTACCAATTTTCTTGAACATCCCCAGAAATTCATCATGTAACTCTGGAAATAATTTCTTGAAAACTTCCCTTCTTCGGAAAAACAATTCTCTAAAGAATCCTAGCAACATGAGGAACCTGGAATCAATGGATTCCCATGCCTTGTCCTGATTTCTATAGCATTTATCACTAATATCACCATACTTTTGCTGGTACAGACCACTTTCCAACAGTGACAAATCGTCATATGTGCATAAAAAAGGAGAATCACTGGAGCTTGATGCCATGGAATCTGCTGTATCACACCTTGGGTAACCAAACTGATAAATATCCAGTTCAGGACACACCAAGGGAGCGTCACGATGATTGCCCTGATCAGACATGATCTTAATGTTAGAACTTGGAAGACGTTGAGATAACAAGATCGAGCAAGATGTAATTCTGGAGTTGATGAGATAATGGAAGAGATTGCTTTGGTTTTTGATGGATCTGTGAATGGCTAGAGAGGTCTTGCTGGGGTGTATATATAAGAGGGAAAAGTACCTGTTCAGCAATCAAGGATAAAGTCATCAGATTATGCTAGCTAGGAGTATGTCAACTTGATTAAGATACGCGTGCTGACTTTCCTGTTCTTCCCCAGATAATCGTAGATGGAGTGAAAACGAACAACAAATCAAGTTTTGACAGCCAAATCCTGACCATCGTTCCCAGAGAAAATACACGGTCAACTTTATTTTGTGGAGTTTTTCACTTTTTTGTGGTCAGATTCTTGTAAATTATTTTTATAATAAAATTAGAAGTTTGTAAAATTAAATATTAATTTTAAAAATATTTATTTGAAATTACAATAATTCTAAAAAATAGAATAAAAATAAGCTATGAATTTCATTTCTCTACTACTTTAATATTGAATAAGAATGAAACAATAACAGAAACAATTAGAAACATTAAAGTATCAAAAACTAAAAAAAAATTATATCACGGGTAAACATGTAAAATATGTGAATTGAGTAATTTATTTTTATGATAAAATTAGATACTTGTAAAATTAAGTATTAATTTTAAAAATATTTATTTGAAATTACAATAATTCTATAGAAAGTGAAATAAAAATAAGCTATGAATTTCATTTTTCTACTAGTTTAATATTGAATAAGAATGACACAATAACAAAAACAATTAAAAACATTAAAGTATCAAAAAAAAATAAAAATTATATCAGGTTTGATGGGTATACCCGTTAAATCTGTGAATTGAGTAACTTATTTTTATGATAAAATTAGATGCTTGTAAAATTAAGTATTAATTTTAAAAATATTTATTTGAAATTACAATAATTTTGTAGAAAGTGGAATAAAAATAAGCTATGAATTTCATTTCTCTATTAGTTTAATATTGAATAAGAATGAGACAATAACAAAAACAATTAAAAACATTAAAGTATCAAAAACTAAAAAAAAATTATATCAGGCTTGATGGGTAAACCCGTTAAATCTGTGAATTGAGTAACTTGGGTCATATTAAACCGGGTAATGGACTCTTTTGTGATTAATAATTTTTTTCTTTTAAATTATTATTTATTTAACTATATAATAACAAAAATACACAATAGTATAATCGAGTATCAAACCAATATTAAGATATTTTTTTAACATTATGATAATCTTATAAAAAGCTAAATGAAATAAATTATAAAACTCAATTCTAAATCAGTTCAATATCAAAGTATGAAATGAAAAAATAAATGTAAAATAAAAGAAGAAAAGTTAAATTCAACAAACCCTTCAATAGATCCATGGGCTTTTTAAAATTTAATAACAAGTTTTTTTAAAAAATATTTTTTTAATTACATGATAAAAAAAATAAACATACACATTATCGAGTTCGAATAGAAAAAAAAAGATACCTCGCTAAACCCGCAAATCAGGACAACTAGAGTTACCTCGCCAAACTTACAAACTGAGTTATTAACTTCATAAAGTTTAATAATTTAGTTTTTTTTGAAATATTTTTTTATTTAACTAAACTTTTTAAAAAATAAATCATACGGTAATGCTAGAATATTTTTTTGATACCAACCAAATGTTGAGAATCTGAGATAGGTTTTTTTTTTATATGTGATAACCATACAAAAAACAAGTTCAAATAAATTATCAACACTAAATCCTCGTAAACACATCATATAAGGACCAAATAAAAAAAATAATAACCAAATTAAAAAAAGAGGTCAAATACAAAAAAAAACCCAACAACATTGTGGATTATTATTGTAATCCATAGTGGTAACTGTTTCCCCAAACCTTTCAATGGTGTTTGAGAATATGGTAACAGTTGTTTTTTAAAGTGTTTTTTGCTCGGAAATGCATCAAAATAATATATTTATTTTTTATTTTCTAATAATTATTTTTTACATCAACACATCAAAACGATATTTCAAGAAATAAAAAAATAATTTTTTTAAAAAAATTCAGATTAAAAAAAAAACGATTTCAACCGCATTTTCAAATTGTCACTTAGCTATACACTTAATTAGAAAATGAAAAAAAGATACCCCACTAAACTCGTGAATCGAGGTAACTAGAATTACCTCGCCAAACTCGTAAACTGGGTCATTGACTTCGCAAAGTTTAATACCCTAGTTTTTTTCAAAATTATTTTTTATTTAACTAAAATGTTCTAAAAATAGATCATATGGCGGTGAAATATTTTTCTAATAGCAACTTGATACTGAATTTTTTTTTTGATATCGAGATAATCATATAAAAAATAAATTAAAATAAATTATCATCTCTAAATCCCCGTAAACATATCATATAAAGAGTAAATTAAAAAAAATTAATAACTAAAGAAAAAAAGTGTTCAACATAAAAAAACACTGTGGATTATTATTGTAATTCACAATGAACTTTATATTTTTAAAATTTTTTTTATCTTGTATTATTATTATTGAATGATATATAAACAAGATAAGAATTTATAAAATCATGATTTAAGTATTATCTTCTTCGGATATGCAACAGCGCAATAATTCCCTCCCTCGTTTTGTAATCACAATTATATATTAAATCTCATCTGTCTTGGTTTAGATTAGATTTTAAAAAACATTTGTTGCGATGTCGCGGTCGCACAAATTAATTACCCTAGCTTAAAACACACAAGATAGTATAGAGCAAGCAAGGGGTCGATCCCACGAGGAAGGTTTAGTTTAGATTTTTATGCTATATGTTATG
>Ga0325402_1007939_pt1 | contig 10096 bp, 5 predicted proteins | sample PopdelMetagenome_22_FD_207212 | JGI IMG/M metagenome (GOLD analysis project Ga0325402, IMG submission 207212) | Populus deltoides microbial communities from Bellville, Georgia, United States - Xylem-PdKOR-R3 | ecosystem: Host-associated > Plants > Phyllosphere > Stem > Wood/Secondary xylem... | reverse complement strand
AATACAAGGGACTCTAGGCTACCTGGATCCTGAGTATCTTATGACGGGTATTTTAACCGTTCAAAGTGATGTCTATAGCTTTGGGGTAGTTCTTGTGGAGCTTCTCACTGGAGAGATGCCAAACTCCATTTCCAAGTCTGGAGAGAAACGGAACATTATTCAACACTTCATCTCAGCACTGGAAAATAATCATCTCTTCAAAATTTTGGATTTCCAGACAGCTGATGAAGGTGAAATGGATGAGATAGAAGCTGTAGCTGAGCTTGCAAAAGGATGTCTAAATAGCATGGGAGTAAACCGGCCAGCCATGAAGGAAGTGTCCGATGAGCTTGCTAAGCTGAAAGCTCTTCATCAGAAATCATTGGCTCAGCAAAATAGCGAGGAAACAGACTACTTGTTAGGCGAATCATCACAATCTTTCTGCAAGAATGTAAGTCCTCCCATGGATCAATCCCAGACTGTGATATCATTGCAGATCGAGAACTACACTAACAGCAATTAAAGTCAAAGCACAGTGATCAGTTTCCACCATTCAATAAGTCAGATAACTCCATTAATAAATATTAGATTATGGCTATTGATGCTCTTGAGTTATTGTCTCTAGTAATTCTCCTGGAACTTGGAAGCTTGACATATTTCAAGAATCCAGATGTACCTTTTTTTTTGTCACCTGTGTTCAAATAAAAATTTTGTGTTAATACACACTCTAAAAAAGAAATTGTTTTGAGAAATTGATAAGCACCTTCGATTTCCTAATCAAACCAGATTCAATGATGTTTACCTACATTCACAGATAGAGAAAGCTCCACAGCTAGCTCAAATTTCCATAGCATACGAATTCTTACCAAAACAAGATTCCCATCATTTTATAGCCATTGCATAAGCAGCTGTAACCATAGTTTTTAACCTGTTGATCTAGGGCAAATTTCAGTTCAGGTAAATTGGGTTAACTTAATTTTTTAATTTCATAAAAAATAAAAATAACATCATTTAAACAAAATAAAAAAAAAAAGAAAAAAGTAAACATATTTTGATGGGATCTTGGGTCAACTAAGATTTTTTATTAGGTTAATTATCCCTCTATTTTTTTTTAAATCCTTTCTGGCCTAAGCTCTAAGTCACAAAAATCATGGGTTAACCGTCAAGTTAGATTAAGTTTTAAAATAGTTGCCACATCTTATAGAAATAAACTTTTCTTACACTTTTTTTTTATTAAAATAGAATAAAAGGAATAATCTGATTGCCTTTAATTTTAACTTTGTTAAAAAAAATAAAGAACAAGTAAAAACATGCATATTCAGAATAAAAATTAAAAGAGAAATCCATACCTTTTCTTATATATATTTTTCAATCTTTAAAATACAAGATAAGTAGTCTATTTACAGGAAAAGAAATAAGAACATTAAATGACACTAGAAAATACAAGTGTCATAGAAAACCTAGAAACTAAACTCAAGAGTCATGAAGTCTAAGAGATTCTAAAGGATATTCAATGTATATAATTATAGATTTTATAGCACTTCCCCTTGAATGACCATGTACTAAAAATTTGTCTCATTAAAACCTTGCAAAGGAAAATTCAATGGGAAAAAACCTAAGTGAAGGAAAAAGAGTACAATATTTTTATCTGATTTCTGAATACTTTAGAATTCAATAAAATATTTAATATAGATACTTCAAAATCCATATTTGAATACTTCAAGATTCATAAAAATATCAAATTGTCTCATTAAAACCTTGCAAAGTAAAATCCAATAGGCAAAGAAAAAGAATTACAATTTGCATTAACTTCACTTCAAAAGTACATGTTTGATAAATCTTTATGATGATGCATTCTAATATTACAGATGTTATAACCCAATTTTGACCCACAAACGGGGAATTAGAGGTGCACAGAATAAACAACAAATAAATAACCAAAGAAAATAAAAACAAGAAAAAAAGCAAAAGAGAAAAGGTATGTTTGACCAGTAACCTCAAGCTCTCCATCACTATCATCTTCATCTTCAAGCAACAGCCCCAAGTAAGCCTTTTTTTCCTCCTGCCTAGTTTTTGCATCTCTAATTTGCAAACCAGTGCGAAGGTAATTATCATTACCTTCGCACTGTGTAGTGCATGTGTGAATTAGTCCATACGTGCCTGCTACTTGGGCCAGTTACTGGTCTAAACCAGTAATCGGGCCTGGCTGGCTGGGTCTCGCCCAACTCGTATGGCTGGGATAGATCCAGCCCAGCATATAAAAAAAGAGTGGGCCGGGTCTGGGCCTTAGGCCCAGCTAACCCAAATTATGTTTGTTAGGGTTGTGTTTGACAAAATACACCGTTATGTCTTGTCCATGTATTTTATTCCTTTTCTATTTTGAGATATGGTCAAACAAGCCCCTTTTCAATATCAGAAAATCCCATAAAATATTTGGGGATCTTCATTGATTTATTTGTAGGCCCCTCACACTTTGTTTTATTTTTTCTTTTCTTTTCTTTGCATTTTGTTTTCGTTATATGCTCAATTTGTCGACCATTACTATTAAATGCAAAGCTGTTGTGCAATGTTTTTTTTTATTCTTGTCTAAAAAGAGCAAATAATAAAGAAAGGGTAAACAAAAAGAAAAAAGACATAGAAAAATTATTTCTTTTTCATTAAAAATTCAAAATTTTGCGACCTTATTCACTAGTGCTAGAGTCACGAATATCATATTTTTTTAGGTTTGTGCAATATTTACCAACGCCAGAGTTGGAAATATTTATAGGTATTGTTCACTGACACCAGAATCTGGAACATGATAGGAAGAACAAAAAAAAAGTGGAGAACACATTCTTAGCAATTTTAGATAAAACCATCAATGCAGCCTGTCTCAGGTAGGACGTTTAAGGGGTGATAGCATCTTCCCTTTCATGTAACTAGTCTCATATCATAGCATTTCTGTTGACCAATTAGGGTTTCTAATTACCATAATATTAAGTGGTGACTCTTTCAACTTGACATTTTCCTCTAAAGAATAAGATGTCAAATATATGTTCTTTTTCCAACGAGAAAATTTTTAATTGATCGTCGCAATATCCGGGTGTAATAATGGACAAGCTTCTTGAAAGTTGAGGCTGGTAAAGACTTTGTAAATAAGTATGCTAAATTATCACCTGACCTGATTTGCTTGATATTAATTTTTCTTTTATGTCGAAGCTCGTAAGTATAAGAGAACTTTGGTGAAATATGCTTTGTTTTGTCTCCTTTAATATAGCATCCTCTAAGTTGAGTGATTCAGACAACATTATCTTCAAACAACATTGTGGGACAGTCTTCAAAGGTTGACAATCTACATTTTTCTTTTATGTGCTGGATAATTTTCTTTAGCCATATACATTCTCAACTTGCTTCATGGATTGCAATAATTTCTAAATGATTTGACAAAGTAGCCACTAATATTTGTTTAACAAATCTCCAAGAAATTGTAGTACCTTCATAGGTAAATAGATAATCTATTTGTGATCTCCTTTTGTGCGGATCAGAGAGATAACTTGTATTTTGATATCCAATCAATTGTGAATTTGATCCACTCTAAAATAATCTCAGTTTAGTTATTCCACGGAGATAGCAAGTATATGTTTGACATCATTCCAATGTCTTTTTTATGGGAGTGGAGCTGTATCTTGCCAATAAATTAACTACAAAAGTTATATATGATATTGTACAATTTGTAAGATACATGAGTGCTCCAATAACACTAAGATATGATACTTTTGGACCTAGAATTTCTTCATCATCTTCTAACGATTGAATAGGGTCTTTCTTCGCATTAAGTGATCAAACAACCATAGGTGTACTCAAAGGATAAGCATTGTCTATGTAAAAGTGCTTCAGGACCTTTTTTGTATACGTTGATTGATGAACAAATATTCCATTTGAAAGATGTTCAATAAGTAAACCAAGACAAAAAAATTTATTTCCGAGATCTTTCATCTCAAATTCATCTTTCAAATAGGTTGTAATTTTTATGAGCTCTTCATGAGTACCAACAAGATTTAAATCATCAACATATACTGCAACAATAATAAATCTAGTTGTGGTTTTCTTAATAAAAATGCATGGACAAATCTCATTATTTTGAAACCATTTTTCTAGGAGGTATTCATTAAGATGATTATATCACATGTCATAACCTATTTTTTTTTGTTTTTCCCAATTACATTTCCTTTTCTTCAAAAAACAAAGAACATCGAAACAGTGTCGTTTTGAACGGCATTGTTCTCCTTCTTCCTTGCACATGTAAAGGCTGGGAAAAAGAAGATTTTAAATCATTTTTGCCGCGCTCTCTCTTCACCATACTTGACCACTCACCCGACACAACCCATACCCATAGTTTTTAAACCTGGCCCAATCCAAGGCCCGATCCACTAATATTTTTGTCGCGCTCTCTCTTCACCCTTCTTCCTTGCACATGTCAATTTTATTTTTTAAAAAATCAAAACGACGTCGTTTTAGTAAAATAACAAAAGTCAACAGGTTGCAATCGGGTCTTACCAGGTCAACCGGGTTGTAGGGTCAACCTGTCGAGTTAGTCAGGTCATCCCGGGTTTTGCCTTTCCCTATTTTTTTAAACCCGGCTCGATTCCGACCCTGGGTCGGCCGAGTCCCGGGTCGACCCGCCGAGCCGAGTTTCAAAACTATGTCCATACCCCTACATACCCTACCACCATGCCGAAGAAAAGACAGAGGTGCCATGCCCTGCAAAGGGGCGGCCACTTTACCCTGTAAAGGTAAGGTATCCCCACTCCCCCCCGCACCACGATAGGACAGAGTAAGGGGGGCTCCCTCTCCTCCTGCTTATAAATAGAAGGGGAGGAGAACAAATAAAAAAAGAAAAAAATAGATTTTAAAAGAGGAGAATACAGAAGAGAAGGAAACAGGGGAGAACAGAGGCAGGGAGAGAGGAAGAAAAGAGAGTGTTTTAGGGTTTTAAAAGAAGAAAGAAGAAGGAGAATACCTTAGATTTAAACTGTAAACAGACCAACAATACCGTAACTAGCTATCTTCTAGGGCTGGACTTTAGCAGTCTAGTCCACACGGCTGGGCTGAGTCCAACCTTGTAGAAAGAAGGTTTTCTTTTTTTAGGCCGATTTTGGCCTGGTTTTATTTTGGCCCGATCTCGGCCCAGCTTTTTTTTTGCCTGGATATGGCCCATTCCAAAAAAAATCAAAAAATATTGTGAATTTGTGATTTTCTCACATATTTTTTTATCCATTTTGATTAATATTGGTTTGTATTTTTATACCGTAAAGATACGAATTCAGTATTAAAATACCCTGTTTTCGTCAAAACATTGCAAAAGTTATGAACAAAAAAAAATTATTGTTTTCATGCATACGACAAAGTCTCTAAAAAAAATCATATTGTATTTTCATACTACAAAAATTCAAAAATATGTTTTAGCATGTATTTTGACTTTAATAACCTGTTTATTAAAGTCATGAGAACTAGGCCAACATTTTAAAAAAAATTTAAAAAAATTATTTTATTTTCTTTTAATATCTGGGATTACAAACTTACACGTAAAACGTACTCCTAATATTAAAATTATTTTCTTTGGTTGACATTGGAAAAGTTAGGTTTCATCTTATAAGATAAGGACCTCCTTATCGAGGAGGATTTTTCTTAAACCGTAGACAGACCAACAATTAGAAAACACGACAATACCTTAGATTTTTATCAGACAATTAAACAATGCAACTTACCTTAGGTAAGGCGTATTTGAGGTGCTAATACCTTTTCTTTACGCAACCAGTCCCTATATCCAATCTCTAAGACTAGTAAGGGTTCCTAGTAACCAAAATACTAGATGGTGACTCTCATTCCTGCTTTCCACGGATAAAAGACAAGAATTCGTTGTCTCCCTATATTTGCCAAATAGATACACATACCTAAGAGTGGATGATCGCCACGACACCACACACGTGCGACACCACATTCAACCAAATTGCTTCAACCCATATAAAGATTTTTATACTTTAATAAAAGAAACAATTATGGGTTTATCATAAAAGGCTTCAGACATTTTGAATCTTTCAGGGATTTTAATATGAATATCTTTATCTAATGATCCATGTAGATATGTTGTAACTACATCAATTAAAAGCATATCTAGAGTTTCTAAGACTACTAAACCAATCAAAAATCTGAAAGTGATTACATTCATAACTAGAGAATAAGTTTTCTCATAATCAATGTAAAGTCTTTGTGAGAAACCTTGTACAACAAGTCATGCCTTGTATATAACAATTTCATTGTACTCATTTCATTTTGTAAGGAAAACCAACTTATACCCAACGGGCATAACACATTTAGGTGTATGAACTATAGATCCAAATACTTCACGTTTTGCAAGTGAGTTTAACTCTGTTTGGATTGCTTCTTTCCACACTGGCCAATCATTTTTATGTTGATATTCTTTGACAGTTTGTGGTTTAATTTCATCATCACTTCTGGTGATGCCAAAAGCAACCTTAAATTCAAATACGTCATTTATAACAATTTTATTTTGATATAAAATCTCTCTTGTATGAACATAGTTTATGGAGATCTTATTATTTTCAGGTACCTGTATCTCTTCAAGATATGCCTCTTCAGGAGGATTAATATTAGGATTTGATTTTAATACGATATTTATTACTTGTTTTATGGATGAGGAATCTTTAGGAGTACCATCATCTAGTTGTTGTAATTTTTATTTTTTAGGATTTTTGTCCTTTGGAAGTGGTATATAGATTCATTTGCTAATATGTTGACTTTTTTTCTTCTGGAATTTCAATTCTAGATGAAGCATATTCAGCTAGAATATGAGATTTAACCATGTTTTCATTATTGGTGAAAACATTCGGTAATTGATTTACAATATTTTATAAATGAATTATCTTTTGAATTTTAAGTTCACATTGATTTGTCCTTTCATCAAAATGAGATAACTGCGAGTTATTTCAAGTAATTTTTTTATCTTGCATGGTTGAATGTTTTGTTTAAGACGATGCTAGGAGAGTTCTGATTTTATAAATAAAAAGTAGCATATGTGAATGTTTTGTTTAAAATCTAATATAGAAGAAATTATTAACTTTAATAAATAAAAACTTGTTCAAAAATACCATACTCTTATTACTACTAAAAATGAAATAAAAGTAGTTGTTAGTAGTTGTAGAAACTTGTAACAATAACATGAAATGTAAACACATAGATATTCTCAATGACAATATTCTCAAGTGTTTCAATATATACTCTAGCTTCATGAATACTAACTTGGATTTACTTGAATAAATATATATATATATATATATAAATTATTTTGGTTTTAGACGAGGTTTAAATAAAGTTTAAAGGTAAAAGATTTGGTTTTAGGTTTAGTATAGATATTGATCTATCCTAAACCTACACGAAAACTAATATGAAATAAATAAATCATTTAAAAGTTTAAAATATTCACAAGAATATCAAGACTAAATAGTTATAAATTATAGCTTTTGGTTCGAGTTAGGTTAGGGTTCAAGTTATGTATACCCAAAACCCGATCAGGTTGGATTTCTATATCAAATTAAAATTCATACGCGTTTCAATTCAAGTGGTTATTTTAAATTTGGATTTGAATATAGATCAAATTTATAGATATCTAGTGCCATCCATGGAGAGAGAAAGAGAGATCGGCAACTTGAATTAATTTATTCTTAAAAATTTCTTAAGCATGCTATAATTTCTTTTCCGTTTTATGAAAAATTTGTTGTGCTATTAGAATGATTTAAAAAAGTAGTTTTGCAATAAGTTATGAAACAATACAAAGAAAGTAGGTTACATAATTATTGATATTTGAAAACAATTTTCTACTTTAAATTAATGAAGTAATGTGAGTTACAAAATAGAAAAAAAAAATTAAACATGTTGAATATTATGAGAAACGAAAAAAATTTCAAACCATTGATGTTATGCCATGTCATCAACATTAACAATCTTATAAATGAATGGTATATTAAATTCATTATTAGCCCCTTCAATTTCATCTTATTTAACTTCTATACCCTCTATCATTTGAGTGGCACAATTTGATTGGGTTCAACTCAAAAAATAATCTCAAAGCCTTTAATTTTTCATTAATTGAATCTCATCCATCCATCACTACGTACACGTGTCGGGTTCTATTTTTTTGGACCAAATCACAGCTTGTAAGGCTCTGTTACTTTGTTGTTTTCTTTAAAGATTTTTCTCTTGCTATAATTTTCTTTTTATTAATTCTCAGCTTTTTTATTTATTTATTAACACTCCTTTTGGAACTTTCTTCCTTCTTCCCCACTACTAGCAATCGGATTTTGAATCAGTTTGGATTAATTTTAATATGTTGCGTGGTATTGTTATTGAGCTCAAAAACAAAATCATCTTCATAAGCCAACTTGTGTGATTATAGTTCTTACCTATACAAGCCCAGAGAGTAATTGGTGTTAAAATAAGACTTCGAGTTTTATTTTTATGATATCTCGAGCTCGAACTTATTCTTTATAATATAAATTACTGTGGACGTTCATTCTCAAGATTAAGAGTTAATATAAGGTTTATTAAATTTTAAATGATCAACTCAACAAAGCTTAAAACGTATAATGCGTGCTATAGCCCGAGGGAAAATATATATAAAAATGCAATTATTTTTTCATGGACTGTACGAGTGGTTAACGTTTGTATATCTAGTCAACTTGGCAGCTGACATATACTTCAAACTCACATATTATAAAATATCAGAAGCCTAGCTAGGTGCAAGTATTTTACTTTTCATTCATTCTCGAAGGTTGTGAGATTACTTATTTATTTAATGTGAGTATTTGGAAAAACTTGCGTGTACCTCGAGTAATTCTATGAGTTCTAAAGTTAACAACCATACAAACCTTTAGTAGCCTTAAGATTTATGAGATTCGAAATAGTAATTTTTATGGAACAAATTCAGGACCTTAACAGTTGAGCTACACCCTTTAGGATTAGTAAGATTACTATATTTGATCAATATTGATGTTGATGGGTGTGTTTCTAGTAACAAGTTAATTGTTTTTATATTTTAATTTTTGTAATGTCTTTTTTTTTATGATAAGTTACAATTGTGGAGGAAAAAATAAGAGATTTTGAAAAATTGTTGCCGTGGGTTGTTAAGGCTTCAAGCATGTTTGAAATTATAGTAGTAGTTGCGATTTAAAGTATTTTTTACTTAGAAATATATTAAAATAATATTTTTTTGATTTTTAAAAATATAATTTATACCGTGTTTTCAAACAAGCATTCAATCGACCGAGTCTGCTCTCCATGTGTCAATTTTTTTATATATATGAATTTGCATTCCTCATGCTTATGGATTGAATGGTTTCCGTAGGAGTATAAATTCTCTACCACGTAATAAGGCCACACAGATTAGAGAGGGAATTAAGTAGTCTTTCTATGTCATACAAGTTGGGCAGTGGATAAAAAATGATCATGTTTAATTGCTATTATTGTATGCTTGCCATGTCATGTTTTTAAAATCTATACGCCTTAATTAAATAAAAAATAAGTATGGAAAAGAATAAGTTTTGAGATGACTCGGTGAGTAATCAAAATAAATACACTCAAGAACATAACTCATCACATCATTTGCGTAACTCATAACACAATGCACAAAGCAAATACATTAAATTAACTCAGATAATTCGAACATGAACTTATGATCCGACAGGTACAAATAACATAATCCATCACACCATTTGCAAACTCAAATACTTCCCTTCCTAGGCATCGATCTTTTATTATAATATTTGTCATAACCCAATTTTTGACCATTTTTATTATTATTATTATTTTATTTATTGAAAAGGATAAAAAAAATCATGATAAAAAAATAATAATAATGAAAAAACAAGTAAAATGAAAAAAAAATGAAGAATGAATTAAAATTTGGGTTAAGGGCAAAATGATTGAAAGTTTTAGGGTTTAATTAAACTTTGAAATTAATCTAATTAAGCTTGAAATTAATTTAATTAATCCAATTAAGGGTTTAATTGGAGGATTGATAAATTTTTAGACTTAATTAAGCTTGAAATTAATTTAATTCATC
>Ga0325402_1007938_pt1 | contig 10097 bp, 12 predicted proteins | sample PopdelMetagenome_22_FD_207212 | JGI IMG/M metagenome (GOLD analysis project Ga0325402, IMG submission 207212) | Populus deltoides microbial communities from Bellville, Georgia, United States - Xylem-PdKOR-R3 | ecosystem: Host-associated > Plants > Phyllosphere > Stem > Wood/Secondary xylem... | reverse complement strand
TTAATTATTATATTTATTTGAAATAATTTGTATAATTTAAGGTTAGTGATACACACGTAATTCACCCATCATAGATGTTTAAGTTGACTGAACAACACTTTATTCCTTAATTACTTTTAACTTATCTTGTTGATTCATCCGTCCGTCTTTTGTTAAGAAAAAAAGTAATAAATTTTCCAGACAACACAAATGAAGTGTCAACATTCTTTAATATTTAGTGAACACGCAGCACCGCACCTTATTCTCAAAGGATCAACAGGAAAATCAGCAGCCTAGAAAATGGAGTCGAGCAACCCCAGTAAACAATCCCAGGGTAAATTCAACAACACCAAGTTATTTCCTTCAGCACACCACTTAAATCTAATCTTTCCCATTAATTTATATTTTATACTCTAACCACCACCCTCTCTTTCTCTCTGCCCCACCTAACTGTCCATACCTTTTTATGCCTTCTGTTACACTGCACAGTCGCTGTTAGTCGCCTGTTCTGTTCTGTGGGTTATTTATTTATGGTTTTTTAATTTTGTTGGAATCATGTCAGTGAAAACAGTTTCATTGGCAATTTACATGTTAGTTAACTTCAAAAAAAACTGGGTTCTATGGGTTTTTCTCAATAAGAATCACCTTGTCTTTGCTTTTTCTACACAGTTTTTGTGTCTGTTTGTGTGTGCGGGTGCTAATCCAATTTAACCTCCTTTTTGTTATTGATTCAAGTTATTTAAAAGACAACGGAAGGAAAAAAAGAAATGAAAAACCTCTTCTTTCTTTGCTATATAGTATTATTTTAATTGTTTTGTGGTTTCTTCATTAGTATCGAGGAGGGTCTTCCAAAGGTTTTTGAAAGTTTGGTGCTGGATGTCATGGGGCTGGTGATGGTGCCACCCATTCTTCAGCTGCTGGGGAAACTCTCTGCCATTGGCTTTTTTTTCACAGTTCAAGGATCTACTGGTAAATTTATGATGCTAGCTCTTCTTTGTTAGGATTGGATTGAATTAGGAGAAATTTATGTTGTTTAAGGGTTTTTTTTTAATTAATCAATCATTTTGCTATCTGGGCCTATCTAACTTCATGTTGCCAATGCTAATGTGAAGAAGCTGACAATACATGTACGAGTTGATACGAGCCAAATTGGACTGTGGTGTCTTTGTTGACCTGGGATTGTTTACTAACAGTGAACCAGAAACTAAAAAAATGTTTCCCCCTCAATTATGTAACCATAGATCAGAGCTTGTTGGTTAAAAGCTCAAGTAATTGAGACAATGAAAGGAGCTCATTGTTATGCCAAATCTTTCTCCCTCTCTTAGAGGACGGACGGCTAGTTAACATTGTCAGTTACGCTCAACTATGGAAATGCATTACAAGTATCTTTAGCTGCTTATATAATTCTATGTTTCTTTAGAACTTCATACAATCCAGCTGCATTTCTGCCACTGCATTGATATCTCATCTTGCTCTGATTCCATTGTCTACAGTCTGATTTGCTAAAGATATTTCGTTATGGAGTTTTAAATTCAACAGAGACCAGATCCAAAGGGTTGTCTTTGAACTCTTCCTGTACATAGACTAGAAAACATGGAAACTAAACCCCATAAGAGAAAGACAATTCTCCACCACTGATATAAGCAGAAGCAAATCATAAATGCTAATTTTGTAAAGACACAGCCCTTACGTCTGTTCTGATTGATATATTTTAGTTTGAAACTTATTATAGATACCAAGTTGCATTTATATGTGGTTTTAAATCTGGTATTATATCTAATTTTCAGCTGACAATATATCCCTAACTCCAGCAATTTTTTCTGATATTCCTCCAATAGAAGGAATGCCTAGTCCCCAACTCCAGCCATTCAGAAGCAGTGTGCCAGCCTCAGAGTCTCTGTCAACTGGTAACTTGCATAAACTGTTACTGTAGATTGTTTACTAATCTTGAGATCGTTTTAATATGATTCTGGTTTAAAAATACAGGGTCAAACTTGCACCCTCCACTTGCATTGCCACCACTCACCTCTGCCCCGGTGCCCCAAACAATCACAGGGCATGTACCATCATATTCTCCTAGTCCTCTGATTGTAACAAAACCACATAATAGAGCTCCTCCTCCCTTGATTTCTCAAGGACATGTACCATCCTTGTCACCAAGTTTTTCAGTTATGTCTCCAACGTATAATACAGCTCCTCCACCCACACTTGATCAAGGACATGAGCCACCTAAGCCACCAAATGCTCATCGAAGAGAGGCAGCAGTTAGACAGACTCCTGTCTCTGCGTCAAGTGCGCCAGGTGCATAACTTATAATGCTTGTTTTTTTTTAGTAATTTTCAAGTTTACTTTTTGTTCTATAACAAGTGCCTTTGTTACAAATTACAATGTTTGGTTCTAGCTGCAGCACCTTCGAGACAGTCACCAGAATATTCTCCAGTCAGCCACTCAAATGCACCTGAAGCTTCATCACTAAGTACTCATAAAAAAGATGTATCCTTAAGTGGGGCTCCTGTCCCAAATTCAGTTTCTCCAGGTATAGAATTAGTGTTCTATTGTTCTCTGACGCTTCTGGTGGATTCTAATTCAACAGGTTTCTAATTCATTTTCTTGTTTTGGTATAGAATTAGTGTTCTATTCTTCTGTGACACTTCTGATAGATTCTATTTCAACAGGTTCCTAATTCTTTTTCTTGTTTTCCTGCATTTTTATTTTACAAAATACAATATCAGCTGCATCTCCATCAAGGAATTCAAAAGAAAATCAACCAGCAGCCCCCCCTATTGCACCAGCAACAATGCCATCTGGTGTGCATTGATATGTTCTATATATGTGGATAATCCCTTTCTTTCTTTTATTTTTTCCTTCCAAAATTTCAAACTAAATAATCATGTTGGATCTTTTTTATTTTGATAACAGCAGTTCCGGTTGTATCACCAATGGGAGCCATGCCACAAAATTCATCAGCAACCCACCCAGTCATGCCTGGAGAATCCCCTGCTATATTATCAGGTTTTACTCGAGAGAGCACTTCAAATTCATGTTGGTTATGAAGCTGTTCCTTTAGCATCGAACCATTCCACATCTTCATTTTCAAAGTCTGCTAAACTTTGTCATATAATGGATGTGTCAATAGATAGTCCATGGCTGAAGAAATGAACAAAAGTTTCCTTTCCGCAACCTTCTTTTACTTAATTTATAGTGATGCCTCACTAAGGCCTGTTATAAAACATGGACAAAGTGATTGAAACAATAATGATGCTATAAATATTTTCTGAAAATTTCCATTACAAACCACAAAATTGTTGGATTGCAGCTTCATTCCATGATCTGTATTTAGAAAAAAGCCACTAGATATATCTTCCTTGGTCTTTTCAACTTACATTCAAAAAGGTCAATTTGAGTATTATGAAAATCTCATTTTCTTATTTTTCTTATGTGTTTTCTTATAATTGTTCTTCCCAATTAAGCAACTAATTATTTTAGTTGGTGTTCCCTTCTATGATTTAATAACCATGGTCTTGAATAACGTTTGATGCATACTTGGAAAAAGCCACTAGATTATCTTCTTTTTTCTTTTAAACATTCACTTAAAGAAGGCCAGTTTTCAGCATCATGAAAACTTCATTTCCTTTTTTCCTTCATTTATTTTATTCATTTTTCCATTTGAATGACTATTTTTTGTGTGGGTGTGGCAATGTATGATATGATGACCATGGCATGGATTACAAGACTAGGTGGTATTTCCATATTGTTTTCCTGGCACTATTTTCATATATGCAAACTCTTTACACTTAGGTAATGCTACATTTTATTGGCTCTCATATGACATTGCAGGTCCAAATGTCCCCCATCCATCTGCTCCTACCCCAAGCATTGATGATAAGAAAGATGAAATTCCAGTTTCTTCACCGCCAGATGAAACACCCACACCTTTATCTCCCATGAGCCATTTTCCAGCTAAAGGTATGCATAATTAAACTGAAAATTTCACCAAGATCAATTATATGAAGCACTAGTATGAAGACTTGGAATTTAACAACAAAATTTTCAGGTTCTTTTTCTGGTGTAGCTCCTTCCACGCGCAATGCTATGAGGCACTCTAATGACTCTCCCATTTCTCCTTCATCATTGCCGAAAACTCCTCTGGATAAACAGCATCACTCTTCTGCGCCTTCACCTTCTATCCCATTTCATAAACAGAACCATGAAAGCAGCAGAATCAGTGACTCTGCTCCTGCATCCTCAAATCCAACATTTCCGCCCTCATCAAAACAGCAAGGTCCTTCTTTTGTGCTTGAGAAGTTCCCCAATCGATAACCATTTGGTTTGCTATGTACTTAACATTCATATATATGATTTTGTTTTATTTTGATGCTCTTTACAGGTCCAGTCATGCCTCCATCATTTGTTCCAACAAGCAGGCATAAACAATATGCTTTCTCACCCCTTGGTACTCCAGGTATCATAATAGTGACTGTTTTAGTGGCTCATATTTGGAGCATTTATCTTGAAGGTCTTTTCAGTTTCTAATGCAGTTCCTCTATGGTAGATTCTTCAAATAATGCATCACACTACCGCTATCCTAAACCAGTGATCATTGTCTCACCTGCTCCTTCACCCACTCAAACTGCAGCATCTGGATGGACAAAAAGTAAGGAAAACTCATATTCCTTAAATTTCGTTTTCCCCTTTTTCCAAGTTGATTATGCATTACATTTACTTATTTCATTCATTACATGCTTAATATCTTACCTTTTGATTATTGTTGCATTTCCAAGTGCCAGCTCTTTCCCCTAAAGCTTCTCCTTCTGGGTTTTCTTCAAGAACTCCCAAGATGCCCCCCCTGCCACCACTCCACACATTGCCACCTCCACCTCCTAATGAAGGTACACAGATCCATGCTTCTCTTGCTTTGAAGTTTGTTATGTTTTCCCTTCGACGTTCTTTGTCTTCCTAAATGTAATGCATAGGCTCATTGAATCTGCAGATTGTTCAACGACTGTGTGCACAGAGCCATACACAAATACTCCTCCTGGGTCACCATGTCGCTGTGTCTTGCCCATGCAAGTAGGACTGGGTGTTAGTGTTGCACTGTATACCTTTTTCCCTTCAGTTTCAGAGCTTGCTCAGGAAATTGCTGCTGGCGTTTTTATGAAACAAAGTCAAGTTCGCATTATAGGGGCCAATGCCCCCAGCCAGCAGCTAGAGAAGACAATCGTCCTTATTGACTTGGTTCCCCTTGGAGAAAGATTTGACAATTCAACTGCCTTTTTGACTTATCAAAGATTTTGGAAAAAACAAGTTGTTATAAACCCTTCTTTTTTTGGTGACTATGAAGTATTATATGTGCGTTATCTAGGTAAACAATTTCTAAATGTGAAGATTTTTTTTTCCATTTCTTTTTATTCTTTTTCCTGGATATTTATAGAAGTGCTACATTTATAGGTTTACCTCCACCTCCACCTATGGCACCTTTTGGAATTGCAATAATCGATGATGGTCCATATTCTGGCAATGACAACAATGCAAGGATGATAAAGCCCCTAGGGGTTGATGTCCATAAAAGGAAGCGTAAAGATGGGCTTGCTGGTGGCATCATTGCTATTATTGCTGTGTCTGGTTCTGCAGCACTAGTTTTATTCTCTGCTGTTGCTTTGGCATTGCTGTTTAAACATAGAGATCATGCTAGTCAACCGGCATCAGTCCTGCAGCCTTTGCCACCTTCAGCTGTGAAACCATCAGGTAATAGTATTTAAAGCCTTGTGTAGTTTAGCCTATCTGCTTGATGGATCAATGGTTTTACAGAGTAAAACACTAAGCTTATAGAACATACAGAATTGGACTAATTAGCTAGCACAGTGATTGAACATGGCAAGGTAAAATAGAAAGAAAAAGAAACTGTGGAATGTTGTGAAATACTAAGGTTGTACAAATATGGCATGTATATACTAGACTTAACATTGTCTTGGAATGTTGTGAAATACTAAGGTTGTACAAATATGGCATGTATATATTAGACTTAACATTGTCTTGGAATGTTGTGAAATACTAAGGTTGTACAAATATGACATGTATATATTAGACTTAACATTGTCTTAATTTTGTATTTCCATGTTGTCCTTCTGTATTTAACATGCTTTGATTGATAACCATTTTCTTTCTATTCTAATATGTTTGATTTAGTAATATCTGGCAATTTGAACAATTCAAAAGTCTTGCTTAGTTTTGCGATGAAAAAGGAAAACTAATTTGCAGGTATTGCTGGGTCATTGATTGGAAGTGGTCTTAGTTCTGCCTCATTGTCCTTTGCATCTAGTATTCCAGCGTACACAGGATCTGCTAAGACCTTCAGCAAAAGTGACATAGAGCGGGCCACTAGTAGCTTTGATGCTTCAAGAATACTCGGGGAGGGTGGCTTTGGGCTTGTTTACAGTGGTGTTTTAGAAGACGGGACCAAAGTTGCTGTAAAAGTTCTAAAGAGAAATGATCAGCAAGGTGGTCGAGAATTCTTGGCAGAAGTTGAGATGCTTAGCCGCCTTCATCACAGAAATTTAGTCAAGTTGATTGGAATATGCACAGAGGAATGTTCACGCAGCTTGGTCTACGAGCTCATAGCAAATGGCAGTGTCGAATCTCATCTACATGGTAGTAGCCTTGCTCTTTCTGAGTTTTCATATTTGGATCAAGAAAGTTATCTCTTAGATAAGGAGTCAATGTTCTATAACATGAATATGCTTGTCTGTATGTTGTTTACTTACCAGGGGTTGATAAAGAATCTGCTCTTAATTGGGATGCTCGGATCAAGATAGCACTTGGTGCAGCTCGAGGTCTAGCTTATCTACATGAGGATTCAAGCCCTCGTGTGATACACAGGGACTTCAAGTCAAGCAACATTTTGTTGGAACATGATTTCACACCAAAAGTCTCAGACTTTGGTTTGGCTAGGACTGCCTTGGATGAGGAAAATAGGCACATATCAACGCAGGTCATGGGAACTTTTGGGTAAGAATTTGTCTTCCAGGCTTCATGAAGTCTTATTGTATCACTTGTTATATGATTCCCCACCTAACACCAACTCCTTACAAGGAAATGCCCATGTTTGTTTGCTAGTCATACCTTAATCATGTATTAAGCGCTAAATATCTCTGGGAGAACAATAGATGGAGGTGGCATGCTCACTGTGTAGTAGATCCAAGTACCTGCATAATTGCTCAGCATTCTGGATGTTGCTGGGTGTCCCAGATTAGGTTACACAGAGTGAAGTTTTTTTATATGACCATATGATGTTTTAGAAGGTACCAACCGAGTTAGCTCCTGCTCCTTGTTCTAGAAAGTAAAATAGCTGCCACCACATTGTCTTCTAATTAGACTGTTAAGGAACATCCATGAATCATAGCTCATTGTCCAGATCTCTGTTGTGCAGAATCGTCTCTTAAGCTTGTCTAATGACTCAATGCTCATCCTAAACCACATGCATACAAACATCCATTTGTAATTCAGAATAAAATTAAAATATGTTTATGGCAATATAAATTTGAAAGTCCATAACTTCAATTATATGTATCAGTTGCAAATGAAATTAAAGCTCATTGAAATGATGCCAAGGTGAACTTTTGAATTTCGATATTCTTCAACCTAGACATCTTGGTTGGCAGTGCTAATATGGACCTGCATAAAATCATAAATATGTAGTTGCTCCTCCTTTTTGGGGATAAAGAATTCTTGGACCAGTTCAATATTATTATTTTTTTTCTAGAAAAAGGATAGTGAGGACACACAAGACACCTTTTTAACATTTAGGCAACCTTCAAGCTGATATAGGCTTGCTTTAAGTTCCTTCATTTGAATTGTATTAGAGTTTATTGAATTTGATGTATCTATTTGCCTGATGAATATTTAATCTAGGTATGTCGCTCCAGAGTATGCAATGACTGGCCATCTTCTTGTGAAGAGTGATGTTTACAGTTATGGTGTAGTCCTTCTTGAGCTCCTAACAGGACGAAAACCAGTGGATATGTCCCAGCCACCTGGTCAAGAGAATCTAGTTGCATGGGCTCGTCCATTTCTAACAACTAAAGAAGGGCTTGAAGTAATTATAGATCCGACTCTAGCACCTGATGTACATTTTGATAGTGTGGCCAAAGTAGCAGCTATTGCATCAATGTGTGTTCAACCAGAGGTATCACACCGTCCTTTTATGAGTGAGGTTGTTCAGGCCTTAAAACTAGTATCTAACGAGTGTGATGAGGCAAAGGAACTGGATTCCAGGAGTTCCAGCCAAGATTTATCTATTTACATGGATGCTGAGGTCAGTGCAGTCTCAGGACAGCTGCGGGATTCTTTACGAAGTCAGGCCCTAGTACATAATTATGATTCCGAGCCAGATATAGAAAGGGGACTCGTGGATTCATATTTTTTCAGTACATCAGACAGGTGTGGGAGGCAGGGCTCTGGATCATTGAGGAGATGCTCGTCAGGTCCAATGAAAACAGGAAGGGGCAGAGAGTTGTTTCAGAGAATGAGATTGACAGGGGAAAGTGTGAGTGAACGTGGAGCCATCTTCAAAATGTGGCCAGGTTCACATTAAGAGCTAGATCGTCCCTCTTTTTTGTGAATATTGACTTCCCGTTTTTCAGTCTTAAAATCCTGTACTGCAAGCAGGCATTCAGTCCTCCATAAGAACAAGAATTGGTTGCGGCCTCGAAGGAGCCTGGACAACGAAGTAAGCTATTATTATGGAATGCAGAATGCCAAAATCCGTCACTTCAGGACAGTTGCAGCATTTGTTTTGATCTCGCTCCAAATGAATTAAATTTTAAGGAAGGTTCGAAGATAACAGGACGTGATCCCATATAAGGCTTTCGTTGTCTGTACTCAATTGCACTGGCGGCAGTAACACGATGATATGGAGTTAGCTGAATTCAATGGTGTATCAACATATTTAACACTTCAAGTCTGCCAGTCATCAGGAGCAGGATATTTCCTTCCTTCCCGTCTGTAAGATTTTTTCATCAAATCAAGTTAAAATACATGGTAGCATTTCTCACTTTCACTGTAGAAATATTCAGCTTCTTTTTCAAAAAATAAAAATAAATTGGGATGTGCATATAGTAGTTTAATAAGTTTCTTTCCAGTTTTCCAGCAACGTTGGAGACATCTTCTTGGATTAATGGTCTGGATGCTCATGAAATTTACTCTTGACCTTCATTGTGCTCCTTTAAGCTGTAATTTTTAAGAAACAAGTAATGTCCTATGTTCGTATCAAACCCGTTCTGATACACAAGTGATATTTCAACTTGTTGAAGCTCCTGGTTGAATTACATCACTGGCAATGGAAGGCAGCACTTCCAGGATACAATGTGACAGCTTTCAAAATCTTCGATTTCATATTATAAGCCCGGTAGGCGTCTAACCTTTTCTACAACTACTATTTCATTGTTAACAATATTCTACTAGTTAGAAGTAGTTTTTTTTTTTTTTTTTTCCGCGCGAAGATGCCTGATTATTTTGAAAACTTATTTTTATTTAATTTTGAAATTATTAAAATAATTATTAGAAAGAATTTCAATGATTTAAATTATAGAGTAAAAAGTGTATTTATGAAGTCAAAAGCTTTTCTTATTTATGTATTTTTTTTTAACATAGCCATGACTTTTTTTATGAATGGTATGGGTTTTTCAATAACAATCTAAAGCAATTAAAATAGAAATTTATATGAATTTAATTAATTTAAATTTATGAGAAAAAATGTATTTTTTTTTTGGAAAAACTCCTTTTTTGACGAACACTACCTTTTTTTTTTTTTATGAGAAGGTGGGTTCTTCACAGATTCCCATAGAGTTGCTCATTTGCTTGCTCGTAGGGCCCTATGTAGTGTAGATGATATTGTTGATTCGTGAATTATTATATGTAAACAAATTAAAAAAAAAAAATTGTTGTGAATTAACAGGATATTGAAAAATTGTTCATACATTAACTCATAATTCTTAATAGGATACCTTTTTTAACGCTTACTACCAGAAAATTGCACAAAGTTGATGGAATATTCAGTTGATGTTTAGGATAAATTAAGTTGGTATTTTTAATTGTTTATGGATTTATTAACAAAAACATGT
>Ga0325402_1007936_pt1 | contig 10097 bp, 6 predicted proteins | sample PopdelMetagenome_22_FD_207212 | JGI IMG/M metagenome (GOLD analysis project Ga0325402, IMG submission 207212) | Populus deltoides microbial communities from Bellville, Georgia, United States - Xylem-PdKOR-R3 | ecosystem: Host-associated > Plants > Phyllosphere > Stem > Wood/Secondary xylem... | reverse complement strand
ACGAAAACATGAAAACAGAAAGTATACACGCAGCCAGAACTTACTTTCCAAGCTAAACTGTGAGTAATGGAGCTCAAACCGATCGGGGTCAATCTGCTCTAAGAGTGGCCTTCTCCTTTCCTTTACGTAAATATCAATCGCTGACTTTACCAAATCCTTCACTGTATTCTCTGGTGACAAAATAACATGAACAGGCCCTAAACTCCTTTCTATATTTACATTCAGCAGCAACTTCGTCAGCACTCTCTTTGACGATGACTCATTTTTCTGCTTCGCCGAGATAAGATTTCTGGGAACCGATATCAACCCTCCTTGACGCCGTACAAGGCCCGAGTATCTCTCCGGTGGGAAGGTCTCCAACGACCTCTCGGAGGTGGAACGACGGTGCCTGCTTTCGATGACGTGGCGAAAGGTGAATGGAGAACGGGAAGTCATTGTTGATGTGTATACTTTTTTCAAAATAGAAGGTTAGCTGAAGAAGTTTGTTATTGTTAGGGTTTTAGTAGAGAATTAAAGAGGTTCTGATGCATCAAGAGATGGAGGTAGAGGAAGGTGGTGTTCAGTAACGTCAATAATGCTTGGATTTTGAAAGGAAAGGCGGAAACTTCCTAGAAAGTGTTAACACATGCGATTGCCCTTGGACTTTTGGATAATAACAGAGAGAGTTTTGTTCTGGATATCCCTTCTACGTCTTTCCTAGTTTTCTTTGTCACTTTGGAAACAAAAATATTTTGCATCTGGTTTGGATATGTACTCAGATCATTGCTCGCACGTTAGAGCTTGGATTATTTTTTCCAAAACATAATAAATATTGGAGTGCTACTAATATGTTTTTAAAATAACTATATAGAGATTAATTTGATGTTACATAACTAACTCACATATTCAGATGAAAATCTAGATAATTAATAAAAATATAGTTTTAAAAAAAATCAAGATGAAATTTTTTTATAAATATTGAAACAACAACATATTAGTTCGACTTGAATTAATTTAGGTTAACCTACCAAATCTACTCTTAGGTCATGAAACCCTAATAACTCAATAGAAAACAGATAAAAAAATTATTATTAAATCCAATTTTCAATTAACTTAATATTAAAAGATGAAATTGAAACAAAATTCAACTAAAAAATAAGTTGAATCAACCTGAGTTAACTTGTCAAAAATAGGTCAAGAGACCAGGATAACACCAAAAAAATTGAAACAAATTACAAAATTCAATTCTCTCAATCAACCCATTATTGAATGGTAAAATTAAAAAATCAATTAAAAAAATATAAAAAACCACTCGAGTCAAGCAAAAAAACCCATGAACCGGGTCATGAGACAGGAATAACCTCATAGAACTCAAGCCAAAACAAATTATGAAACTTAATTCTCAATCAATCTAATTTTAAAGGATAAAATTAAAAAAACAGCTAAAACAATAAAAATACAAAATAACTAAAAAAAATAGTATTTAAAAGATATGAACAAAAAAATTTTAAAAATCAAAGAGATGGGGTATTATTTAAATTGAAATAAAAAAAATCAATGTAAGATAAAATAAATAAATACAAAAGAGAGAAGGTATTAACTAAAAATTTCACAAAAAATAATAAAGAGAGAGAGAATTCAATCATTATTGAGTTTGGTTAACTAACCGAGCTCAGGTATGTTTAGGCTTGTAAACATATGCACACGCACTTGAGCTTATACAATTTTTTGTTTCCAGACTCCAGTAATTAGTGTCATCCACTTCTTTTTATTTTTTATTTAATTAAAACAGATAACACATCATTTACTGCCAAGATTTCAAGTGGCTAGAAAATAGCAAAAGGTCGGGTTTTTTTTGTTGGACCACAAAACCCATTTCCACTAATTTTTCATATAAAAACACCTAAAAATACCTTAAAAACCTCAATAAATCCATTCATAACATTAAAAATAGCAAAAAATCAGTTAAAGATTGCAAAAATAACCTAAAATAAAACTCATACAAGAGAAAACCCAACATTTTATAGCCCAATAAGCCAACACTAGTCCAGTAAGAACTTCAAAATCGGACTGAAGTTAAAATCATTCAGTTTATCAGCAAGAATGAGTCATGAAAATAGTCCATAAAGACAAGAAAAAGGAATAATTGCCGTCGATGCAAACCATCCTATCATGTGCAAACACTCCATAATGACTAGTCAAGATTATTGGCTTAAATCCTCAAGGTCCGCGACCGACTTTGAACGCCATATTTGCCGACCATTTGTTGAAAAATAGCATGGTATTATTCTCTCATCTACAGCACTAGAGGACGTTATCTTTGCATTTTCAAGTGTGCAAGGTGTACAAGCCTTTAAACAAGTTATGGAAGAAAAATGGACCTGCAAGTACTGATTGAAGCAGAAACAGAAAGCGCATCAAAATCAGAGTACTCTATCACATTTCATTTGATTGAATTACCTCCGCAACAGGGTGATTTTCACAACAATTACAAAGCCAAAGACACCAACAAGTGAAGGAGAAGCGCACCGTGACATCTACAATAGCATTTACAAGTTTAAGAAGATGAAAAAATGGATCTTAATAGATGTTAGAGTCCAGTAAATAATATGCTATTGAACTCTAAAAATGGCAAGATCTTGGGGTCATTTCCAGCAAACCAAGACCCGCCAAAGCTTACGCGCTCTTCTCACAATTTTACCCCATTTGCAAGCAAGGAATTCTGGCAGTAAGAATGGGGGACCTTGTATTGGTGTTGGTGGTAAGTTGGCTCCTCCAGAAACTGTTTCTGCAATTGAAGAAGTTGAGCTTCCATTAGAACTACGATTGCTGCTGCTTCTTCTGAGATAGAAGCTCCTGCTACCAACATCCCCAATCAATTCTGATTTATCTAAACCTGTTAACACCAAGTTATAAGATTTAAAACATCCAACTTGCAAATAAGAAGATTAGTTTAAAGAGTCTATCAACAAAATCCAAGCATATTAGCTGAATTATAAAGAAATTAGCAAAACAATAACATCCCTTGATGATTTTCGCTTCGTTTGGCTGGTGAATGACAGAGACTCACTTAAATCCTAAAATAAAATGCAAATTCACTGTGATACGATTGCTAGTAATCAGATTTAAAGCTCAAACCTTGACTTACATTGAAGGCTGAAATAGGAGTGATGCAATTCGTATGTTAATGCTGCGTCCTTATCAAGTTTTGGGGTTCGCCCCTCTTCACTGTATTTGTCTACCACAAGCTTAATCGTGTCGTCTACACTAGATCCCAGTTTAACCATGGTCCTAACTGGCCCTGGACTCCCTTCAACTGTTACATTAACCACCACTTTTGCATCCTTCTTGTATCCCTGCACGCACTCCAAATTTTGCATCGAACAGTTAAGCATAAAAGCTAAAATGTTCACAAAGATACACAAAGGATTATATATATGTTTGTGTTTTGTGTTTCAAAATTTTTTAATTCAGTAAAATCTTAATCCAAATTATTGGCAATAATTTGAGGGTTAATTCACCATATTTTAACAATGTATTAGTAAAGGGCTAATTAAGTGAAGAACTTTTGGTACCTGATCAAAACTGGAGCGAGGAGAGAAATTTGTAGGCATGATCAGAGAAGGAGAGGATAAAAAAACATCCGTACAAGTGTGAGGCCTAAATAAAACACCCCTACCACAATCACTCTCATAGAATAAGAAGCTCCTCCTCTGTTTCTGCTGATCAATACTATCTTCAGTACCGCTCCCCCACCCCATCATGGGCTCTGAGGAGCATCGTTTCAAAATCTTTATGGGTTTGGAGGGCTTCACCGATCGCCGTGGTGGTGGTGTTCGTGTACTTGGAGAAGGAGATGGGTGTGGTGGCCTGGTCTTCCGACCACCTTTCGCCGGGACTTTCCGCCGGACATGACTCTCTGGCATATACGTGGTAGTAAAGGAAAAGGTTGTGCAGAGGATTTGGGGGGGGGGGGTGTTTGGTGGCGGGCGGGCGGAAGAGAAGGTGGAAATCTACCGTTGGAAATTGAAGGAAAGGTAGTTGAAGTGTTCACGTGACGGAGGAAACTTCCTTCTTATTAACTGTTTTTTTCTGGCCTTTCCCTTTCTTTGAACTCAACGTCGTTACTTTCCATTGGTGCAATATTTTTTTTTCCCTCTACTTATTTTTGGAAAGGTTCGAAACAAAATTTAAAAAACAATCCTCTGAATATATAAAGTAAGTTTATATAGTATGTTAAAATATTTTCCTTGTATATGGTATTTCTTGAATCAAATAAATAAAATAGATGTAGAGATTGTTTATTTTATATTTCAAAAGTATTTTTGAAAAAAATATTTTAAAAAAAATTAATTTTTTTATGTTTTTATATTAGTTTGATGTGCTAATATCAAAAATAAATTTTAAAAAATAAAAAATATTATTTAAATATTTTTCTTAATAAAAAACACTTAAAAAAACAACTACTATCACAATATTAAACAAACACATAATCTCATCAAATAGATTCTTAGTCATAAAACTAAAAAACCATTATTTTGATAATGAATTATATATGTATTATAATATAAAAAATAAAAATGTGTGATTTATAAAATGTATTATATATTGTTATTATAGGAAGTCATTTTTTTATATCAATAATACAAATAGGGCAGCAATAAAAAATGAGATACCCAAAATTTATCAAAAATAAACTTGATTGGTTATATACACAGAGGAATTGATATACTTGATCTTAATTTGTTCATGACTCTTCCTAGATTGTAAATATGAAACGGAATCAGATTTTCTATCATTCACTCATTTAATTTTTAAAAATTATTTTTTTATAATTTTAGATCATTCTAATATACAATGTTAAAAATAAATTATAAAAAATATTATTTTAATATATTTTTTAACATAATCTTAACTACTAACCACTACTCGTCAACGTAGTAAACAAAGATAGAATGTCTTAAACAGAACCGAGATTTGTGTTAATAAATCATTTAGTGGTAGAATAATAATCCAATAGATGGCTAGCATCACCGCCGGGAATTATTTTATGGGAGAAAGAGTGTCAGCCGTTGATCCCACCGATAAACGGTGGATATGAATTCGTCTCACGACACTGGGGTCACCTAGAAGGATTCCTGTTTTATTATTACCTTAACCCGTGTCACAAGAAGATGTCTCAATTTGCTCCAAAAACGTTTCTTATTTCGTATCGGTATCGGTTTCGGTTTGAATGAAAAAAAATTTTAAAAATAACTATTTATATATTTTTAAATACCCCTCTTTTAATAGCCTGGAGTATGATTTCACTTGGCCATGTGGTGTGGTCTGATCACATATTGAGCATCGATGTTCATGTGGAGATGGTTTTAAGAAACTCACCTAATCTAACTTCGGTGTTAAGAAATAAAGTTGGATGGTTTCTATTCCTTGCTTTAGACACTGCATGCTGAAGATGCCCGGTTTGTCTGCCCATTTTCCATTTATTTTCTTTTTTCGTTAAATATTATTTATCATATTTGTGGCTGCCTTGTCCTTTTTGTATCTCCTCTCCTCTCCATAGATTTTGAATGGCTTTTACAGGTTTTAGTGGAAACTTGTTCCTTTTTATAATTAGCTTTTGTCGTAACTTAACTGTAAAGAAACCAATTATCCATCCCAACTCTCATCCATTTCTTTGCTTTTTGAATTTTCGTTTTATTTTAATATAAATTTTTTGTTTTTTGTTTTAAAAATACTTTTAAAAAAAATTAAACTTTTTTACTTCAACTAATTTTTTTTATATTTTCAAATTGTTTTAACATGCTAATATTAAAAATAAACTAAAATAAATAAATAAACCATTATTTCAATAAATTTTCAAGAAAAAAACAACCGCTATAAAAAAAATATATATTATAAAAACCGTGATCAACAGACAATTCAACCGTCCCCTCCTAGAAAAAAAAATTATTTCACCTATGGTATTGTTCATCGAATTAATAAACTCAAATATGATTTACCTGTTATTTTAAATATTTTCGAAGATATTAAAATATGGAAAGGTACTTCTCGTACGAGCACCAAACTCACGAGATATAAAAGAAGGTAATGATATTAAATCGAGTACATTCCATCTCTTTTGTTTCCCTTAGCTTGGACTGGTGGTTATTTGCTGTAGAACATTCCTAGATCATTGCCCCTTGTCCCCTCCCCCTCTTTACTCCATCTTTCCTTGGAATACACATCTTGCATGATTGTTTCATTCACATAATAGTGTTCAAACGACAGTAAAATGTCAATGATCTAACTCCACCAAATCCACATATTATTCAGCGTCTTCAGGGTTGAAATCAGCAAGTTGTAGAATCAATAATACATTAACTTCAAAAGAACAAGCATCAATGATGCCGAGAACAAGTCAGGGTCAGGCAGAACTCGTTTTGCTGCCGAATGGCAGGTTACAAGTTGAGTTCTTTTATGAAACCATTAAAATACCAACTTCTATTTGAACGAGGCAGAGAAAATAAATGACTTACTAGGAAAAGATCCGTGCACCTCGTGTGGACAACGAACCAGAGGATGAAGAAAACATCGGTATATAACCATGCTGCTGTTCATGAACCAACCATAAATCGGACATGTCCACAGACATAAAATGATCTTGCCATGCTGAGGAGTATGGTCCACTGGAAAATAAGACCCCGACCCACAATTTCATGACAAGGCAGGGACGATATTCATTTTCTCCCAATCAGCTTCATCCTTCATATCATACTAGATTTGGCTTTCTCAAGTTGATTTTAGCCTTCGTAATATAAGACTTGGCCTCCCTGATGAAGCTTTAAGGACATTTAAAACTCAAAGCAGATTCATGCATGACTTGACCAACTTTCTTCTACATTTAGCAAATTGAATTTGCCATCCCAAGACCAGATTTGGAGCCAGGGGGGTCTACGATCTACAAGGACTCACAGACTAGCATCTTACCCTCTGAGTACGAAAAAGTCAAGTTGATTCTGTCCAACTACACCCTGATAACTTGGCTAATTTCTTCTCTTTCCACAACTTTCTCAATCTCCCGACATCATCCCACCTTCCAGCAGAGGAATAAATGTTGGCAAGAAGAGAATAATAAGCAGTTGCATTAGTCTCCAAAATAAAACAATGCTGAGCTGCAATCTCTCCTAACTCCACATTGTTATGCACGTTGCATGCAAGCAGCAAAGCCCCCCAAACCCCAGAATGAGGTTGCATTGGCATACTCTTTATCAGCTCATATGCATCTTGTAATCTTCCAGCTCTCCCTAAAAGATCGACCATGATTGCATAATGATCAATTGAAGGTACAAGGCCATGGTCCTCCATGGAACTAAAGAATCGGTAGCCCTCTTCGACCAGTCCAGCATGGTTACACGCAGTTAAGAGCCCTGTAAAGGTGGCTAAATTTGGATGGATTTGGGCATCCACCATCATGTCAAACAACTTGATAGCATCAGCAATCTTGCCATTTATGCCACATCCTGAGATCATGGCACTATAAGCAACCACATCCTTCTTGTTTAAGCCATGAAATAGCTCGTATGCCTTGTCAACACTCCCACACTTTGCATATAGGTCAAGTAAAGCAGTAACCAACTGGTCATCAATCTCTGTTCCAAGATCATTTACGTATGACTCAATCCATGATGCAAATCTCAAGTCTCCCAATTGTGAACAAGCTGATACAACACTTGCCAAAGTCATCTGATCTGGCTGAATATTTGCATAAGCCTTAAGCATCTCACTAAACAACCAAAGGGCCTTCCTCGGTTGGCTATTCTGAGCAAAGCAAGATATCATGGCATTAAACGTGAGCAGATCTTTCTTAGCTATCTGATCAAACAGTTTGCTAGCAGAGTCAACATCTCCACATTTTGAGTACCCAGCAATCATTGTGATCCAAGAAACACTATTTCTTTCGGGCATTGCATCAAAAAATCTCCAAGCTGATTTTATGTCCCCACAATTGACGTATCCACTAATCAATGCATTCCAAGAAGAATAGTTTTTCTCTGGCATCTGTTGAAACAGAACACATGCGCGGTCCATGTCTCCTATCTTCGCATACCCTGATATCATTGAATTCCAAGATATGACATCCTTCTTTGAAATCTGGTCGAACACCCTCTGAGCCTCCAGTAAATTCCCAGATTTCAGATGCCCAGATAAAATTGAATTCCATGAAACCACATTTTTATCTGCCAGCTCATCAAAAACCTTCTGCGCGGTGTTCATATCACCCAGTTTTGAATATAAATCCACAAGTGCTGTTTGAACATAAACACAATTGGAGAACCCATATTTATAACTCTCAGCATGGATTGACATTCCACCCATCTTGTATGTGGTCCTAGCATATGCCCTTAAGGCAGAAGATACAGCAAATGTGCTTGGACACAATCCTTGTCTCTGCATCTGAACATAAAGATACAAGGCTTCCTTGAATTGGCCTTGCTGAGAGAAATATCTAATTGCCCAACCCCATGAGAATGAATCTGGATGTGGCAAATGGTAAAGGATGCTATGGACATATTGAGAAATTCTTCTAGAGTTATTGCGAGCAGACAGGAGGATTTGACGAACCAAGAGAGGCTCCAGGTTATTAAAACCATTAATGATGATGCATGCATGAGTTTGTTTTGCCTGATTGGCAGTCAGATAATTGTTCAATATCGTTGTCAGTTTGGCAGCCAGCATCTGGATGGCAAGGTCGAACAATCCAAAAAGAACCTGTGGTTGTTCAAACCATTTGGTCGCAAATTCTTCGTTTCTAATCAATTAGGAAAACATAGTTTCAGTTTGGCCCATGATCATTATATCTTGATCTTCTGAAATGGCATCACAACAAAAGAAACAGGGGAACGCAAGCCTTAATAACAATGATACTTCTTTATCTCTTGTGAAGGTCAACACACAACCATGCACCACACTGATGGATGGTTGGCCATGATACCCATGAAAAATAAAAGATGGTAAGGTTATATGTATTATAGCACAGGAATTCAATCCTTGAAGCTATTCACCTGAACAAAGAGTTGTCCTAAAGATAAATCAGACCAGAAACAGTAAAACCAAATCACCCACCTTACTTTGACATAACATCACACCAAAAAGTCATTTATCCAACTGAATTTATGATAACACACTTGCAAGTTAGAATTTACAAGCTGGTCGCTCGGAGGCATTGGTACCCACTGTCCAATCCACCGAATTTAGCGACGATGAACACATTAAGCAAACAAACACGCAGTAGAACACCACAAAGCGCATAACAAAGGATTCAATTGGACACAGCATACATCTATGTAACAAAACAAATAGCATGAATTCAATAATCTGATAGCCCAGCATATAATCTTGGTCTTTAAGAATACATCTATAGAGAAATCAAATACATGAAGGAAAGGCCATACTGGATAAAAATATAGGACTAAAAACAGCAATCAGAATCATCACTGCTCAATATGCAAGAAAGTCATCATTTATAGGAGCCCGTGTCACTAAAAGAGCTCAAATCCTTTCCTTCATTTGATAGAATCTCCAGAAATCGCTCGAGTAAACCAAATTAAGACCAGAAAACTAAAGTAAAAAAAAAAAAAAGCATTCATCCCTTCATTAGGTATACCAGCAAGCATACACACTTGCATACCCGATAAGAAAAGACTTCAAGTTTTGAGCTTTAAACCTTAACAAGGAGGGAAAAAAAGAAACAGAGATTCATATAACCAAAGGAACTGAAAAGATAGAATTAAAATAAATACAAAATGGGTTCCCAAACCTGAATTGAATATGATGCCGTTTCCATTATCTGGGCTTTCTCTTCGACTTCTTAATCTCCCTGCCCCTGCCCCTGCCCCTGCCCCGAAACATGTAAAGTTGTAAACTTACGACATTTTTATGGCTCTGCTCTTGAAGACGGTAACTACCAAACTATGAGGAGCTAACAAGGAGCCCAAATCAAAGGCCTTTCTTTATTGGTAATTCAATCGAAAGCTTTGTAGTCTTATCAAACAAGGGCTTCTTGGAATAATGGGCTTACAGTTATGGCCTGCTTAGGGTAAGGCTGTCACCTTAGACTTGTTTTTTTTTTTTTTTTT
>Ga0325402_1007935_pt1 | contig 10098 bp, 6 predicted proteins | sample PopdelMetagenome_22_FD_207212 | JGI IMG/M metagenome (GOLD analysis project Ga0325402, IMG submission 207212) | Populus deltoides microbial communities from Bellville, Georgia, United States - Xylem-PdKOR-R3 | ecosystem: Host-associated > Plants > Phyllosphere > Stem > Wood/Secondary xylem... | reverse complement strand
AGGCTAGCAGCTGCTATTTTTGACCGTAATGATTTTGCTGCATTAGGCAATCCAAGTGATGCGAAACATGTAAGATCGATTTAGACGTCAATCGTTTGCCCATCTGCATGCTTCACTCACGATGTGTAGTTAGGTCACACCCACATGCAGATGCTAATTTTGTTGTGCAACTACCACTTAGATTGCCCAAAGGAAAAGGGCCTTCTGCGTTGGAGATCAAATGCATGTTGAATGAATATGGAGCTGAGATGATACCTTACATCATATTTCTTGGAACTTTTCACAAGATGATGGACGATTTTGCATAGATTCGGGGGAAATGATTTGCTACTACGTGCGTAATGTCTATCGATCGATTCATACACTTTGAATTTATTTATTATGTATTGAATCGAAAAGGCCAAAAGTGGATTCCATAGGCCAATTAATTCCCACATAAATGTAATATAGAAGGGAGTACTATACGCTTGGTTCAAGAAGTCCCTGTGATTTTGATTTATGTCACATTAACCTCTATGATCTTAGAAAATGTAATTGCATCCTTGATTTTTTTAATTCAAGATTAAGCCAATCCCTCGATGTATTCCCATATTGAAGTTTTTGTTTGTCAAAGAAACAATTCAACTCAAAAGTTTAAATTGTTAGATAAAATCTCAAGATATGATTTATATTATTCTCTAACACACCCCCTCAAATAAAAGTTTTTTGAACTTGAAATTTATACAAACTCACACTACCTTATACTTAATTTTTATTAAATAAATAGGGATGGTAAAATTTAAACTCGTGACCGTTTAGTCATCAAGGCTCTGATACTATGTCAAAGACCTATATCAATTCAAAAGTTTAAATTGTTAGATGAGGTCTCAAGATATAATTTATATTATTTTCTAACCGTGTTGTTGGAGATAAAATTCTGATCATAATAGCATACGTATTGATTGGTTGAGAAGTTTGATCATTGACCATTATCTGGAAGTCATGAATCATGGATGCTAGCTAGCAAGGTGTGATAGTCAAATATCCATATATACACACAAGGCCTGGTGTATAAAGTATTATAAACTAAAAACCGCGTGGCTTCATTGAAGATGTTGAAGAGAAGCCCTTACTGGACACAATATACATAGAGGGTTCTCACAAAGCATAATAGAAAACGATAGCTAGGCCTCCCAGATCTTCATGATCTGGAGTGTCTGTCTGTATGCGATGTATAGAAATCAACAACAATGGAGAATTAAATCCCATGAAGAAAATTGTTTCCAACCACACTCTGAAGGGCGATTAGCGTACGTGATCAAGGTGATCTCTTTTTGTTGCAAGCTTTTGGAACAAGAATTAAACATTCCAACATGCAAATCTACAAAAGAAAGAGACGGAACAAGTATGGTAAAAATTTCAACATCTATAGCAGAACATGTCCACCTCAAGACTTGGGATTTTACAAGGCAACAAGCTTGAAAAGGAGCCCCGTTCGCGACTTGGAGAAAAAGTAAAGATAACGCGTGCTGTGATAATCATACACAAGTCCAAAAAACAGGAGGAACAAAAAAAAAAAAAGGTGATATTTTCTATGAAGGGAACAGCACTGTCTTTTGTATACATGGCATTATAATTTATAGGTTCCTTTCTTGACATTTACTCAAGCAATGAACAAGACTGCTGTCATGCACTTGAATTGTAATCTTGCATGCAATTCCAAGCCTTCACAGAAAGCTTGATGGATGATCAGTGGGCCCATCCCCACTGCAATATTACACTCCAACACTGAGCTTGTTTTGCCCACTCATGACATTGTTTTTGTTGTTATTAACTCTTCTTTAGTGTCCGAACTTTCACAAATTCAAATCTCACTGGCACGGCTTGCTTTTGTGTTTCTTCACCAACAATTGATTGTTTTTTTAATATTTAAGCAATCATCTTTATATTTAATCAGTCATTTGATACGTATGGAGGTTAGAATCCACCGCTTATCGCTTGTCATGACTGCTTGCATGAAATCTTATCATAATAATTTATTTGCACGCGTATCAATTTGCATGAAATCATTATCCCTGATGTTCATATCAATTTGTCCCATGGAATTAATTGTTGTATTTAATGTAAAAAGAAATTCAAGCTTCGATATAGAAACAAAATTAGCTATGCTCCTCATCTTCACAAATCTCAGTCCAGTATCGCTGTCGGGATCCCAGAGATCTTTGTCGCCTGCAATTCAGCACTTCAAATTTGACCATCGTGAAGCTCCAGTCACACAAGACTTTACTATATTTCTGTGAACTGTTTAACAGGACAGATTGCAAGCTCAAAGGACCCTGTTGATACCACCAGATCACGAAAGATTTGCTGTTGATTTTCTCCCCATGAGGAAATGTATGAAGATTCTCATCATAAACCTTTCTGTCAATGACTATAAAGATTTATCTAACATTGGTTAAATACCAAAACAAGACTACCCACAAAAAAAAAAAAAAAAAAAAAAAAGTCAACAAACATGGCATGCACTACTATATAACAGGACCGCTAAATGGGGACCTAAAGCTAGGAAAATCATTCATCTACATGAACTCTTGTCACTAATCCAAACTCTATTGACAACTCGTGTCTCGGTTAATAATAATAGAAAAAAGGGCCATTTTTTCTCTGCCCGGCCTTTCTGAGACACTTCACCTTCTAGTCGTTCCTCCAGCCCTTGGCTTTCCTTTGACTTCAGATTCCTGTAGTTTAAAAAACACCATTGCATTGCATGATGCCCGTTTACTATGGGAATGCTCAAGTAAAAGTAATATAAGACTCGAGCTCAAATTAATTCACTTGTACCTGTGGTAAATGCAGATAGATGTAGGTCTTAGCTGTCGCTGGGTTGTGATTTTCAGCACCCTTGCTCCAATCATAACACACCTACAGAAAGTTGAATGAAGAATCGGTGTTATTATGCGTAATGCTTAGAGAATCTATTCAATGCAGTTAATAAGACCTCTAGTAATTATTGTCTCTCTTCAAAGAGACAGTGATCATTGGAAGGGAATATAATCACAGGTTATAGAAACCAGAAAACGGTGCATACCGAGTATGCAAAAATCGAGCCGTCGTTATTGAATGCACTGCAGGGTATTGGTAGAGGGCATCTTAACATGGCCTGAAATTCAGATAAAGTGTATTATACAACCGAATGCCTTAACTTGTAAAGATAAACATGAAAGCCAATGTTATAAAACTAGTCTAAAAAAAAAAAAACAAGAAAAATAGTTGAAATGAAAGATCTGGAGATAACCTTGAGTCTCTGCTTGCTATCTTTGTCCCAAAAATTAAAAGAACCATCAGATCCAGCAGTTGCAAAAGTGTGATGCACCTAAAAAAAGCAAGATGTATACATGTTATGAAGTGGGCATGACCTAAAAAGCATATATTTTAAGGGTCAATAAACCAGTTTAAAAATAATAGGTATGCAAGAGAGAGATTATATGTTCAAAAGTAATACATGCACTGATCAGAGAAATCTCCTAACACTGATCATCTCTACCACAGTTCTCTTGCTACTGATGTGACCAAGGAAACCTGTTATTTCTAAAAAGATTCTACAGTACACACACACGCACAAAAAAAAACAGAGTATATAGAAAGCAGGAGCAAATATATGCCACGAGACTTGATGGTGCAAGGTAGAAAATGAGGCCTGCAATAATATAGTATCGCTATGGAGCTACCATCCAGCTCAAGTCAATGTATGGTAGCTTTGCTGACACCAATAGAATAACTCAGTCCTCCAGAATAGAAATCCATGTGCACACGAAAAAAGTGAAGTGCTTGAGATATGGAATACGGATGCAACAAGAAGTATAATTTTTCTACATATGGTTTCTTTATATCCCCAACTAGTTTGAGATTGAGGCTTGGTTGCTGTTGCTGCATGGTTTCTTTATATGCCATAACAAGTTCCATATTCCAAGCAATTGGATGAGTATAGCTTTAGTTCAAATGATCACTTTTCTGGTTAAAGATTTTCTCTGACAATAAAACTATAGTTCTATAAAACTAATGCTGCTGATATCAAGATTTTCTCTAAAAATAACATGCTACCACAAACATCCAGTGACAGCAAAGTGATATTAAGAATAGTAATAGTAAAACTTACTGGGTGAAAGTTCAAGGAGTTGACTGAGTATATCTCATTGTTATCTCTGTGGCATTTGAAGGTGAAGTTTTTGCTTTGTTGAGCTTCATCCAGATGATGTACACCAACCCTTCCCTCAATTGAACCGACCTATACATAAACACAGAACACAATCCGGATAACTAACTACTATCATCAAATAAATAATATTTTCAATATGAAACAAGAAACAATCCAGTTCCTGCCAAGAAGTATTAAGAGTCCGTAGATGACTAAGGATTGTTAGAACATGATAACATATTTGAAGAGGAAAATGAGATGAGAAGGAAATACTAATTCTAACCCTACATACCGATAGCATGGAATACCAATCAAAATGCTCTTAAAAGGTACCACAAGTCCAACAAGGAAAACCAAATTTCAAACTACAAATTGTACTTGGAAACTAAGAGAACTATAAGCACAAAGAACATAATAAAAATGACAAGAATTCTAAGTCTGAAGCAGCTCCATTTAACAGTTCACAAAACAAACACGTGGTCTACTATTTTTGTCTATCCTTGCTGCAATTTATTATTTCACTGATCACTTGAGTCGTGAGAGTTGAAGAAAGTTTTAGACTTAAACAACCAAGAATTTATTTATTTGTGCACATATGCTAGTGCCCTTGTGTGTAAATCGCAGAAACTTGGTTGCCTTGGGGGAAATACAAAAGCCAATATAAGTGAGCACATGCCAAGAAGCCTATGTCTACTATTTCTCTATCCTTGCAGAAATTTATTATTCTCCTGATCACATGATTCATGATAAATAGCAAAAGTTGGGACTTAAAACAACAAAAGAACAGATTGAGGATTTTCAGTTTCCGCAAATATGAGTGTGCTCTTGTGTGTACATTGCACAACGATTAATTCTAGTCACTTGAAACAGGAGGATAAAAAGTCATTATAAGTAAGCACGTACCAAGAAGCCTTGTTGATCAGGAAAGGCTGCAACACATCTTGTCTGATATTTCAAGGGTGAAGCAATTTTCTTGAACTCAGTCTGTCAGCATTTAAACATTTATCAGAACAGAACTTTCTCTCAAAAAATAAAAAAAGCGATTACTGTAGAACAATAAAAAGCAGAGGATTAGAACCCTAACCAGCAATTACTAAAACTAAAAAATTGTTCCTTGTAATGATTTTCTCCAACTTTTCTGGATAGGATATACAATAATATGGGAAACATCATCTCATCCTAAATGGGTGGAGAACCCAAACATCCTTGAACTCTTTAATCCCCAGAAGTCTAATTTCTGTTGTGCCAGTAAAATGTAAAAATAGAGAAGTTATAGATAAGACAGGAATTTGAAAAGAAATAACAAACCCAAATCCCAGCCTAAAAGGCATCAGGTGTCAGACATAATTTATCAAGTTTTTCTGCATGATCTCATCTCAACCAAAAAGGGAAATGACAAGTAAGAGGACACTTTCAAATACAATTATAGAAACAGGACACAGCCTCACATTAAAAAATGATACTCACACAAACAAACAGTTTACCTGGAAAATAATAGAAATGAAAAATGAAGAGCGACAAATAATCTGATTTGTTTAAATGCATCTCAGGGCCACCGTGGTATTTGATACCAAGGTCAGTGTGGTAACATAATTTCTTCATCATGGAACAAACAGAAACTAATAAATTTGCTGAACACACTGTTCTACTCCACTTTATACGCTGTTATATAAAACCAACTTTGTTCTCAGGTGTGTACTACTCTGGAGCTATTCTAAAGCAGCACCATCTTAGATCTAAGGCATTTTGAGAAAGAACTGGAAAATACCTTGACAAGCATCTGATAAGTTCAAGCTCACATGCTAAATCATGTCATTTCAATGCTTGTAACTTAATCTACTGTTGTTATAATCACTATTCTAAAATGCTAATGTTGAACATATTTTTTTTTGGCAGAAAATTAAAAGCTATATAAAATTATGGGGCGGTGAAACTTCACTTCAGTAAAACCAATTAGAAACTCAGGACCATGAGAAACCATTACCTGAGGACTTTGCAGGTTATAAACTATCATGTTTCTGTCTGCGGTGCCAACAACCATCAAAGGATACCGCACCGTCATTGCATAACAGCGCTCACCAAGTTGCTGAGTGTGCACTGGATTTGCCTGCCTTAAATCCCAGTACCTAAACTCAGCCAAAAAAATATGAAAAAGTAGCCAGTGTAATTTTGTTTCAAGTGGTGCATGTAAAAGATAAAGAGCACAAGCTGAACTGAATATAGCAGTATAAATATTACAAGAAACTCCAAAATGTTGGATCATCTCCTAAACCTGTCCTCAAACCCTATGGCCAGTCATGATCACACATGCAATTAGGAACACCTTCAAACTAGGCAAACAAATAATATGAACCCAATGAGAAAAGAAGAGATCATTAAATATTGCATGTTTATGGTTATTTTTGCCTTTTGCCATGTAGTAACATAACTAACAAAATACTTGGATGCATAATAATAGATTTTCAAAAAACAGAGTATGAAAAAAATGCTAATTTTGAATTCAGCTAATCTAAAAGCCAAAAAAAAAAGGAGCCAAACAATTGCTAAGAGAGCAGAATTAGCAGTTTACCACTGGTCAGAACACCTACTGAGGTATTTAGCTATCATGCAGAGAAACTGTTAAATTAAATGGGCAGTGACATGAAGGAAGGAGTCTTACTTCAAGGTTTTGTCCCAACTTCCTGTGGCTAAGCAGTTCATCTCTGGAATCCATGCAATCTCTTTGATAGGGGCGTCATGCATCGCAACAGTTACTGGTTGACCACCAGAGAGCAAAGGCCACATCTTAACTTGCTTGTCACACCCTCCAGAAAAGACGGTCGTTCCATCATCCTTCCAAGTTGAGCACAACACCTTCAATATCAATATAAAAAAGGTATAAACAGAGTTAGAATCACAGGGATTTAAGAATATCAGTATCAATAAATGACATTGTAAACAAAAAAAAACTTGATAATTACTGGTTGGTCATGGGATATCGAAGCCTTGGCAACACTGCCTACATTGGTCCCATTCCTTGTAATTTCCCAACATCGTACCTACAAAATTTTTCAAACAGCTCATGTATGAATTCTAAATTTTGAGAACAATTGAAATAAATAGCAAACAAACTAACAGAAGGAAAGTAGCGAAAAGTTGGAAAAGAAGGGTTGTGTTTGCTTGTTTTCAGTTTTCCAAAAAAAAAAAAATGTACGCTAACTGAATATGAAAATTGTTTTTTGCTTAGAAAACACATGTTTTCTAATTCTCCAATTTTATAGAAAATCAGAAAACACCAAAATAATTGTTTTCTATATTCTCCACTATAAAAATAAGAACTTTGTTTGGTTCATTTAATGTTTTTAGGTCATTCCATGAATAATTTTTCATTTAAGCCAATCAAGTCTCTTGTTTTTTTATTTTCAAAAATTTGTATTTAAAACATTTTCCCTAAGCTTTCCATGAAAATATCTTTTTAGAATACACAAAAAAAAAACAACAAAACTAGAGATGGAAATAAAAAAATTATTTTCTAGAAATAAAAACAACCGGATGTCTACGAAAACTAAAACTAACATAAAAAATTAAAATATCAAAATAATTATGTTAACTGAATCGCTCGCTTTTAACAAATATCAATTCATCGATCAACTCTCTTAGCAAATTTTAAAGAACATAAAAACGAGATAGTGAAACCTAACACATTATACAAACCTGATTGTCCCAAGAAGTTGCAACTAAAAAATTGGCTTTGGGACTGAAAGAGAGACTCGAAACTGAGTCACTGGGAGGATGCGAAACCTGTAATCAAATTAGGCATAAGAAAGAGAGAGAGAGAAAGAAAATAGTAGCTAAATTCCAAAACCAATTACACATAAGATACCAACATTTCAATGAAATAGTACTTGGACTTGATCACTAAGCATAAATAAATAAGACTGGATAAAAAATAAATCAAAGCGTCAAAACAGCTAAATTATGTGTGAAATCTAATTTTTGCTACTATGTTTACATTATTAGCACAGATCTTCGATTGAACTAAATACATGATCAGGCTAGAAGAAAAAAGAAAAAACGCTTAAAAATTCATCCTTAAAAAATCATTATAAGCAAGCAAAACACACAGATGAGGACGTGAATTAAGTACGAAAAACAATACTAGAAACATTTGGAGAAAAGGAATTACCTCGATGGATTTATTAGGGTTTGTATTAGCAGTCGCGGCAGCACCAAAAGCAGACATTGCTACCTGCAATAGATAAATAAATATAAAAAAGAATTCTATCAGAAGCTGAAAGAAAAGGTGAAAAGTAAAGATTCAAATAATCTGTAATGAGCAGAGGAGGAGGAGATGCAGGGAGTGTAGAATTACAAGAGAGTGTGGAATATAGGAGGAGATGCAGGCAGGAGGGGGTTTAAAAGTAGAGGGGGAAAGAATGGTGATGCAATTGTAGGGTGACTTGTCGCTCTGTGTGACTGCTAATATATGAGCTTGAAAGGGAGAAGGACGAGCTGCGTTGTACGGACGCTGGGTGGTGACCGAGCCAGTTGCGTAGGAGGGGCCCTGGACGGTTAGTCCACCGCTTGGGCTGGGCCTATGGGGCTTTGGTTTAAGCCTTATGGAAGTGGTAGAGAAGGCTTGGAGCCCCACAATTGGGGTGTGTTGTGCTTTGAATTCCGTGGATCCTTTATTAGTTTTAAGGTTGGTTTGGCATTGTGTTTGTAACTGTATTTTATCAAATTTTGAATTTTTTTTACTAAAATTAAGTGTGGTTTGTACTTTTTGGATCGTTTTGATGTGCTGATATCAAAAATGATTTTTAAAAAATAAAAAACATCATTAACATGTATTTCGGCATGAAAAGCTATTTAAAAAGCAACCGCAACCACACTGCCAATCATGCTCTTAGAATCACACTTTGATCCCATCCAGATGAGTATCAATAAAGATGAGTATCAATAACATGTCCTCCTTTTTTTTCTTTTAGGGGCGAAATTGATATTGTATACAAAGTTTAAGGACCTAGAACTTACTTTATCTGACATTTTTATATGGAAAAACTACTTTGAGAAGACAAACTCGTTAACACAGATATTCATGGAATTTCTTAGTGGCTGAAACGCGGCCATTCGAGGATTTTTCCTTTCTTTAAACATGAAAAAAAATAAAATTTTATCCCAAAACACATGAGTTATTAAAATAATAAAAACTAAATTATAGAATGTTACTAAAATTTTGAATATGTACCCGTAATTAATGGAGCCTGGGCAATGAAACAAATATATATTATAAATAAGTAATGTATTTTTAGTACAATGCAAAATTTACCCAATTGAAAGAATAAAACAATTTTTTTTTTCAAATTTACCCCAAATCTTCATGCATGTCCTGATCGGATCCCTCCATTTATCGATTGTCCTAATTAAATCTCTCGCTTATTCAGATCATTATCTTTCAATCAAATTTTGACTCGAAAATTGGGCTTGCAATTTCTTTTTTCTTTTTTTTTTCTTACAAGATTTCGATTTCATTTGGGGTTTACAAAATACTCATAGTTTCTTTGATGAGTTTTCAATGGGAGAAAAAAAATACAAATTCAAATTTTATATATAAATTTAATTAGAAAAGTGATAGCCCTCGAGAAAAAATTATGATATACAGAGAGTAATCAGTGACATACATTTATTTATTTTCTAGATCACTTTTAAAATATATATATATATATAATTATAGCAAAAATTTAGATGAAAATATTGTTATCATTTTTAGAGATTATGAGTTTCATTTTTTTTATGTATGTTTTTTTTTAAATAAACGTAAAACATAATTAATAAAATATCATTAATTATTTACTGAACATCATAAAATTTCCTCCTCCTCGTAGTCCATTTATGTATATAAAACACAATAATCTAATTATTTGTAAATAGTTTCATAAAAGAAT
>Ga0325402_1007933_pt1 | contig 10099 bp, 2 predicted proteins | sample PopdelMetagenome_22_FD_207212 | JGI IMG/M metagenome (GOLD analysis project Ga0325402, IMG submission 207212) | Populus deltoides microbial communities from Bellville, Georgia, United States - Xylem-PdKOR-R3 | ecosystem: Host-associated > Plants > Phyllosphere > Stem > Wood/Secondary xylem... | reverse complement strand
AACTAACACGATCGAGTTCGACTCCATCCTCATCATCTTTTTCGAAGGGATCCAAGTGTGTTGGTTGACAAGGTTACATCATGGTGCATGCCAGTAAAAATTATCTAGGGATTTCATAAACTATATAATAAATTATATTATATAGTTGGGCAGCAATCTGATGATGGGTGCAATTATGGAGCTTTGCTTTCTTTGGAGTTCATAGAAATGAGTGTCCTTATCATGGGGTTGGCCCAGATGTTTACGGGGAGCTTTAAATAGACAATATCCAATCTTAGACATGAATGATAAATAAATTAAAAAGGGGTAGCGTTCGTTTGAATAATGTTTTTATTTTATTTTTTACTGTAGCTCTTTATATATTCGGATTCACTTAGTTTGTTACAGTGTGAAGTTACTGTTCTGTCTCTAATGACATACAAATTTAGCTTGCCTAACGAGAGTCCTAAGATCTTTTTATTTTTAATTAACATTAAAAAAACTAATATATATATATATATATATAAAACTAGGCATGGTATAGTGGCATTTTTGCCTTCTCAACTTTAAATGCACAAAAGAGCATTTCGGGCTTCAACTATGCGCCCATCATTGGCAAATATGGGACCATCGAAATGAGCCCAGCAGAGAGGAGGAACATGGAGGTCCATCCTCTCCATTTTTATTTTATTCCTTCGGCATGTACAAGGACTGAACATAACACAATGTCAAATCCTTAAATAATTGGCCATGCATGTCAAATTGCTACATAGCCATTCAATCACCAGCCTGTGGGGCTGGGACATACCCTAGAGCTCATGGAAGCATTGAAAAGAGGGCATTTTGAATCTGAAAAGGGTCGACACATCTGGGAAGGGTGTCCCTACTGCAGTGCTGCTTTGAAGTGTGAGCTGTTCAGGCACATGGCCTCCCATGTGTGAAAGAGAGGTGAATTATTTTTTAAAGATTTGCGCAAGTTGCCTTTTCTGCCAACAAATTTGAAGCATTTTGCCATGTTTCCATGTGCTTTTGTTGAAGAACAAAGTGGATTGAAAAATCATTGGAATTAGCTGTTTCCCACAAAATATCATGAGAAGTTGAGGTTTTTTTTTTTTTGGACTCTAATATAGTGGAAATTTTGGAATAATTCAGTTTTGAGAACACCTGTGATTCGCGAGTCGTGAGTGTCACATGCAATTCACGAGCGTCATCTATAATTCGTGAGTCGCATGTGTCATCTGCTACTCTCTTAAATTGTGGATACAAGATTCAATAAAAAGAGAGGAGAGATATAAAGAGAATAAGAAAAGGAAAAAAAACCTTTAAGACATATTGAAGTTTTGATAACAACACAACCGGTATCTTTGAAAAGATCTTGTTGAGATGAATTAAACGATGCAAAGAAAAGTCATTAACAGTGATCAGACTATGCCATACGGCCATCCAAAGATGTCAAAGCTCATTTTTCTCTCTCTCCTCTTTATATTGAATCTTGTATTCAATAATTTTACAACTTAAGAGAGTTGTATGTAACTAAGGTTGTTAAAATTGCAAGTTAATTCGTAAAATCTTACGATTTTACGAGTGAATATGTATTTAACGTGCTAAATCAGATTAAAAACTCGAAACCAGTAAAATCAGACTTAACTCGTGCAAAATCGATAAACTCGGTCTGATTTTACGAGTTTACTAAATTTATGATATGAATTAAGTCAAGTCTACATTTGGCCTTAAAATGCATGCTGACTAGTTTTGCGAGATTGAACATATCTTTCAAATCGTATATTGGATAAAGCTGAAATTTTACAGAGAAATATTAGATACATGAAAATATGATGTGGTAAATTTTCAGGTAAAATAGAGTTAGGGAACATAATATTTCAGAGGGTCAAATTTAGTAAATTAATATTATCAAATATGTCAAACATTACCTTCGTGTACTGTTTGGGACATATTTAAAGCTATCGATATGATTTTGCTTCGATTAAAGTTAGGATAGAAACTAGACATCTGAAAATTTCCAACTATATATCATAGGTTCAATAATTCATCCAAATAAGAGAGAACGACAAGTTTGAAATCAAGAGAGAACGACATGTTTGAAATCAAGAGAGAATGACATATCTAAAATCGGGACTCAAATCTACCAAGAATATACAAAAATTGAAGATTCAAGCTACATAGAGGAATTTTAACATGAAGGCTTTTTCTATTATTCTATTTTATTTATTTATTTATTTATTTTTAAATAATTATTTTTAATTTGAATTTTTTTAGTGCATTAGACATTGTTTAAATATTTATTTTATTATTGAATTTATGTTAGTTAATTATTAATTTAAAATCATTAGCTTGCAACCCAAAAGGGGTCTATCAAGACTTATTGTGATGAGAATAACCAGGTTGTCACTAGATTTATGTGTGCTTCCTACTCTTCAATGATTCCTCTATATTAAAAAATTTTGTTCTGAGACTTTTTATTTCTCTAGTCACTAATTTAGTAATTCATACTATCTATCTTTCTTATTTTATTTAGATTACTCATTGATTATAATATTGTTGACTTATTTTATTACATTTTAATGTAATTTAATTTTTTGACTAGAATTATCAATATATAATTAATTTAAAAAAATTATTTATGATTTTATAATTCTACCATCCGAGTTTATATTATATTTTTATATTATATCAAAAAAAAAATATTTTTGAAAACCTTGCATGTAACAATTGCAACTCACGGACAACGTTTTCTCTAAATATTTTTTGTACCCTATTATTTTATCATTTTTTTTTTTACTATACTGGAATCCAAAAAAAAATAAAGAGAATTTTGGGTCAGAGTACTGTATGTGATCGTCCCCATGAATTCGCAGGTCCCTAAGAGGAGAAAAAAGCATCTTGTCCTTTGAATTTGGTATTTTTATATATTTAAGTACGAATTGAATTTCAAAATTAAAAGCTGCAGATTGACCTTTGAATTTTAAGAACAAGGTTAAAATAGTTGTTGTTTATAATTTTAGCATGATATGGAAGGCAACCGTTAATGAAAATTACTAATTAAGGATGCTTCAATACAAAATACAATACAAGGTTATTAAATCTTGTTCGGTTGATACCGGTATGTAAATTCCGTTCAAAAACTTTGTCTTGAGATTTTTTTAAATAATCAAAATAATATTTTTTTAATTTTTTAAAGTCATAATAGTTTTTGACTAGGTCAATTAGATCATAAATTGTTTTATCGGATCGATCAGGTTTGATCGGATCAATTCTCACTTTATTTAATTTGAAATACGGTTCAGGTCAAGTTTCGGGTTAATAGGTCAACTCGGTAACCTGCCAAGTGATTTAAATAACACTGGTACAATAACGTGTTTGTACTACATCTAATTTTTTTTAAATACATTTGAAATAAGAAATTAAAAAAGATGTTTTTGAATAGTTTAAGTTATTGATATCATAGAAATCACTAGATTATTGGTGCGCGCTACGTTATATATTGGATTAACTTTTTTTAATGTAAAAAAAGATATCTAAATGTTGCTAATATTTTTTTAGTAAAAAAATTAAACCGTGTGATGATTGACCTGATATGAATCGGTTTTTTTGGTGGATCCCAAGACAACCTAGATGATAAGTAAAAACATGGTTGGAATCAAAATTTCAAGATGAATTTTTTTTATAAATATTGAGATGACAATATATTATATTGATTCGGATCAACTTGGATTAACCTACCAATCCACATGCTAGGTTATGATTCATAAAAAAGTAAATCAAAACAAATAATGAAGGTTAATTTTTAATTCAACCCAATGTTAAAGGAAAAAATTGAAAAAAAAAGAATAAAAAAAGAACAAAATAATAACCCAAGTTAACCTCAGTTAACCTGTTAAACTCGCGACCTGGTTCATGAAACCGAGATAATCTAATAAAAAACAAACTGAAATAAATTATAAAGTTTAGTTCTCAATCAACATAGTGTTAAAACATGAAATTGAAAAAAAATGATAAAAAAATAACAAAAAAAAAAACTCAACATGAGTAATGAGATGATGATAACTTGTAGAAAGCAAACAGACACAAATCATGAAGCCTAATTTCTAATCAACTCAATGTTGAAAATTGAGATTGAGAAAAAAAATTTCAATTAGAAAAAAGAAAAGAAAAACTCGAGTCAACTAAGTTAACTCGTCAAACCCACAATTCGAGTCATGAGATTGTGATAACCTCATAAAAATAATTTGAAAAAAATTATGAAGTTCAATATCCAATAAATCTAATGTTGAATGATAAAGCTGACTCTGAAAAATCGATTAAAAAGAACTCGAGTCAACCCGGAGTAACTTACTAAACCCGTGACCTGAGTCATGAAAAAGAGATAAACTCATGAAAAAAAAAGCAAAACAAATCATGAAATTTAATTTTCAATCAAACCAATAATGAATGATAACATTAAAAAAAATCAATAAAAAAATAAAAAAAATTTAAATTTATCAAGTTAACTTATCAAATCCTATATCCACGTCATGAAACTACCAATAATCACATGAGCAAAATTGTGATGGATCCAAATTTTATGGTGTAAAAAAGGTACCTAAAACTCAACTCACATGGACAAAATGTGAATAAGGCTCATTTTTACCTCTCTCAAGGCAACTAGTAGCTTCTTTCCCTGGAGAAAACATGATTTGTTCTATTGGTTAAGAAATCTAATTATCCATCACAATTATGACCACCAAACGTACATCATGGGCTTTTAAGAAAATATAATACTCTCTACAGAAAAATAATAATAATCAAGGAAAAATATCAAGATTGTGCTTTGTCATCGATTTTTTACACTTCAAAACAAATTATGGGCCGCACGAGTAAGCTATCTAGTTAATTATTAAAAGAAGAGGGTGTTTTACTCTGCTTATCATCACAAAAGCATTATTTATTTGAATAATATTTTATTTTTCTTTTCTCTCGATTAATGTTTTTTTTATTTCATAATTTAATATTAAATTTATTTTTTTATTAAGTTATCATACTTTTATTTATAACACAGATCATGAGTTTGGTAAGTTAACCCGGTTGACTAAGTTTTTTTCTTCATTAACTTTTTTTTTCTTTTAATTTTATCATTTAATATCGGATTAATTAGGAATTAGATTTTATGATTTGTTTTGTTCACTTTCTATTATGTTATTTCAGCCTCGTGACTCAGAAATAGTACTTAACAAGTTAATCTGACTTGACTTAAGTCATTTTTTGTGTCATTATTTTAATTGATTTTTTCCAATTTCATTATTCAATACTGATCGATTAGGAATTGAACTTCTTAATATTTTTTTATTTACTTTCTATGATGATATTTTGATCTTACGATCAAGGTCGCGAGTTTTGACGTTTTAACCCCGGTTAAATCAGATTGTTTTTTTTTTTATTTCTTTCTAAGAGTTTATTTTAGTCTCATGACCTAGGGGGATTTAATTTTTATTGGGTTGCTCATGTCGCACGACCCGAATCGTAGGTTTGACAGGTTAACCTAATTGACTCAATTATTTTTCTTTTTTTAATTAACTTTTTTCCCCTCAATTTCATCATTTAATATTATGTTTGATTGAGAATTAGGCTTCATGATTTGTTTTAGTTTGCTTCTTATTAGATTTTCCTGACCTCATGATTCGATAATAGTGATTAACGGGTTAACCCGTGTTGACTTGCCTCACTTATTGTGTTATTTTTTTAATTATATTTTTTATAAATTTCATTGTTCAACATTAGGTCCGATAGAGACGATTGAAAATCGAGCTTTATAATTTATTTTGATTTGCTCTCTATGAGGTTATCTTAGTCTCATAATCAAAGTCGTGGATTTAGCATGTTAGCCCGAGTTAAATTGTGTCATTTTTTATATTTTTTTCTAGAAGGTTATCTCGATCTAATGACCTGGGTCATGGGTTTGACAAATTAACTCAAGTTATTTTTTATGTTATTTTTAATTGATTTCTTTTTTTAATCTCATCCTTCAATATTGACCTAACTAAGGATTGAAATTTATAATTTGTTTCAATTAACTTTCCATGAGGTTATCTCGGTGTTATGATTCAGGTCGCGAGTTTGTCAGGTTAACTAGGGTAATTTTTTTAGGTTTTTTTTAATTAATTTTTTTCCAGTTTTAACCTTTAATGTTAGATTGATTGGGAATTAGTCTTGATAATTTATTTTGATTTGCTTTCTATAAGGTTATTATAGTTTCATAATTTAGATTGTGAATTTGACTTGTTAACCCGGTTGATCCAAGTCAATCCAATATATTTTTATCTTAATGTTAAAAAAAGATGTCATCTTAAATGTTTTTTAGTCAAATTATGTTTTTAGAAGTTGTATAGGTTGTTGTCATCTTGAATTTTTTTTAGTCAAACTATGTTTTTATAAGTTGTATAGGTTGTTTTTGGACTCACAAAGTTAACCGGGTTATATCGAGTTAATTCTCATACGATTTAAATTTTTTTCCGGTAGAAAAAAATATTAGATCCAAGTCAATCCAATATGTTTTTATCTATCTTAATATTAAAAAAAAGATGTCATCTTGAATTGTTTTTAGTCAAACTATGTTTTTATAGGTTGTTTTTGGACTCGCAAAGTTAACCGAATTATATCGAGTCAGCCCGCCCTCATGCGATTTAAATTTTTTTCCTTTAAAAAATAATATTAGTAGCATCTGATTTTTTTTCAGAAAAATTAAAAACGACCTGCAACTTAATGCTAGTGAATAATCTTAATGATTGACAAATGGTGTAAGATATATATAATTTTTGTATTTGTTTTTATTCAAACATTGAATAATAATCAATGCCTGCAAATGTTGAAAAGCGTTCAACGGCAATGACAAGTAAGCCCAAAGGATCACCTAAAGTGCTAGAGGCTAAGACCAAAAGAGATTTAAAACTAAGATATGTCCAAATTGCAAGTCCAAAACAAAATGAAACCCAAGGTTAATGCATGGCAAGTGCCGTAGTGGGAGGGAGGGCCCAAAACAATGTTATTTTTACTTTCTTACAGATGAACAAAGGATGTTCGATTTATGAATAAAAAATCAGAGTAATGTTTTTGAAGAATATTGACCACTCTTATTTTCTTTAAAAGAGTTGAGAATATAGTTTCAAAATATTAGTTGAAGTGTTCTCACAATCATTTCTTGTTAAATAATATCATGAGCTCAATATTTATGCCTTTTTTTTTATTTATTTGGTGTGAAGAAATATTTTTGGGTTAGTTTACTATATTTATATAGATCGCGAGTTGCCTACGAATTTGCAGACTTGTCTAAATCAATTACATAAACAGTCCAAAACAAAACCAGGTCTAATTCAAGGGCCGAGTCAATGGGTTGTCGAGTTCTCCCTCAAATTTCAATCGAGATATTCCGAGTCCACTCCGTCTCTTTGGTTCTGGATACTGCATTTTCAACTGTAAGCAAAGTCCATGTCCAAATAGCATTTTCAACTGTAAGCAAAATCCATGTCCAAATAGCTTTGCAAGATTGAAAACTGTAAGCAACCCATGGCTGCGGCACCCTCCGTATCACTTGATAATTCCGTTGATCTACAACTAAATTTTATTTCCCTTTTCCTTAATAGATGACCATGAATGTTTAAGGCTATATGCTCCTGTTATTATTGTGATGAGCGAAATTAATAGAAGCCCAAATCTCAACAAGAGCACTTCACCATAAATGCGGGGAGATGATGTTCATATCTTCAACCCCGATAGATATTCAGAGGGGGAAAAACACCGTTGCATTTGGTCAAATCCACAAAGAAAAACACCCTATGATCTTGTGTGCGTTTCAATTCTGCAATTGCCAAAACAAAGATTGCACTCCCTATGATCTTGCAGCGCTACCGGTTTGCTCCTTCACCGACTTATGTCCACTCTCCGGTTAATCTTATCACGATGTGCCCACAGCATGGACTCCAAGCCATTGTGAACCCATTTTAGTGTGAAGTATATGTATCTGTGTTACCTTGAGCACACCTTTCTTCTGTATGGGCATTAATGCCACCACCACTCTTCCCCAGACCAAACCCTTATTTGCTTCCTCTGCCAGAGTCAATACTGCAAGATAATGAGGAGTGAAGGGTTCTAGATTTGTTAAATTCTTTGCTGAAAGAGACAAGGGTCAGCTCAAATGTGTCGTGCAAAATATTTTAAAATTAAAATATGCTTCCTCTGCCATAGTCAGTACTGCAAGATAACCATGATAATTTTATATTTAAAAACATGAAATATTTAAAATAAATCGTTTTATACAAATGAAGCCGAGATAATTTTATATTTAAAAACTTGAACCAAAAGTATACAAATGATATGACAAAATTAGTTAACCTTCAATAAATCAAATATATGATCCATGTCCATATAAAAGTAAGATATTTTACCATAAATAATCAAAGGAAAGAAACTCTGCCAAAATTTACAGTTCCCAAAAATATTATATAGTCTCCTTTAAATAACCCTAATAAATCGTTTTTTGATTGTAAGATTGCAAGTTAATAGACCCAAACTACGAATTAACTAACATGAATTTAACAATAAAATAAACTTTTAAACAATATCTAATAGGTTAGAAAAAATTCAAATTAAAAATAATTATTCAACATCAAATAAATAAAATAGGATAATAAAAACAAAGTTTCCATGCTATAATTCTCCATGTAGTTGAAACATCCAAGCTCTCCAGAGTAGTGTTTTGACTAGATTTTTTAGTGTAGCAATTCAACTAAAAAACTTTGTTTTGATTGCTAAAATTTCCTTCCATGTATTATCTTTTATTAAGTTTCCTTGGTGTGATAGGAATACTTGTAAAAAAAAAAAAGAAACCAAAGAGAAAAATCCCCTTAAATTTTAGCCACATCAAGTTTATGTAGGACTTGGAATCTTTGTAAAATATGAACTTCAATTCTTCAATGAATCAAAGCAACATTAAAAATCCTTGTAGCCCAAACCAATGCACAAATTTTGAGACTAAATAAGCCTTGTTTAATCTTTTCTTGCTTTTCAAAATTAACCCATTACAGGTCTGAATTAAATTAGTTAAAAATAACAATGAAATAATACTTTGCCGATGAATTTGTCAAAACAATAACATAAACTTTGATCAATTTACAAATATGTATCTAAACTTTAATTGATTTGAATTTTTACTACAATATAGTTTTATGTATCTAGTATTTTTCTATGAAATTTAAGCTCAATTTGATATATGGTTTGAAAAATATATTTCATCTCACAAAAATTAATTAGTAGATATTTAAAGATAAAATTGAGAGCTGGGTTTATATCTTGATGATACTGTGATAAGCGAAACATCTGTTGCAGACCTCTCCCGCTTCACTCTAAAAGGTTCTCCCATTAGTGATTTCAGTCTCCACATCACCTGTCCCATGTTACACAATGGTTAAACATTGTGAAAATCTAGGCACTACCACAAGAATGAAGCTTTCTTGCTTACAGGGTTTTTATTTTTTAATTGAATAAAAAAATTATAATATTTAATATAAAGATTCTTTAGTTATTAATAAGAATATAATAAAAATCTTATAAATAATTTAAACTTTTTATTATTTTTTAGTGTGTGTCTATAAAAATATAAAGCTTTATATAACTTTAAAAACTATATTAACCCTAAATGTAAATTATAATTTTAAACTAGGTAGGGGTGTGATTTAATTGGTCATGTTCTAAATTTGTTTTCCAGAAATTACCAACTCAAGCGTTATAAATCTCAGGACCATTTAAAGTTTAGTTAGTCGTTAATTTTAGGGTTTTCAGATATTAGTCGAGATATGTGTAAGTTGACTCGAATAATTATGATAGAAATAATAATAATAATAATAAGATAAGGTGGGTAATTTTTTAATACTCAAGTGGACTCGACAATTTTTGGATCCGTTGGCCCTATTTGATGTTAAGTGAACTTGATAAAATATCTTGTTTAAAAGATTAAATGCAACGCACCTGTGCTAATTAGCTATGCTTTGCTTGCTGTACTTGTCAGAAACTCAAAATAGAGTTCAAAGATGTGCTGTCTCCTGGTCACTTGTTCCGAGAAAAGAGAGATTCT
>Ga0325402_1007927_pt1 | contig 10102 bp, 9 predicted proteins | sample PopdelMetagenome_22_FD_207212 | JGI IMG/M metagenome (GOLD analysis project Ga0325402, IMG submission 207212) | Populus deltoides microbial communities from Bellville, Georgia, United States - Xylem-PdKOR-R3 | ecosystem: Host-associated > Plants > Phyllosphere > Stem > Wood/Secondary xylem... | reverse complement strand
GCGAAAAACTTTTACATGTAAAATATTATACGCAAAACAAACGGACCATTAATGTCCAAAAAGTACTCCCACTCATGATTTATGCTTGGGCACTTTTCTATTCATGATACCAATGAATTGTAAAATATTTTGGGCATTGAAGACCATTGTTTTCCCAAATCATTCTTCTAATGCTGTTTATGTTTTTTGATTATGAATTTTCCTTTCATATTTTCAGCATATCTTGCTTGTCCGTTCCTTGTTTTTGCATTATTTGTTCTTGTTTCTTCTTGTGGTCGCTGCTTGAATATTATTATCTTTTTTTTTTCTGGTTTATTATTGATACACCAGCTTTTATGTATCAAGACTGTAATTGTATGTGTCTTTCTCAGGAAACTGGTGAATGTGTGGGAACTGTTGTTAATGTTTTCGACAATGGAGGTAATGATCTTCTGCAGGTAATGCTCTACACATCTTCAGATGTGCCTGATGGAACCGGAAAGTCAAAACCAGCAGAAGCAGGGGTATCTGGTCATCTTGCCTGGGTACCTTTTGTTGAAGCAATTGTTCCAGATGTCAATATGAATGAAAGAGAAATGAGGATTACACCTCCGAAAGGACTTCTTGAGTTAAACCTACGCCTGGATGAGAGGTCCAAGAAGGAAAGGCGTGAGCTTGTGAGGCATACTCCTTTGTGCGCCACTTGATATGTTGTTTAAAGCTTAATCGTTGACAACATTTCCTTCCTTACTTTTAGATGAAAGCATGTTTTAATCTCATATCTGATGTACTTTTATATGAAAGCATGGTTTATTCCCATATCAGACAATTGTTTTATCTGCTCCCCCTTCCCCCACCAGCCCATGTTTTAGAGAATGGGGAGAGCAATTTTATTTTAAATAGAATCCTACTTCTTTAGCCATAATAGGCTTTCAGATACATCTTTTCCTTGCATTTGATCTGCTACTGTCAATGCAGCACAAAGTGGGTATGATATGCTTCTTGGGCCATTTTCATTTCATATCTTGCTTCCTTTCACATTTTATGGATGCTGCTTAGTTCTTGCTAACTTTTGGTTTTCAAGTTTCTTTATAGGATAGAAGAAAAGGACCCCCTCTCTTTTCTTTAATTCTATCCTTTTCCAACTTGGTCCGCTGTTGATCAAACACTAACATGATACTTTAATGATCAAATTTAGGGTAGAGCCATTCAAAATTACAGTATCTGTTTCATTTCATATGCTTAGACTACAACTGAAATGGTCTTGTAATTGAACCTTTCTGTCTATTTATCTGTACAAATACCACTATTTCCCATACTTCTGAGTATATTTTATGTATATTCAACTAGTGAAACCATTTTGAATTAAGTTTAGCTCTAACATAGGATTGAAAAGTGGAGAATGCAGACCAAGGGAACTACCTTAGTCAGCTTTCGTGAATACATTAGGAAGAGCTTTCAAGTTTGATACCCATGTGGACTGATAGTTTATTGATGCCAAGTTATTAGGGCACCATATGCAAGATCTTTTTGCTGTTTCCCAATTCTATCCACCTCCCCTCCAAATTTGTGTTAGTGGAGGTCACGGCTGTGCATCTTAGTTTTAGATTCCTTATTTCTCTGTTTCTCTGTTTCTTTCTTTCTTTCTTTCTTTTGCTTCATTTCCTTTTCTCCTTTCTTAAATAAATGTTTAAGCATATGCTTGCACTGGTTGTTGCTGGTGGCTCAGGAGCATCTTTGATACATTTCAGGAATGGAGAGAGAGAAAGAAATTCCAAAGACGCCTTATATCAGCAAAGAAGAAACTCTGTGAAATGGAACAAAAGCATGTATTTGATGGACTAAGATATGGGGACAAATCTAAAAGGGGATTGCTGGCAGACCAGATTGTTGGTGTAAATTCCAAATTGCTTCAACAAGCCCTAGAAAATATAGAGATATCCTCTAAGAGGTGACTTTTGCATGAAGTACATATATTCTTCATGTTTGGATTCACACTGAAGTGGGACAAAATGCACATTATTGTTTCATCTGAAACAAATTTGGAGCCTATTGAATCGAACTTCTTGTGAGGCATTAAACATATAAATATGATCACTATTTTTAATTGTAGAAAACCCATATGTTTTGTATTGCTGGTTAAAGAATATGCTGCTCACATGATAGTATTCAAAATAATTGTTTTTTCTGTCTCCATATTTTCCTGAATTCATATTGGTAGCTCCAGAGATCATGTTTGTATTTATTTCTCTAGATAAAGCTGGGATTGTTAGTTGGTATTTCATGAAGTCAAAATTTTGTTGAGATAAGGAAGCCTTATCAGCATTGCATACTATTTATTTTATGGACTTGTTGAATCTCTTCATTTCCTCTTTGACTGAAAGTGGTGCCAGTGCTAGATGTGTTGAGCCTCGTCTTTTTGTCTGCCTGAATCAGATGCTTTGCAACTGAGTTAATCAGTGCTACAAGAACCAAGCATGTAAAAAGTTCTTTGATGATATCAAAGGAGTTCATCACTTGTGCAAATGAAGAGAAACTGGGAGCGAATTTCAAATTGCAAGAAAAGGGATTGTCTCTCATTTCTGAAGGCAAAGTGGCCATTGTTTTAGTTTTGAATGACATTGAGAAAGGAAAAGGTGATAATCCTGGAGTAGTTGACTCTGAAAGTAGTGAGAATTCAGTGCTTTTCTTCCTTCAAAAATCACTTTCTGATGATCAGACATTTGTAAAGGTGATACTCATTTCTGAAATCTTGTACATAAAGCTCTTTCTAATTTTCTTTTATAAGTATGATGGGAAGAAAATCCTTTTTGTTGTTCTATTTACAAATGTCTTGAGGTTCTGACTGTTATTCCCCCCTCCTGTTGTTATATGCATGTTAGATGAATTTTTTATTAGCATGCTTATTAAGATTGATTTTTTTTTTAGTTTATTTTAAGTTACAGCCTTAATGACACTAGGCAATGATCAAAGGATTTTTTCCCTTGGCATTATCTAAAGTCTTTAGAGGTTTTGCAAAATGGTTTGACGAGCATGTGTTGATGGCAGATAGAAGACCGTGTGTCTGTGCCGTTGATTTTGGTTTGCCCTGCACAAGAAATCCAGTCTTTGCAAAAGCTGTTCTCAAATAATGATTACTTCGCATTTGACTCCAACAAGGTTAGTGTAGATGTTGAATTGTCACCTCTCTCTCTCCTATTTAGATAACATGTAGTTGCAGATTAAAGCTGGGTTATTCAGCAACTCGATTTTCTTGAGTTAAGTGGATCAAAAGGCATACTATAATGGTATAGCACTATATTAGACTATCGGTAGAGCTTTAGCTGAAGTTTTGTATTGATTTCCTTAAGATTACTAGTATTCTGCTTTGTTCTAATAAGGGTGGAATTATTGGGATTTTGTGTCTATTTAGGAGGAGTGTGGTATATAGGTTGCTTTTCAAAGTGTTTTTTGCTTGGAAATGCATTAAAATAATGTTTTTTTTTATTATTTTTTTTAAAATTTATACACATCAAAACGATCCAAAAACAAAAAATTAAAATTAAAATTAATTTGAAACTAAAAAAAATAAAAAATATTCAAAATTGTGCTTGGATTGTAATGCCAAACACCGCCTTTCATCTCAAAACTCAACCTGGTCTGACCAATTGTTTGACTGTCTCCTTATATATTCAATCCATTTTTAGCCTGAATATCATATGGTTTTACTAACACTATTAGCACACAGACTCTCATGGAGTTGGAATATACAGGAAGGTGATTGCTATCTCTGCAGAACTACTAGCTCTGTGTCTTTCAACTTGTCATGCATGTGAATACAAGTCCTTGGTTCTTGTCATGTGTTAGTTGAAGTAGAAAAAACTTGCAAGTTCTCCTTTACCGGTCCAATTTTGTTCTTTGTTCTTCGATCTTTAAAGGTTTCAACCCTCTCACAGGTATGGTTTTTGGAAGAAGAGAAAATTCCAGTTGTTAGTTGTTCTGAAGAAGAAGGGAAGAGACATAAAATCATGATGAAGTCGCCATGGGAAATACTGCAATCACCAGTTGGATCTGGAGGAGTTATTAGCTTGCTTTCTTCTGTCAATATTCCTGAGAATCTCAGCAAAATGGGCGTGGAGTATATTGAGGTTAGACATGTACTTTCAATTTTATTCGTGTGGTTAATATGAAATTTAACACTATCCACATTACAAACAAGGGGGACAAAAAGCTTCTGCTATTGGTAGCACCTTTTTTTTCCTCGCAATATCATGTTAAAGGGATTGTACATGGATATCAACAATCTGCATCAGGCAGCATATTTGAAGTTTTTATAAAATAACCCTGCATGAAGTTAAAAAAAAACTTTGTATCATCATTCTCCTCACAGCATGTTAAGACCACAGACATGCTTTTCAAATAACCAAACTGATCATCAAATTCTCCATGGTATAACTTCTTCCAAAGAAATATAGCTTTCTCATCATGATAGACAACTTTTGGTCGTCTCTTGGGGAATAGATGATTTCAGCCTAGGTAAATGATAGAGCTTTGTATGAAGATTATAGAGCTCTGTGTCAGTACTAAATATCTTTCATTCATGCATATTGATGATGGCTCGAGGCAGTGATTCTGAAATTTGTGTTTCACATGCAAACTAAGTAGATTTCAACGTCACATCTGTGTGCGATTGCCGTGACAGTTATTTGACTAGTTGCAGCACCTTCTTCCAGATATGCAGTAGCAGCCAAAATTGTGTTACTGGGAGTCCACTTCTACTTGGGTTTGTCGAGTCTCGCAAAGCAGAAATAGGGATCAAAATTGTTGAAGATACAAAAGATTTAGAAGAAAGTTTTGACATGATATTTTCCTTGAATTTCATGAGGTTGCTGGTGCAACAAATCCATAAACTCCAGTTCTACGCAATCCCAAAGCCAAATCTGCATGTGGAGATGGTTGGCAAGGAGTGGATTGATGTTGTCCCGTCATCTCCCAACTCATATGAACTTCGTTCTTCTATTTACAGTTCCTTGAATGCTTGTCCCCTGGAGAAGATTTGTGTAATGGAAATAACAGAATAACAAGAATTTTTTATTTTGCCCCCCCAAAATGTATAGGATTGTGTGTAAATCAAATTATATGGGATTAGTTCTATGTAATTATTTTTCCCGGAAAATCATTTGAGCGGGTTTTACCTCGTTAGTGGAGAGGTGGACAGAGAACAGTGGGAGACATCAGTTAGCATGGCTCCTGCTCAAGGGTGACCCTCAAATGGAAAATGGAGAAATGGTTCCAGTTTTTTAGAGTTTTTTTTTTTTTTAAAGAAATAAAACTAGTTCCATATTTAATTAAATATAGTTCATTATTATGAACTAAATATAGTTCGAACTAGAAGACGAAGTGACAAAATAATCTAATTATGCTATTGTTTCAAATAATATTATGACTTTTTTATATTGATGTTAACCATTTCTTTATAAATAATTATGTAATGGTCTAATATATAGAATTTTAAAAATAATTTCTCATGAATATTTAGTGAGAATAAAAAAATTATTTTTAAATTTTTAATGATTTTCTTAAATTTATTGTTCTTGAATTTTTCATATAAGTATATTAAAATAATCAAATTATATTTTTTTTTTATTTTTTAATTGAAACTTGCTTTCACAATCATAATAAGTTTTCACTTAAAAAATAATACTTCTCATTAAAAGTTTTGTTTTGTTAGAATAAAAAAGAAATGCATGAATAAGAAAATTAAAAGTTTTATTAAAAATATATATATTTTTTCTTTTTAGTTCATATTGTTTTAGTTCTTTCAAATATTTCTTTATGATTATTCTGTTTTATTCAATGAACTATGCTGAAAAAAAAATCAAAACAAAAATAATGATATTGAATAAGAAAAAACAATATTTGTGAAAAGAATTTCTCTCCTACATAATTTTAGTCATTTTTTTTTATAAGAGTTTATTTTTATTATCATATAATTAAATAAAAAATAGATTTTACAAAGCAAAATTATTAAATTCAGTCGGGTCCATGACTTAGATTATAAATTAGACGGGTTTGAAAATTTAAAATAGTCTAAGAGAGGGTCGGATTAGGGTTAAATTAAACGTTTGATACTTTAAAAAAATAAACATTTCAATTTCAATAACAATTGAAATAAAACGGATAGGGAGAGAAAGACACATCAATTTTTATAATAGTTCAGGTAATTGTTTACTTAACTCCTTAAACCTCTCATTCAAGTATTCACAATTAAATTATATTTTTTTTTAGTGCGTAAGATCTTGTTAACCATACTAATTTTTTTTCCAAGATCAAGACTAGAAAAAACTTATAATCACAATCTTTTCATGGATCAAAATTTAAGCATTTTAAATACCTCACAACCAAAGATTATTGACATTTACACTTTCAAAATAGATAAAACTTTTATAATAATTATCACCCGTCATGAGAGAAGATCACAAAGAATTAAATTCAAGTCTTTATAGAGATATAATCTAGCTCGAGAATGGAAAGATGAACAAAAGTTTTTTTGAAATATTAAAACAACAAGTGTGTAAGATTATAGAATTGTTAGAGAAATCTCATACGAAGTCAAACATAAAGTCATGTCTATTTGATAGTGTAGTTGTAGTTGTTTTTCAGTTAAAAATATATCTAAATAATTTTTTTTTAAATTATTTTTAAAATTAGCGCATCAAAATGATCTAAAAACACTTAAAAAGTATTAATTTGAAGCAAATAAAAAAATAAAATAAAACTCAAATTTTTTCAAAAACACTTTTAAAACGCGAAAACAAAAATTAACTTTTCAAAATGTTTTTTTTTAATTTATTAGAAATTGACAAAAAAGTGGTTATAAATAACTTGAGTAGTTAACCAACTCTAACAAGTTCACTCTTGAGTGTTTAACACATATATTCTAAAATTACTATTTTAATACTTTAGTTAATAATGGATATACATATTAAATCCATCGATGTTAGCCCCTAATGTCTTTTTTTCATTAAAAAAACATTAAGCAGACAATGTATTATTATTATTTTTTAAATAAGGAGTCTTGATTGGATTGACTAAATCAAGTATAGATATATTTTAAGTTGATTAAATTAATTCTTATTTAATTCAATTTAAAATCTGATCTGAATTAAAAACTGAGTTAATAAATCATTAAATTAATATATCAAATAAAATCTGAGTTTAATAACATTATAATTGTTTTTTTTTTTTACAAAAATTCGTAGACGGGCAACCATGCTAGGACAACAAAAAGTCCAAGAAAAAGAGTCCAAAATGGCGTTGTCTAAACAATGGGCTTCCAAAGAATCCCGTCTGGCCCAACCACCATCTACTGTTTCCAAACAAACAGAAACAGGTTCATGCCACGTAATCAAGAGAACCACAATTCTCCACCGTTGATCTTTTTAAATCTGATCCGAGTGGAAAAAAACCCTAATATGCTTTGCTTCTCGCTTTATATAAAGCTGGAGCCAAACCTCAAAGTTGAAACCTCGGCGGCGTAGCAAATCACTGTGAGTAGTCTTTCTAATTTTTCGTCAAGTCTTTCTGAAATCCCATTACAATCTAATATGTAAATAGCTAACAAAGAGAAGTGGTTCGTGTTTTGTTTAAACGCAGGAAGGTAAGTGAAAATGGCGGTGCCGTTGCTTACGAAGAAGATTGTTAAGAAGAGAGTTAAGAAGTTCAAGAGGCCACAAAGTGACCGCAAGATCTCTGTCAAGGTATATGTATACGTAGCTGATCCTTTTGTTTTTGCTTGGAACATTTGGGAGTGGGTCTCGAAAGGAAAATGATGATAATTGTTGTCGCCCCAGTCTTACTTGCACTTTGAGATGCAAGGTGGTGATTGACTTTTGTTTGTCTGATTCCTTTTATTCATATTGTTTGTTTTTTTTTTAAATGGTCTTTTCTTTTAGCCTTGAAATGAAGATCTCATTTGACACCCAGTCTCACTTGCTTCTTTCTTTGGTTGCAACATGGTGAGCTAGCGATCGACTAGCTGATCCTTTCTAGGCTAAACAGCTATTTTTTCCGAGTAATTTTATGGTTTCCTTGTGTTTTCTTCTTCTTTAAAATTTTGTGAATTTTAGTTTTGTATTTTACTTTTATTTTTTGGGGCGTGTGGTTGGATTCTGTTTTACTGGATTTTGAGGGACATGGTGATACCTTTTGACACCCCGTCCTTCCTTCATCTATTGATGGAAGGTGGTGATAAAGATTGACCTTTTAGCTGATCCCTTAATACCTGAAACAATTTCTTTCCCCTTTTTTTATTTATTTCTTTGTCAACATGCGAAACCTTTTTTTGGTGTTCTTGTTTCGTTGACAAGATAGTAGTTCTCGTCTTTATTTCTTTTTTCTTTTGCTGTGTTTGAAGGATATGATGAAGCATTTTTGACACCCAGTCTTATTTCCTAATGGAAGCTGGTGATTAACCTTTTTTTATCTGATCCTTCATGGCAAATAGTGACTTCTTATCCTTGTACTATTATGTTTTACGAGTATGGTTTTCAATTCTGGAGATATGCAAGGAGGCGTGATGATATGTATCCACTTTTCCTGCAATAAGATGATGAATTTTATACATGCACTACCATCTGATCTCTCTGCATATCTATGTAGCTGTTTATTGTATTTTTTTTTAAATTTAATATTTCTCGTTCTTTTTGCCACTGCAATCTATGATGCAAATTGTTTTTTAGTTCTGATTATCCTGTGATGATCATAAAAATCACCATCTTTCGACTGAGGCTGCAGAATTTGATTAAAATTGTTTGTCGTGTTTTTTAGTGCTTAGTGTCTCGTCTATAAATTTCTTAGAGAGGTTTGCCCATGGTATCTAATGTCCAGAATCTATATTCGTGGCTGGACATTTCGTTTCAAGGGCAGAAACAAATTCGAAACAGGTTTTGCGACACAGTTAGCTGGCATATACAAGCTTTACTGTTACTTTATCCCTGCTTACATATTTCTATTGAATTCATTTGTTTCCCTGCCATTTTCTCGTCTACCCTCTCTCGTCTACTACAAGCTTACCTAATTTATTGCCTTTGAGTCTTTACTGATTTCTATCCAGTGGCTGACACTGTTTTTCTTTTCGTTTTGGTTTACATGCTCATGTTAACTAGCCTGGCTATCTATTTCACCAGTTAGCTGGTCTCTGCAAATACTATATGAATATTCTTTATAAACTTTTACAAGGAAATTGCTGCTGACAACTAATTAAATCTTCAACAGACAAACTGGCGTAGACCGAAAGGTATTGATTCTCGTGTCCGAAGAAAGTTCAAGGGATGTACTCTAATGCCCAACATTGGCTATGGTTCTGACAAGAAGACTCGTCATTATCTTCCGAACGGTTTCAAGAAATTTGTTGTCCACAATGTCAAGGAGCTTGAAGTACTGATGATGCACAACAGGTGAGAAATACAGATGAGATCTTGTTGGAGTGTGTTATTCCAGTGTAGAAATTCACTTGTTTGGTCATTAATCTATATTTTCTATCACGTTTTCCAGGACTTACTGCGCTGAGATAGCACATAATGTGTCAACAAGGAAGAGAAAAGAGATCGTGGAGCGAGCTGCCCAGCTTGACGTTGTTGTTACGAACAAGCTTGCCAGGTTGCGCAGCCAGGAGGATGAATGAAGAAGTGGATCTTGAACTAGTGTGTTTAGGAGTGATAAATTATTTTCTTCATCAATTTTGCTGATTTTGTTGTTTTCCATTGTGGTGCTCGTTGTTATGCAAAGGTTACTGTTTTTATCGATTTTGTATGAGATAAATCTGATTTTATTTTTTCCAGTCAGTTGACCGAAAAGTTTTTTGTTTGTTTTTAATTATTATACAGTGAGGATATTGTTATTGTAAAATTAACTCTTAGGCGAATTAAAAAAAATTGGATGGGTGAAACTCATCATTCGAATCCCTCTCCATCTGGCAAGGAGAAGGTATGGTACCTCGACCCTGCTGGGCAAGGGACTGCTACTGAAGAAGAAGCCGCCCCATTCTATTACCAGACAAAATTTGGAGATCGAAATAGTTCAAAGTCTTGGTTAGCGGCTCGATCGGTAAGCTTGGTAAGAAGATGCTGACAGAGCTGGGCCT
>Ga0325402_1007923_pt1 | contig 10104 bp, 4 predicted proteins | sample PopdelMetagenome_22_FD_207212 | JGI IMG/M metagenome (GOLD analysis project Ga0325402, IMG submission 207212) | Populus deltoides microbial communities from Bellville, Georgia, United States - Xylem-PdKOR-R3 | ecosystem: Host-associated > Plants > Phyllosphere > Stem > Wood/Secondary xylem... | reverse complement strand
ATATACTTTTTATTTCTTAATAAAAAATTATATTTTTTGAGTTATATTGTTTATTCAATAAAAGCTAAGAGAAATTAGAATAAATAGCTAAAATGATTCATCAATCAATTTGAAATAATAATAATAAAAAATATATTTTTTTAATAATTTAAAGTCGAATGTATTAAGAAAATACAAATGATATGGCGATAAAAAAACATTCACAAGTAAGAAGGTAGATAAAATCATGGAGAACAAATATAATTTTTGTAGTCAAAACTATCTTTTTTACGTGATTCTTTTGTTGTTCGGACATTTATTTTTATAACAAGCATAATTATTAAATAAAAAAAACAATAGAAATCCAAAAAAATATTTTCAAAAACTATAATAATTTAAGCTTTATTTTCATACAATATTCATGACTACAAACTTAAAAACAGTCTAGATAGTAACTTAACATATAACATATAATATATAATAATTAACAAAATGATTGCTAATATTATAAAAAGATATTGTAATCTTATCTGAAAATAAATGTTAAAATGAAATACATCTAATGAAATCACATCTTAAATATAAATTTAATTATTTTATTGAAATGAATTTTGATTAAACTCTAAGAAAAAAAAACAAAATAACCATGAAACGCTCTATATAAAGAGTGTTTACTAATATTAAAAAAAAAATAATATAACTTATTTGTAAACAAATTCAAAACTAAATATTATTTAATAGAATAATATCATACATATAATTTCAATAATTTAATTTCAATTGAATTGTAATTAAAATCTAAGAAAAAAATAAAAAATCTAGAAGGGCTTTATAAAAAAAAGTTGTTGGCCTTAACAAAAAAAATTAGGCATGCGTGGGACTACAAAGCTAGACTTGTGTGCTTGACCATCTTTTTTTTCATTTTTTTTAGAAAAAAAAATAGATAACTTGTCATTTACTAATTCAACTCTGCTTATATTAGGTGGCTATAAAGTCAGAGTCGAACTTCTAGGATCGAAAACCATATTTTTAACCTCTTTTTTATTTACCTAAAAACAATTAAAAAAAGACTTTAGACACTTTGATAAACTCATTTATAACCTCAAATCAGCCTTTAATCGTGCAAAAAATAAAAAAACCAGTTAGAATAAAAAAATATCTCATGGTCTAATCTTTTTTTTTTCAACAACAGAAAGGGTTAAAACAACTCAATAAAACTCCTCTAGTCAAATGGAATCCATTAACAATAAAATCAATATTGTTTTGTTGCTGAAAAATAGCCAGTCAACTACTTTCTCTCTTCTTCTCTATTTTTAGTAACTTTCTCTTTTCTCTCTCATTCAACGTGAATAAAATAAAATTTTGGATCAAAATATAAATTTCTTACTAAATGGATAAAAAAGAAGTCAATGGAGAATATGTGGATTAAATTGTACTTTTTTGTGTGACATTGTGATAGGCCACATTAATGTTTTTTTTTTTCATTTTGATCTCTAATTTTTAATTATATCTTTATGCTACAAATTAAAATTATATCTCATTAAATTGACCTCATTCAAGTTTTCAAATATTATCAAAACCTTTATTTTTGAAGAATATACGATTAAAAAAAAATCAACTCACAAAACAATAACAACAAAACATAAAAGGATAAAATTGAAAAAAAATAATTTAATAGCCAAAATGGAAAAAAAAACTAGTGAAATCCACAATTAACAAAAACCTAAACGATCCCAGACTTTCACTGTAGATACAGACTTGGCATACTGTGGATTAAAATAATATAACGACATTTTTGTCATTCCAAAAAAAAAATCATTGAACTAGTTGTTGAGGGTAATGCTATCTTTTTAAAAGATTTATTAATCATTATCAAATTGATTGTGGATAAATTGGACTCTTAACATTTTAAAGCATGGTGTAATTAATGACTCAATTATCCTTCAAAGTAAACAAAAAAAATTAAATTGGCATCTATATTTTATTTATTTATTTTCATTCTAATTTTTTAGTTATAATCAAGTTAAATGAGAGACAATTTGATATTTTAATAAATATAAAATATAATTTAAAAATCAAAAGTGGCTGACATGTGTGGACAACCTCTGTCGTCTTTGAATAACGCGTGAGGTGTCATAAGATGATGTACGCCACCTTCCAAGGTGATGTTGAAAGTATCCCAACATGCCTTTTCTAGTGGTCAAGTGCATGTACATGATGATTCAATAGTTGCCTAGTTGGGCTCCATTTAACTTTTTTTTCCTCTCCTTTTTTTTTCTCTCTTCTCCTCAAGTTTCGTGCTGGCATGACAAAATATAAAGATGTCCTATCATTTATTTTTTGTATCAAATTTGATCTTCATTCCTTTGATTGCCTTTTATTTTATTTATTAATTTTTCTTTATTTTCATCCATAATCATTTGGTTTCATTTAATTTTAATACCAAATTTGATCTTCATTCTTTTAATTGTCTTTTGTTTTTTTGTTTGTAACTTTTTTTTGTTTTTTTCTTCATTTTCATCCTGATCATTTGGTTTTATTTGATTTTAATATTAAACTTGATCCTTATTATTTTAATTGTTATTTGTTTGGTTTTTTTATTATTTTTTTAATTGAATTTTTTTTTAATTTTATCCATCAACATTTGATTTCAATTTATTTTTTTATCAAATTTGGTCTTTATTCTTTTTATTACTATTAGTTTTGTTTTGAATATTTTTTATTATATATTTTTTTAATTTCATCGTCAACATTTTATAGACTGAAAATTTCACTTTGTTATTTTTTAGGTCTACTTTTTATGGGGTTAGTTTCAGGTTCATTACTAGGGTCATGAGTTTCGATGGTTAACACATGTTGATTTTGGTTTTTTTGGTCATTTTTTAAAATTGATTTTTTTTTATCAATTTCACTATTCAACATTAATTTATTAGTTTATGTGCTTTTGTTTTTGCACTCTCCTTTCTATGGTGTTATCTCAATTATATACTCATGATCACGGGGTTAGCAAGTTAACCCAAGTTGACTTGGTTGTTTGATAATTGATATTTATAGTTTTATTTAGTTTGCTTTTGATAGGGTTATCTCAGTATCACGACTATTGCAAATTTGGAATGCTAACCCGGATGGGTTCGAGTCAAGTTTTTTTTTGTCAGTTTATTTTTTGTTGTTAAATTTTTTTATTCGTATTATTAAATTAGTTGAGTTTATAACCTAGTCAAGTTAATGACCCGAGTCTGAAATTTTTTCTTTTTTTTTTTACTTTTTTAGGAATGCTTGTAAACCTTAGCATTTGTTTTTACGTTGAAATTTTTTTGGGTAGGCCTGTGACGTAACGTTTACCCATCTAGTAAAAACTATAGTAACTCATGACTTAGTGTATGTTTGGCTTGGAGATGCAACCTGCTTTTCATTAAAATTTAAAAAAAAAAAAATTTTTTAATTATTATTTTTTTATGTTTTCGGATCATTTTGATGTGCTGGTATAAAAAAAAAAATTTTTTAAAAAAATATTATTTTGATGTATTTTCGAACGAAAAATACTTTAAAAAGCAATCGTTGACACACTCTCAAACACTTTATTATTAATAAACCTATGCAATTTAGTTTTTTTTTAACTATAATTGCAATTTATGAGGGGAATGAGCGTTTGTGGGTTTAATGGTTTTTTCAAACTCTTGTTTTTTATTACTCTTGAGCTACAAATTATTTTTACATTTGAAATTGTGTTTGAGTATATTTTAAAACCATATTTAATTAAAAAAAATATTAAATTAATATCTTAGTGTTTATTAACAATAGTAGTTTTAATATATTAATATTAAAAAAAATTTATTTTAATGCAAACCATTCTTTTAAAAGCAACTTCAGTAAAATACGTCAAACACACTTAAAAAAACATGGGGACAGTGCCTTCGTTATGCTATGATTACTCGGTATTTGAAACTCACAAGAGTGGTGAACTGATGTGGAATCTGATTACAGGAAAGCAAACAGTGCCTTTGTGTCTGGTTTGTTTGCATTCGTATTTTAGAGCAAGTGCTTTCTTTAAAAAATTAAAAATTGAGAATAACTGTGAGAATTTGCAGTTATGAAAGTTCAAAATGGGGTGATAAAAAGAATCAAATTGTGAAAAGGGTGCTTCCGAAGAAAGAAAGTACAGAACTTAAATGTGTTGGTAAAAGCATTTTTTTATGGGATGTGTGGTTTTGATGAGAACAGTGCAACAATGACTTAGGATGAGCGAGTACTCAAACTAGCAAGTTCCATCATCCACGCCATTAGTGTTTGTTTTGGATGCTGATCTTGTATCCTAAGAAGTTGGCTTTTGCTCAGATCCTGTCTTATCTTTTTCATAGATGCCCGTGGACGATTCTTCTGTCAGCGAAGGGAAAGAAAGCCTTCTCATTCATGTACAAACGTAGGTATTTCATCACATTCTGAGTACGTGACTGTTGCAAATTTGCAAAAGAAGCCCTCTATTTTGCCTTTCCGCTTAGTTCATTGTGTTATTTCACTATTGAGGTGTCAATTTAATTGTTCACCATCTGACTTTACGAAGGTCATGAACTCTTCATTAGCTAATCGCTTCTCCTATCAGTTAGAAATTCAGAGTATAGTGCTCTATGAAACTGAAAGTAAGTGCCTTTGTATTGACATTAACAGATGAAATGCAGTTCATGCCTTTAGCTAGTTTGCCCTATCGATGGAGTTGATGGCTACTTGGTGCTGGGAAGTGTGGATTGTTCTGGACACCCTATTGTTTCCAAACTATATATTGGTGGTAAAGGTACATTACTCTTTATTGTAGGTTCTTATTATGAAGGTACCATCGATTTCATTTTTTGTCTCTGTTACTGATTTTGAGTAGTAGAAGCGTCTTATCAAAATGGATTTCTGTTATTTTCATATATTAGACAGCTTACTTATTCATCATTTCCTCAAGATTCTGGTGCTGGAGAAGGCAGTTGGGCAGGCCTTTGCTTCAGTCCAAGTCAATGGTCCGTGGTGATTGCTTTCTTTATAGCACTAATTTTGTGTGTGTGTTGATATATACTCTGGCCATAGTGAATATCATTTCAGTATCTAGCGAGAGATTGAAACCATCGCAACAGATGGCTAAGTGTATTATTACGAACTGCATTTTCTCCACACTCAAGGAGATGATTGTGTCCACTGTTGACAGTGAAGAGAGTGGCGGGATCTGTAATTTAGGGATGGTAGAGATAGTGCTGGCCGGAGTTCATTTGGCTGTTAAGGGATTTTTTTTTCTATTAGAAGTTAGAAGCCACCAAAATATAGAGTGATTTATTGAATAGACCGAAGGGAACACCTTCAATCTAAAATACATCAATGTCCAGCATAGAACATCCCACCCTTTAAAATTTCTCTGTCCTTTAGAATTCCTGAATTTTTTTCTACTTCTTCAAGTAACTTTTTTGTCTGAATGTTGGGGTATCTTTAATTCATTTATCACTGATTTGGCTATGTTGCAAACTCTGCAACCCATCCTCATTGAACTTCTTGCAGAATTCAGACCATGGGAGTGGAAATTTTATATTAGCCGTTGCTGAGGGCTGCCAGGTAAAATTGTGTGTTTCTATATTTTCCCATTTCCCTGTTTGTATACATGTCGTGCTGCTCTGCTTCATCTCTTGGAATTACTGCAGTTGACGCTGTGTGACTTGAGAATGAAAGAAATGTAAAACCAAAATTTATTATCTCATACAAATGCTAAACAAAAATGTCCAATATAAATTTAGAATTTATACATGTTTAAAATTATAACAATGTAAGATAGCAAACATGAATTCAACATAAAAATAATTATAAAATACTAGATACATGCTCAATATATATTCAAACTTGTAATTGATATAAAATAAAAAATCCTAGTATATATTTTAATAATAAAATTAACTATACTTAAATTAAAACAAAAGAAATACTTTATGAAACACTTTAAAGTAATGAATCTTTTGTTGTTGTCAATGATGAATCCTTTGTCCTTAGTGCAACTAGGATGTTTGCAATATATTTCTCAAGATTCCAACGACACTACCTTGATTTAAATGCATTTCTCAACAAGATTTTTGAACTAAATATTATGTAACTCAAATATCTCTCAGCAAGATGAATTTAAGCTCAAATTTCAAAGAAAAACCAAAGTATAAAAAAAGAGAAGAAAAACACTAAAAATGAGACGAGAAAAGTGTGTAAAATATGAAAGACTCAATTTTAAAAGCTAAAAGATTGAAGAATTAATAATAATTAATTCCTACTATTATCAACATTTCATTAGCCACCACAAAACAAGAATTAAATATAGAAAAACCAAGAGTTTTTATAGTGGAAAAGCCAAGGGTTTTTTAAAATTAATTTCTCATTCACCCATAATTTGTTTAATTAAAACAAGTTTTCAACAATTCCCCATATGAATGAAAATTATTTCACAAGTTTGAAAATGACTCAAAGATTTGTTGAGAAATACTGATTTGCTAGATTACTACATCAGGATAGGTAGGTTTTGACTTTGAACCTTCCTTAGCGAAATACTATCAGATTTACTTAGCTAAATAGTAAATGCGATGTTTTGAACTATTCGGCCTTTTCTGTAAACCAAGACAATAGTACTCACATAGTTATCTACCTAGAGATTTTCTCTGGTTCTTATTATTGTGTTTATTTTAGCTCTAAATAACTTTTGGATTCATGAGTGCTTTAGAGAATTTAACATTTATCGAAATTATAAAAGAGATGGCCATATTTCTCACTCATATAGGTGTTTTTCATTAAAAGTATTCTGCTATTCACATGGTGTGCAAAGATATAAAAATCATTAAGAACCCAATTTAAACTTTATCACGCTGCAAGTAACATTTTTTTCATCACAAGAATAAGTAATAAATAATAATTTTCTAGTGAGACTGAAATTATTGTATAGCTTGGTTTTCATTTCAACCTAGATTTTAGAATTTTTCACTCAATTAAGTATGATTATTATTATTAAACTTTTTTACCTTTTAAAGGTTTTGAATTTATTTGTCTTGATGAATTATAGATAAATTCTATCGTGGCATGTAACGATGATGATTTAGGCAGATAATGGCTATAGTATCAATGATTGCATATTTATTTTTCTGATCAACACATTATTTATAATGTCCTCTTAATTTCTGGTTGTATTCAAGATGAATAAAAAAGATGGGGGGAAAACTACTCTTCTCCGTCAATAGAATGAGACGTAATTAATGTTTACATCTTGAACGTCGATGGTCGCCAATTTCCAGATGGGCACATTGCTCAAAATATGAGGTCTGTTTTTATTCGATCAATTTCTCCCCTCAAACTCTTGTCTTTTCAGGCTCTTCTCTATGTTTTGACATCCAAGGATAGTTTTAGCTGTTGTATCAGCAATGGAAGGAAAAAGAAAAACCATTGTTGTAGTATTTGTTTATTGATTTTTTGCGTATTTAGTATCTTTATAAAAAAAAAAATATCTGTTCATGATTTGATTGTTTCACTGGAGATTAGACAAAAGAAGAGAAAAACCTGAAGCTAAAAATAAACTCCTCAAGTGAGTGTCTAGTGCAAGTCTGCTCCTTACAGATCCTCTTCTCTCACTTTCCTGCATTTAAAGGGATCTCGCTTGTTCAAATTCATTTCATAAATTACTTCACTCATGAGGTTTATTGTTTTTCTTGAACATCAAAATGTAATGGTTTTCAATATTAAGAGCAGGGTTTTCTGGCCACATATGCTAGCATTTACAATTTTTATACTGAAGCTCTATGTCTTCTTGGTTTTAATGCTTCATCCTAAATTGTTTTGCTTTTGCTACAACTGCAGATAACTGGACTTGCATTCTCATTGCTTGACCCCGATTACATTTGTATCCAAGGGGTTGATTATGAGGTGATTGCTTTTGAAGCTACGACAGCTAATCTCCTTGTGTTTTACTGCTTTTCTTGCTCAGCATTTTTTAGTTCCAGATCGACTTGTCCTATATTAAGTTTCCATTTCAGTTGCCTTTAAAAGCTTCTGCTTCCCCCTGTTGTCTTTTGGCCATCCCCACTTGTTCAATTGGGGGCGTTTTCACTCTCTACGTAAAGACGACAAAACAAAATAGAACTGAAACTATAATTGCTTTTGCTTTGTTGCCATATGGAAAGAAAGGTGTTTTATAAACTGCCAAATATATATGTTCTTGAAGTGCATGGAGAAGGAAATTGTGTTAGAATAAGGAGAAAATGTACAAAGAGGACGGGGAATTCTCCTGAACACAGAAACACACAGCAAGTTACGATGCTGAAACACCAAAACTCTCCACGACTCCACGCTCTCTGAATATGTTCTAGATAAACGCCTTGTATGATCATCTGTAAACTCCTAGAATGTGAAACGGTAAATGTTTAATTTTCCTTGTTTATGAACCAAACTTCTTTAAGTAGAGAACTCTAAAGGCTTGTCAGAAACCTTTCAGGTATAGAAAATGGTACGTAGAAAGCTTTGAAGTATAGACCCAGAAAATGAGACTGGATCCATGTGGCTGCCACATGCCCACATGAAGAAAATAGGAGTGTGGTAACTCTTTAACTTGTACCAAAAACTCACAACCCATTTTGTAGTTCCATCAAAGCAGTGTGCTAGAACAAGTATCTGGAAAGTCTTGCTCCTCTAATGTTATCATTTGGCACTTCTCATGTTATTGAAATGGTGTGACCTAAGCTGATGGTAACTTTCATAAACTGTATAGTCTTCTGCCTCAGCCAAGTAATTCCAGCCCTGCTGTTGTGAGTTGGGCTTGCATTGAACTAAGCTGCCTTTCTAGTTAGCTAATACAACACCATTGATGCAGTTTTAATGTGGGATGAGCGAGCCATCTCACTCTTTTACTTGTCAATCCTTGTTGCAGTGCTCCAACTAGGATGTAATGGGCGGTTGGTGTGCTTCTGCTAGCGTCTTCTTGGCTGATAAAAAGAGTGAAATAAACATGATAGCAGATCCTGAAAAAGGGAGTGAATAAGCATGGTGGTAGATCCTTGAAAATGGATATCCTCAGAGTTGTTCAGATATGTTCTCATCTTTCGGATTGGACGCTGCTGCTTGGGCATCAGGATTTTTAAGCAGCGATCCTTCTTACCAGTTATCTCGAGCAGTCGTTGATCCTCCAGTCAAGCCACCAATTGACTTCTTCGAGAAGTTAAAAATATATGATCAACTCCTACCACCAAAGGTGAGTATCTATTTAAACGATTTAATTTAATTCCAAACTGAATTTTTTTTTAAAAAAAATGTGAATTGGACCGAATAAAATAATTAAATTGCTAAGTTTGGTTTTGTCTGGTTTAATTTTATGTTTGTTAAAATCAAATAATTTGAATTTGAATTGATTATTATTTAATTGAGCTATTTTTTATAGGCTTTGATTTAATAATGAATTTTTTCAAGCGGATTTTTTATTTAACTTGGATTGGTTTTTTTAATTTTTTAAATCTTAAACGAACCAATTGAATTAAGACAAAAAATTAAACAAAATTATTGAAGTAATCGGGTTTGTGGTAACAAATGGTTCTGAGCAATTAGATATGAATCTGTTATAATTAAATGAGAATATGCTCCAGATAAATTACAAGAATAGCCTAACAAATATATTTATGGACTAGCGGGGCAGGTCATTGCCCAAGAGAAAGTCTGATCACACCAGATTAGAATAACAACTCATAAGAGCTATAATTTTTTATCCAATAGGTAGATCGCACTCAAATTTTTATAGAAGTTTACAAAGGTTATTTTTCCTATTGTAGTTATTGCGTTGTTATCGTCGGATCTTTAGATTTTAAAAATCTTGTGGGCCTTTCATTTTGACAGTTTTTGTAATTTTTTTTATTTTTAAATTTCTTGTTTATTTTAGATTTTATGCTACTTTTTTTTATAATTTTAAATTTTTGTTTTTGTTTTTGTTTTCTAGTCGAGGTAGAGATCTTGATTTATTTAAAACTTTGCAAACCTTTATAAGAAGAAGACCTTGTAAACCTTCCAAGAAAACAGATTTTATTGTCATTATTTGAGAAAAAATAAACTTGTGAATTTAAAATATTGTATATTTTTTATTTAAAGGTCGTA
>Ga0325402_1007922_pt1 | contig 10104 bp, 6 predicted proteins | sample PopdelMetagenome_22_FD_207212 | JGI IMG/M metagenome (GOLD analysis project Ga0325402, IMG submission 207212) | Populus deltoides microbial communities from Bellville, Georgia, United States - Xylem-PdKOR-R3 | ecosystem: Host-associated > Plants > Phyllosphere > Stem > Wood/Secondary xylem... | reverse complement strand
ATATTATTTTAATATTTTTCAAAACAAAAAATAATTTTAAAAATAACCACTACCTTATTTCAAAAATAAAATTTGAGGTGGAAATAGCTATATAAAAAAAACAAATACTTTAAGTATTATGAAGTGACAGATGTACAAGAAAGCACAAACCAAGGAAACAAATCATTAGTGAAAGCAGTGAGAATTTCCAAATCGCCATGGATTTACTTCGACGTGCAAATAACAAAGAACCATTGCCAGATAGTGTTTCAGCTTCCAAGCATGATTAATCAAAACAGTTTTTAGTAGGGATATATTCAAGCATGGAAGAATATGATTTAAAGAGGAAACCTTTCGTAGGTTTTCGACACTCTTGAAGGAAAGGGTGACACTGCTCTTATGAGTCAGCTCCTGGGTCTCTTCCAAACCTGTCTTTTGCTGCTTCATTTGCTCTTCAAGCTGCTTTCTATTATCTTTTTTCTTTTCTGCTACACAACAAAACAACCCGTAAGCACAGGAATTACTTATTTCATTCATATATTCATTAAGAAAGAAGACAAAACCACGGTGGCAATGCTTTCATTTGCTACTAATTCTCTAGCTATCTGGAACTTGGAACAAAGTGATTCCATTCCCTCTCATAAACTAACGAGTGTTGAATTTATCATGCATAAAGCAACAATGAGTTTAGCTAAGATCTAGTGATCATTCACTAAATACAGAAAAACACAAACTGATGTGTTAAAAAAGAAATTACATTTGCAGCTGCTGGTTATCTAGGTACAATCACTTGAACACGATGGTTCACTCTCTCTCATAAACCAGTAGATTTTGACTAAGCCAACTAAAAGCAAGAGCGACCTGAAATTTGCCAGGACTGCAAACTGGAATCTGTCACCAACAGAAGCAATTTTAAGCGATAGTACCAGCAAATGCACCAGATATAACCCACTAATGTTACAGGCATGCAGATTTTAATTCCTATGCCAGATTATCACCAACACCAATCATGTAGGCAATTGCTGTCAAGTTTGCCTTGAGTGGAAATTGAAAGATAGCTGTTGGGATTAAATTCAGATTCAGTTCTTGAGCCTCGCAACTGATTCTACATGTTCTCTAAAAGTGCCAGTCTCTCCCGGTCTGCAAATTACGAAATTGTTCAAGAAATACTGTTTTCGACTTTTATCTTATAGACATATCGCTACCATCTAAGGCATAAAAACAGTACCTGAAAGGTAAGAAAAGCACATTAAACCAGTTTCAGAGAAACTTTTTTGTTGGAACTAGATAAAAAATCAACAGATACATACTTAGAGTCCCAAAAAATTGATATCTTATTCAAGGCTAAGAAACCAAAATAATAATAATAATAATAATAAAGTATAAAAAAGTTTGAAACTGACAGGTATTCAGGTTCTTGAGATACCCCAAAGGAGAGGGTGCTTCTCCACAAAATGTATGGTTAGAGTGATCTACCGTCTGAAGCTTCTCCAGCTTGCCAGTTGCAGCTGGTATAGGAGGATCTGAAATGGCATTAACCTTGTAAAAGTAACTTTCATGGTCAAAGTAATTCTCATGGTAGGCCAAGCACATTATTGTTGCGATCAGTAATTTGAGGAAGTAATTATTTCAAATTCAGCAACATATTTACTGAATCCCTGGTGATAATTTGTAAAAGATAACAGGAAACCCCTTTGAGTCTTAAATCTCATTATTAGGGCTGGTTTTTATGCATTTAGATTCACTGTCTTTTTGAAAAATGTAGATAGAGGGATTTTAATATATTTTGATCCAATGACGTATATGAAATGGATCATATCCGATCCAAGGGATCAAAAATACAGAATTATTTTATAATCATATACCTCACAGCAGAGAAAATAAATTAAGTGATAATTACAGCAACAATAACAGCCCCACACCTCCCCTTCTTTCTTGGATTCTCCCTTTCTTTCTTTCTCCTCAACTTTCCCACATTTTAACCAAATCCAGGCAGTAAAATTGTTGTTCCCCGTATACATTCATTCGCCGGAAAACCCAAGTAGATCGAATAGATGGCTTCAGAAAGACAAGTGTCAAGGATGATAAAGCAAGGATTTTTGTCCTCCGACCCAGCTCTTTCTTTTAACTTGCCATCATCAACAACTCCACCTCAGATGAAGATGGTCTCAAATAATGGTAGGAGTAATAGGAGCCTTAACAATCTTTCTCCACCATATACTACTACTCCAGTATATCCAGATCACCAAAACCAAACTTTGTTCCAGATTATGTCAGAGGAACAGAACCACCAAAGTAAAATCTCAAAAATAATGAAAGAATTCGAGGACTTGAATTGCTATGGAAGGGGCGATGTGAGGCTGACAGTAATTGGGAAAGATGGGCATACACGGATTTCAATGGATGTGCATAAAAGGGTTCTGTTGGAAAAGAGTGGCTTCTTTAGGGATACTTTGAGAGGGAGAGATCAAGGGGTTGTTATGCAATCTGTGGAGATCAGTGACTGTGATGATGTTGAGGTTTATTTGGAGACTTTAGTTTTGATGTATTCTCATGATCTGAAGAGGAGATTGATGGATGAGGACGTCTCCAGGGTCTTGGCTTTCCTCAAGGTATACTTAAATTCCATGTCTTTTCTTGTTTTCTTTCTTTCCTCAAGATCTCGTCTTTCCTGGGTTTTGATTTTCGATGCATCTTGTCCTTTTCTTCTTTTTTTTTTTTTTTTAAATTTTCAAGGGAGAGATTTGTGTGTGAAATAATGATGTTACTTTTTTTGCTTGCTGAACTTTAAGCATTGGTAATACTAGTGTTCTGTTCTAGGTATCTGCAGATATCATGTTTGAAACAGGGATTGAGTCATGCTTGGAATGCTTGGAAGCTATTCCATGGTCTGAGGATGAAGAGGAAAAGGTTGTAACCCAACTCAGTCAACTTCAGCTCTGTGACTTGGCAGCTGAAGTTCTCCAGAGAGTGTCATCCGAACCATCTACATCTACTAGGGCTGATGACATCTTCTTGAGACTGTTGAGTGGTGTTATGCAGGCCACAGACGACAAAGCCCGCCGAGAAATGAGAACTCTGATTTCTCGTTTTTTTAGAGAAAATTCATCTGATCACAGCAATAGGCTTGATGTTTCTAAAGATTCCCTATATTCTCTCTGCCACAGATGTCTTAGCTCTCTTATTCTATGCTTATCTGAAGTTACTGGCATAGATGACTGCAGGGTTGATAGAGGGGTTTTAATGGCCCAAGTAGCTCAAGAAGCTGAGAACATGCGCTGGATTGTTGACATTCTAATTGATAGAAAAATTGGCGATGAATTTGTGAAATTATGGGCAGATCAGAAGGAGCTTGCACTTCTCCATTCTAGAATTCCAACCATGTACCGACATGAAATCAGCAAGATTACTGCACAACTATGCATTGCAATTGGGAGAGGACATATCTTGGTGCCAAAAGATAGCAGGTTTTCTTTGCTGTCTACCTGGTTGGAAGCTCTTTATGAAGACTTTGCGTGGATGACAAGGTCTTCTAGATCTGTGGATAAGAAACTGGTGGAGGATGGACTTAGCCAGACAATTCTTACCCTTCCATTGCTTCAACAACAGACTATTTTGCTTACTTGGTTTGACCGTTTTCTTAGTAAGGGGGATGACTGCCCCGATATCCAGAAAGCATTTGAGGTCTGGTGGAGAAGAGCTTTCATCAGACAATATGCGGCTGAACAGGATAGTTCCCACTTGCAAATAACTGTCTGTGATCATCCAGACTGAAAGACACACGTCAACAAGATCAAACGAAGTCGAAGCCACAATATGTGCCAATGACGTGAATAAGTCTTTTTTTGCTGGTTTATATCAGTAATTTCATTTTTTTGATCCTCAAATCTGCTTGGACATAAACATATTCTTTTGAGCTGTCTCTAAGGATTCAAAGGCTGTGTAATATGAAACAATGCACGAGCATTGAGAAGTCGTGAAAGCTGTGGCTTTTGACTTGCTGATAGTAGCCTTTTATTTGTATCTATAAAGAGGTCATACCTAATTTGTTTTTGTTTGAAATTAAATTTATTAACGACCAAATTAGCGCCAAATTTTACCCTCTACTATTTGGAATTTCTCTTTTATCCATGAACGCGTGGAAGCTAATGCCTCAATAAAACCCAGTTGACATGGTGTTCAACATTACCTATGGTGTTCGCTCGTAGAACGAGCAGAGTTTCTGGAATAGTTAAAAAAAAAAAACCCTTTTTAACAACTTTGCATCTCAGCTTCTTCCTGTAAAACCACTAGCATTGCAAAACAAACAAACCCTAAAAAATAAAGCCTCGAGCCCAAACTAGTCAGGGTCAGGGTCAGGGTCAGGGTCAGCTGTATGGAACCTTCTACACCATTCAGCTCAATCACTAACAAAATCCACCAAAACATGAAATCAAGGATGGTTTTTAAACTTACACGCTACAAGTACTGTTCGAGAAACACACTTTTAGGACCTTCCCGTATCGACCAAAATTAATAATGTTTTTTTACAAAAGTAAAAAAAAAAAATTATAAAAAGAATAAAGATAAAATTTAAAAGAAAAATATTCTGGAAAAGCAAAAAGGAGCGGGAAGTAGAGACGTCAGGAACACGCAACCTGTTGTTTAGTTGTTAATATTCTGTTAGCTAGTTCAAGTACATTCGGTTAGCAGAGTTTGTTAATTAATTAGAATTAGTTGGATTAATATGTTAATAGTTGATGTTGATTACTTTAAAAGTACATTGTATGGATTATATTGGATATAGAAAGATATTACAGTCTAATTTCCATCTCATTTACAGACTCTTCTCTTGCTATTCTCTACTAAACATTCTGTTCTCTACTCTTACCTTCTTGATTTGTTAAGCTGAACTTAACAAAAAAAAAAAATGATGAAATTTGAAAAATTAAAAAATTCTCAAAAAAATTAAAATTAAAAGACTAAATTTTAAATTTGAAATATTAAAAAAATTATAAGAGATGAAATTGAAAAATATTTATAATTTGATAGATTATTTATAGATTAAAAATTAATAGGGGGTGAAATTAAAAAACAAAATATAGATTAAAGTTGACTTGGTGATAAAATAAAAAACAAAACCCAAAAAAAGATTAAAAATAAGCTTAAAAAAGGGGGAAAAAACCATGCAAACTTAGATGAACCTCTTAAACCTGGTCTAATCTCTAAAACCTGTAACTTGTGAAATGTTAGATTCAAGTTCAATCAAGAAACTTAATTCTCAACAAATTTAATTTTGACTGATGAAATTATAAAAAAAAGTATTAATAAAAAAATTGCAAAAGAAAAAAAACAACAAAAAGAATGAAGCTAAATTTCGCAAAGAAAAAACTCAAGGAGGATGAAATTTTTTTAAAAAAATCCCAAACAAAATAATTTGACCAAATTTGAAAGACTAAAAAATCATAGAGGTGAAATTGAGAAAAATTTGTAATTTGATAAATTATTTATACATTAAAAAATAGTAGGGGGTGAAATAGAAAGAAATTGTTAGGGGCTAATCCAATATAATCAAACCATAAAAAATAACAAAACAATCTTTGACCTAGATTTAATTAAGAAGTTTATTTCTAAACCAATTTCATTTTGAAGGATAAGATTGATAAAAAAATATTTCAAAAAAATTTCTGCTAAAGATAATGAGGATAAAATAAATATAAAAAAAACCAAGGAGGAGGATTCAATTTAAGTAAAAATAAAAATAAAAATAAAAATGATGCTAAATAAAATAAACAACAAGAATGGGGACCTAATTTTAAAAATAAAAGAAACTATAGGGGGTAAAATTAAAAAAATATTTATAAAAACCAAACAAATTTGGCCAAGTATCCTAAACTTGGTTAAATTTTAAAAACTCGTAACCCGTAAAACCCTAGATTCGGTTCCAATTAAAAAGTTTATTATGAGCCAATTGAAAAATATAAATTTTAAAAATTTATCAAAGCAAAAAAATTGACAGTCAAAAGAATATGAATTGAATTTGATAGGAAAAAAAATCAAAAGAGGGTGAAATCATAAAATAAAATCATTTATGATTTAAAATAAAAACTTGTCAAGGCTAAAAAATTAGCAATCAAAAGAACATGGATTAAATTAATAGGAGAAAAAAAGCAAATAAGGGTGAAATCATAAAACAAAATCAATATAAAAAATGATCCCAAATAAAAAAATAATAATTAAAATAATAAAAATCAAATTCTATAAATTATTCAAGATAAAAAAAAAATCATAATAAAAAGAGAAGAGATCAAATTTGAAGAACTAGCAAATTAAAGGGTTGTTCTTGAATTTTTAAGGGGTTGGCGTGAAAATTTAGGTGGGGAAGAGAGAAGAAGGGAGGGAAAAGAAATTGCTGCTGACACCAAATCATCGTTAATCGTGGAACAAGCAGTGCCTTATATGGTCGAAAGGTGGTGGCTGGATGGGCCCTCACGCACTGCTCGAACAACTCAGGGGTCGTCCACAAGCTAGCGCAAGTTTTTTTTTGTAATTATATTTGATAAATATAATTTACAACAATGCCCCTGATTATTCTTGAAAATTACAATAAAAACAATGTAAAATAACCAAAAAAAACTAGGTGAAAGTTTAATTGGTTTTGTCTTTAAGAGCATCAAAATAATTACATTATTTTAAAAATTTAAAAATACAAAAAAGTCCTTGAGTAGTAGGCATTAGATGATTTTATTAGAGGGTTAAATAGATGATTTTATTAGAGGGTTAAATAGGTTATTTTATTATATATAAAAATAATATTACCAAACTAACCCCATACAATTCCTAAAAAATAATTATATCATGATAAAAAGCTTACATTACCAATACCTAGTTTAAAATTTTAATGACTAAGAGACAATATAATAATTATTTCATTATAATAAATAGTATTTTGTGTGATGGGTCATAATAACTTTTCTTCCCGCTATAGTTTAATTAATAATAATAATAATAATAATAATAATTCTATAACTGGAACAAATTGAGGACTTATATAACACATAAGCATGCAAAGCAATTATTAATAGCATAGTTTTTAAACCTGACCCGGTGACCCGGGTTTTGGGTTTTGACTGGGTTACTGGGTCAGCCGAGTCAATTTCTATTTTAAAAAAAATTTAAAATGACATCATTTTAGTAAAAAAAACAAAAATCAACGAGTTGCAACCGAGTTTTTGACCGGATTTTACTGGGTCAACTCGTCGGGTTGGCCAAATTATAACTTTTTTTATTTTTTTATTAACCCGGCCCAGTTCCGGGCCGGGTTTCAAAACTATACTTAATAGCATGATCCCAATAAAATCATGTCCTTTGTGAAGATTGAGAGGTACTTAATTTCACCTTGGCTTTACAATTTTTTTCTATAGAATTGAAGGCCCTCTCTAGATTTGTCTAACATATGAAAAAACATTTTTTAATACAAACCACGATACACATAAATTTTGAATAAATAAGATAAAGGAGTTTTAAATATAAGATTTCAGAGGCAAATTTCTTTGATGTATTTATTATAGATTGCTCGTGTTAGAACAATAAAAATGTTTGGGTTCTAAACTTTGTTGTCGGATGAAATATTGTAGATTTGTTTTTGAAACCTAATGGAAAAAAAAAACGAAGAATAATGTTCCTAGAGTAATCAACAAACTCATCGAAATATAATGGTTTACTTATGTATCATTTACACACCTTTATCATATCTCAATTAAATAATTTTTTTTAATCTGAATGCAATAAAATGACACTTGTTTAGGGGTGTTTAAAAAAACCGATCAACCGAAAAAAATTAACCGAAAAAACCGAATCGAGATAAAAAAACCGATTAAACCAATTTTCATAACCATAAATTCTAACAGGTCCGGTTCAGTTTCGGTTTTAAAACTAAAACCGATAAACCGAACCGGACCAATCAAAAAACTAAAGCTATACAAATTAAGAGGGGTATAAATAGTTAAATATTGAAACCTAACCCTAAAATCTGTTGTTTGACCCTTGATAATATTTATCTCAATCTTCCTTTCCCTTCCAAATTTCATTCAATTGCTCTGCCTATGTGTTTGTCTCCATCTCAAAAGTCCCACATTATCTAGATTCTAGCCAAACACAAACTCATCTCTTCATCTCCTTAACTTCTCTTCTCTTTACTTTTGCACAAGCTTTCTTTACTTCTGCGCAAGCTGTTGCAGTTGCAGTAAAAGGAGATGACTCCTTTAGAGAAAAGATAACAAGGTAATTTTTGACCCAGTACTTGGTGTTTGCTCAGGGATCCAAGGCATATTAACAAGAAACAATGATTAATGACCAAAGATGAATTTATAGCTTTTGTTGTTTACTGCAACAAAGATGGGTCTATTACAAAATCCTTTGAATAGTTAGCTAAACTGCATTGTTCCTCGCTTGTCAGCTCAAAATTGTAATAGCAGGAAATATAAAATTCTGAACAAGGAAAAATTAGTGTTTGATCTATGAAGGGTTTCGGTTTCCCAGTTTTTTTGCCAAAAAAACCGGATTTAACCGAACCGGATTTCGGTCTGGTTCGCTTAATATTTCATAAAATTAATATAACTCGGTTCGATTGGTTTTTTTAATCTAAACCGAACTGAACCACACCCTTACACTTGTCAATTCTATTTCTTTAATCTCTACGTTTTACTTGTGATTTCATTCTTTTTTTTTTCATATTTATTTTAAATTTTAATCAATTAAATATTACAAATCATTGATTGGAAATGATAAATATGTTTGCTACGGTAAAGAAATGATTATGAAAAACTAGAGAAGGGGGCGAAGTATATTACAGTTAGGGGTGTTTAAAAAAACTAATCAATCAATTAAATAAAAAAACCAAGAAAAAATTAATCGAAAATACTGAATCGATAAAAAAAACCCGAATAAATTGATTAAAAAAATAAAAAAACCACTCGGTCTGATTCAATTTCGATTTCAAAAAGCTTAAGTCGATTGAACCGAACCGGTTCAATTGCATCTGAATGACTTAAAAAACAAGGTATAAAAAGAAACATCCCTAATCCTAAATCATTTTATCCCTTTCCAGCTACCCCCCTCTCCTCTCTACTCTTCTCTCTCATTTTCTATCATGTTAGCCTAACATTAAATCCTCCTTTTAAGTTTTGACACCAGCGCTCCCCACCTTCTCCTACCATCACTCTCTGGTTTTTCATATGGTAGCGCCGTCCACAACCTTCACTTTACTCCTATCATCAACCATTGATAACAACCCACATATCAAGAATTAGTTTCAGTTTTTCAAGTTCGATCTAAATCCTTTTATCTGAATTGAGTCTTTCTATTGAGTGAAAAGTCATAGAAATTTTGAGATCGAAGTCACTCTTCAATTGAGTGGCAAGCAACCTAAAAAGGAGAGCAAGGCCTAAAATAGAAAAAGAAAAAATAAAAAAAAGTACAACAAATTAAAAAGAAAATGTCTAATTTGTGTCTGTGGACTTCATCTAGTGTTGGAAGAGCAGGGATTGCACCGTTTTTGGTGGTTGTAATGACTCCACATTCGTTTGCAAATCTAAACATCTCTCTCATTTTTGGTTCATTGTGAAATGAAGGAATTAGAGGGCTTTGATATAACGACAAAAGTAAAAACAAGCATATTTAATTGGTTTCTGGTTTTTAATGCTAAAAAACCGACCCGAACCGCATAAAATTAGTTCGGCTTGAACCGGTTCTCGGTTCAGTCCGGGTTATATTGATAAGGAATACTATTTTCCGGTTTGATTGAATTTTTTAGTTAAAACCGAACCGAACCAGACCGTGAACACCCCTAATTACAATACATTATGTTTTTTTTAAATATTTTTTGTTTAAAAATACATCAAAATAATTTTTAAAATTTTTTTGATACTAGTATATCAAAATCATTAAAAAAACAATAATTAAACATTAATTAATTTATTTTTTCAAGTAAAATACATTAAAAAAAAAAATTAACAGACTTCCAAATACTCGAATTCTAGAATGGATTTTAGGTGGTCTTGAAACTGATTTAGATTTTTGAAAAGTATATTTCACTTTGAATATCCATGTCACTGTTCCAATGTTGTCATCTATGTTGTCACCCTT
>Ga0325402_1007919_pt1 | contig 10106 bp, 4 predicted proteins | sample PopdelMetagenome_22_FD_207212 | JGI IMG/M metagenome (GOLD analysis project Ga0325402, IMG submission 207212) | Populus deltoides microbial communities from Bellville, Georgia, United States - Xylem-PdKOR-R3 | ecosystem: Host-associated > Plants > Phyllosphere > Stem > Wood/Secondary xylem... | reverse complement strand
TTCTAACATGTTTCCTCGAATGAATATTTGAGTTTGAAATGTACACAGAGCTATAATTACCTTAAGCTTAATTTTATTAATTTATTGTAGTGGACATTTCAGAAAAGTAAAATGTAAAAAGAAATAAGAAGTCACTATCTAATTTTATAGTAACTAGAAACTCTAACTAATATTTAGAGTTCTAGATAAGGGCTGATTATGCTAGAGGAAAGATCATACCTAATGTAAATTGTATTGCTGCTTATTTTTCATGAAAAAAAATACTTACTGTGCTTTTTTTAAAAAAAATTAACTAGACTAGTGCTAATTATAAAATAGTGATTTGGGATTTGCTCATAACATTAAAACTCAATCCTCACTTTTATAATATGGTCGTTGAACTCAAAAGGATGGTAATAAACAATTTGACATTTGGCATGTTCTACTTAATTACATTAAAAATGAGCTCAAATATTCTCACTTACACTCATAAGGCGTTAATGGGGTCATATTGACCTAACCCAAATTCTCTTGTGGGACAATGTCCTAACACATGAAAAATTATAACAAAAATTTATAGACATTGATAAAAATAGATGAGATATTTACAAGCACAAATAAATTTATCATACATGCATGTTCATTTCTCCATATTTGCAGTGAGTCCTGTATTTTGATTACAAGGCCCATCACACGAAAGACTTGGCTCACATTAAAATGCATTTCTTGGCAAAGTCAAACATTTCAACATTTTTAATAAAATATTCCTTTTTATAAAGAAAATCATGAGGATTTTATTTTTAGTTCGTTACTCACTTATGGTGTCAAAAGTAAATGAACTATCATAGATCGTTACTTAAAAAAAATCTTATATTCTTCATTTAAATCTTATATTCTTCATTTATTTCATGCGAGATTGGTGGTTCTTATTAAAGTAATATGATTAAACATTATTCTAGGCTCAATTATCTATTGTGAGCGTGTTTGGCAGTGTGGTAGTGGTTGCTTTTCAAATAGCTTTTCGTGTCGAAATACATGCCAATGATGTTTTTTTATTTTTTAAAAATAATTTTTTACATCAGTACATCAAAACGATCCAAAAAGTATAAACCGCACTCAATTTTAGCAAAATTTTTTTAAAAAAATTTGGTCAAACACAGGTTCAACCGCAGAGCCAAACAGGCTCTGTATCAACATTACTTTATTTATTATATTATGGTCTGTTTTACGAATCCATTAAGGTTTATATATATATATATATATATATATATATATATATAATGCATTTAAGCTGAATCTTTAAAGATTACATCTTGTTTTTTGGTTTATGCATCTATAATCATTTCAATGTCATCTTAGCATCACAATAGCATAAGTATTTATTAATGTCATCATTCAGTTCAAATAAATGATACCCTTTATTATGCATACATATTAATTTCTCCATGTCTGTGACGAGTCTTGTATTTTGATTACAAGACTCATCATATGAAAGGTTTGACTCATATTAAAATGCATTACTTAAAAAAGACAAACATTCTAACTTTTTAAACAAATATTCCATTTTAATATAAAAAATAATCATCAAGACTTCACTTTCTAAATAAAAAAAACATTAGTTCTTAGTCTGTTACTCACCTACGGTGTCAAATATAAATAAATCATCATAGGTTGTTACTTTTGGTATCGATTAAGGGTAGCATATCTATTCTACTTTAGTTTTTAAAATTAAAACTTTCTTTCAAAATACATAAGTGTCTCGATCAAATATTAATCAATGAATCATGATGTGAATAAACATTTATAAGTCATTACTCTTAGGTGTCGATTGAAAGTAACAAGATGGTCAATTTATTTATTTGTAAACCTTCTTTCCTTTCAAGTAATGATTATTAAAAACAAAGATAATAATCATAATATTTGATCTTGAATGATTATCTACTGACAATATCTATGCATAAATGAGTAATCATAAACTGGTATGCATTGACATTGATCGAGGACAACAATATAAAAAAATATAAAAATAAATATTATTGTTAATATAACAATACATTTTAGGATAAAAAAACCATTATAGATCATTATCTTGAAACTACATAACTTTTAGTCCAAATAAGGAACATATGTTTTTAGATACCTCTAGATCTTGCCTCTAAAATTCTTTGAAACTCTCAATATCTCTTTTCTCTTTCTTTTCATTGGTTTTCTATCATATTCTATAATGGTAATAGAGCCTAATTTTTAAAATATTTAAACCATTAATCTTTGCATCAAAACAAAACCACTTTGCAATATTAATATTTATTTTACTTTTTTTTTTCTCTTTTTTCTCTCATCTCGCGACTATTATTTTAAGCCTATTGCATAACTGCACACGTGGCTACTTTATACACATGTCTTCCTTATCACAAACCATGGTAAATCTATCCACCCTCTACCAATCCTAATGGCATTGGTCTTATTCGTATCAACCTTCAACATGCTTACCATTATCTATATTTGAAACTTACAAACAACAACTATATCTTAGAAATCTTAAATTTATTCTTTTTTTAATTGTCCATGAATTATTTAAATTCATAAAGGGTAGTCATCTATACCTTGCTGAAAACATCATCTTTTACCAATGTTAAACAATGATCTAAGTAGATATATGTTATGGTTGTTGAAATTTATGCCTTGTCTTTTAAAGACATTTGGCCCCTGATATCATATGATATGACTATGAACATGGTAGGTTGTAGATGGGTGAAGCATTGCACTATTCAGACAGTGATCAATATTGATGTTAGTCAAGGCTAGTTGGCTCATCAAATTGATGTATGTAATGCTTTTCTTAATGGATTTCTTGATATGAATGTGTTTATGGCTCAACCTCGTAGCTTTGTTGATCTTTAATTACCCAAACCATGTTTACAAACTAAAATGTTCTCTTTATGGTTTAAAACAAGCACCCCGTATATGGTTTGACTAGCTTGGTTAGTTTTTAGTTTTTTGAATTTCGTAGTTTCAAAATTAATACTTCCTTATTCATTCTTTATTTTATTGGGGCTATAATATTTATGTTAGTTAATGTTAATAACATTTTACCTACTAGTGATAATATTGTCTTTCTTTAGCATCTTATTACTCTTTTTTGTACTAACTTTTCCATTCATGACCTCGGTTCACTTCAATATTTTCTTAGCATTAAGGTTTCTTCCACTATAGTTAGTGGGTGTATTCTAGTATCTCAAATTCACATGACCTAATATATGTTTCGTGGTTAATAAGGTATGTCAATATATGCATTTCCCATCGATATTTATTAGTTGGTAATTAATCATACCTTGCATTATCTATATGATACTTCATCTTTTTGTTTGCACTTGAATTATCAAAGTGATCTCTCTCTCTCTCAATGAGTTTAGCAATTTTAAATGGATTGGTAGTGTTGATGATAGAGAGTTTAATAGTGGCTATGTTATTTTTCTTGGCCAAAACTTGATCTTTTATAAATGTGGTAAACAATGTATTATTGCTTGGTTTTTAACAAAGGTGGGTTTTGGCTTTCAGGATACGTCGCCCACGTCACCTGTAGGGTGTGGGTGCCTCACTTTGTTTTTCTATATTTAGTCAAAGATGGAATTGCCCCTTAGCTGACTTAATAATAGTGAAAAAACCATTGTGAAAATACAAAAAAAAAACCCTTGAGGCTAATTTTAATTTCTTTAATTCTAAGGACATTATGGTCGTTTTACTATGTGTTTTATTTTATTTTCTATATTTAGTCAAATACTAAATTCCCTCTTAACTTACCTTATAATTACAAGAAAATCATTGTGAAAAGACTAAAAAGCCTATTGAGGGCTTTTTTTTTTTTGCTTCCGCTAATATTTTGCCGTTTTACTTTGCTTAAAAAATAAATAAATAAAGATATATATATATTTCCGGTCAATCATTTAATGACCAATGGGTCTCTGAAAATACTTAAATGCCCTTAATATCACCTCAATATCAAGGCATTTGATATTTTTTGGGGAAAGACAGACTTCATTGCACTGTTTTCAGTAAACAATACATACGAGTACGTGTCTGCAATGTTTTTTTCATGGACAATTAGCTTTTGTTAATATAAGAAAATTGCTCACGCATGTATAAATATATATATAAAATGAAAACTAGCAAAGCAAGTAGTTAGTCATAACTTTGTCAAAGATACATGAACCATGATCGATCCGAGCCCTCCCTCCTAATACAGTGAATGTTAATTGCATTTCAAAGCTACAATCAACCTCAATTCACATAATTACTTAAAGTTGTTGAACTGATGGTAAGACGAGCACATAAGTCAACAAAGAAGGGCATAGCAAAGGAAGTGATTGGCATGCCAATGCAAGGCAGATCCTCGCCATTGGGGACCAGTTGCTCCTCCTCCCTCGCCTTGTCATGAAAAATATGCCCACCATAAACACGTCAACGAAAATAACAAGAAGCTACGAGGTATTGTCTTGGCTTGACGTGCAGCCAATACCCTGTATATTCCTACACACCAAAGAGAGGCCCACATACTCCTCTTGACGGGTCCATGCTTTTCACGTGGTTGCCTTTTGTTCTCTTTATCTTTTCATGCATAAAATCCACAAATGGGACGATGTGGTGGCTATTAACACCAGGCCCAGATAAATTAAGAGATTTTTCAGTCAGGTATTTCTTCTTTTTTTAAAAAAAATGGAACCTTCTTTTCTTCTTTTTGTCAGAACGTCCAAAATTCTTTCAAACGATCAGTCATGGCTACTAGATGCCTTAGTTATTACTACATCCTCATGATCAAATCATTTTATTTCAAACGTACATCTATCTATTGATATGAAAGTTGACCGACCATCTCAATTTGGATGAATTTCAGTTTGCTAGCTTTTAAAAAGGAAAAAAAATGCAAATGCTTTTATTTCTCTACCGCTGGTAGACAGAGAACAAAGTTCAACAACCAAGTAAAATACAACAGAGGAACCTTTCTGGCTAGTCAAAACTCTCGTGGACACTGTATACAGCGGCAAGGTTAAAAACAGTCCCTGCCTCTCTCACCCCTTCTAACCCTGAAATCCTCTTCAGAACAAAACCAAGCCATCAAGAGGTATGAATTGAGCACACAATATGAGACTGCCCAACATGAAGCCTGAAACACATGCTGTCATACAATCTTCAGGATCCTGTGACCACCTTGTGATGAGTCCTTGTGCACCAAACAAGGTGCAAAAAGTGCAATCAGCAAAGGATTCCGTCTTAGACAAGAAATAAAACTATCCTTGCTAACAATCCCATCACCATCGGTATCAAATACATTGAAGAGCTCATGGATCTGCGAGTAAACAGGGAATACACGTTTTGTTATGAAAATCTATTCTTCTTTTTTGTTAGAGAACAAATAAAGACAAATTGGATGGAAGATATTATGCAAATCAAATTTTACAAGTCTTTTCGCAAAAATTTGGATGCAGGTACCATAATAATCCGATTAATAATCCCACAAAAAGGAATTCATTTACAACAAATTAGACAGATCAGCCAACTGTTTACCTCATCCTCATCCAAGTTTGAGATTGCTAGTCTTATCGTATCTCCCAACTGATCAAAACACAACAGAAACCAAGAATGTGAGTAACGATTCTCCCGAATGAAAGATAAGTAAATTGACAAGTAAAGGAAAGGATTATTATACTTCTTGCTCTGAAATTAGACCATGTCCTCCGGTGTCACATTCAGTAAAAGCTAGTTCACAGGCTTGCCGGAATAGTGGTTGCTTCATGACATGTGCTGATCCATACAAAAACTGCAAGGAACAAATTATATGATCTTGTAATGCCAGCCGCATATCATGAGACTATCAAAACATAGTTTCACACAATCCCTTCAGCCAAAAATTGTTAGTGGACAGTTACCATAATATCAATGATTGCAGTCATTCCTGGCAATGGAAATCCTTGTAGAAGTCTAAAAAAAGTGTTCCTTTTCCATTTGAGTAGCACATATATGTTGTAGGCCCATACCACAAGCATTTTCTTATTCATTTAAGCGCAGTGTGTTATCTGCTAAATATCCATTAAGTTTGCTCTTGCATCAAATGGAGCTCCAATTAGTACAGAAATAATTCAAAAAAACTAAAATAAAAAAGTAGTGGATCAATACATTTGAAAATTTGAACCACTTTTAAATTGACTTTGCTCTTGCAGAGTATTCGGAAATCCAATAAATATAATAAATTCTGGAAAAGAAGGATAAAGAAAGGAGCAGATAATTCTGGAAAAGAAGGATTAAACAGCAGCCAAAAGCTGTCAGTTTGGACCATTTTTACATTGAGTTCACAGCGGCCAAAATACAAGCTACATTGTTTTGCATCTTTTTTAAAAAAACCCAAAATTTTGCACCACCAAAATGGAGTAAAACTCCAGTGAGTCTAGTGGATGAAGTTAAGAGTATTCAAGGATCCATCAGAAGCTAGTGATTGAGCACTTTAATCTTGGTCTTACGATCATGGATTGCCAAATATCTGTAAATAAAACTCCATAGATCTCTAAGTTCAGTGAGAGATAAGAAGCTTGGGTTTCCATTTGCCTACCAATGTGCCATAGATTCTGTTGTGCCAGAAAAGTTAGCAAGCAGTCACTGATATGGGCACACAACTGGTAGCTGCTCAGGTCTCTATGATCTCAAATTGATTACAGTACTCATTCTAATGATAATTGAACTTATTAACTCAAGCAGGTGAACTGCATTCATGGCAAAGATGAAACAAATAAGGGCAAATTTACCTGCTTGAATGTAATTGATCCTTTCTTCTCTACGTCAAGGAACCCAAATAACTGCAATCCAACAAAACTCACTTATTACTCAAGAAAGTGCATAATCATGTGCGTGAGAATAGTTTAAAAATCATGATCTGCAGCCTGTTCAATTATAAATTACATACATCAAACTTCATATATTAAGAGTTCAAAAAATTTTCATATGGCACAAGTGATTATCCTTGTTTCTTGTCAATGATTAAATGATATAACCTTGCTGCTTTGGTCATTTTCCATTCCACAGCACAATAATAATCTTCAATTTGTGTACCCTTAACACAACCCAGTCAAGAGAGATAAACTAGAAAGCCATGAGCAAGAACATTAATTCAAATATTGTTAGATCACAATTTTTTTATTTGAGTGCCCTACACAAAAATCTACTTTTCAGGATAACTAACCTCTTCTGAAAGTGTACAAGTCTTCACTCTCAAAGCCCTCAAAAAGTCATGGAATTTAACACGACCACTGTAGAAAGAAAGAGTCATAGCATAAGCATTTGCTATCACAGTAAGAAAAAACAAAAGGACTTCAATGATCATAGTCACGAATGAGAGTTTCAGTGTTTTCAATTAAAACTTTAGATGCATCGTCAAACCATTACAATGTTAAGCATAGCAGTCAGCAACAAAGAAGAAGAATAAACCATATTTTATGGACAACATAAAAGAATAAACCCAAAGTTATGGACAGCATAACATGGAAGCATGTTCCCGCATTAATTTGCAGACTTGTAGAACAACTAGAATTGAGAGACAGATGAGAAGAGAAGCCTACTTACAATGCCTGGAAGGAGGGCAGGCAGTCATACATAATCAAATAAACATGATATTCATCCTAATAAAGAAAAATGAAAATAGCAATCACCACAAGATTACTTAACAGCTCAGAGAGCTAGTATGGCAAATCAAACACAGGAAAGTGGGAGGCCACAATTCAAACACTGCATCAAATTATCTAACAATACAGTCAAGGGAACTTTACAGTCTTCAGTTTTGCCACTGCATTCAAAAGGTGCAAGAATTCCACCCAGGGGTGCTTGCCAGGGAATTGAGTAGTCTGAGTAGTTGAATGCTAAAGGGTGGAACTGTCATCAAATTCTTCATCCCATGATCCCACTTTAGTGGTCCATAACTAGACAGTAGCCTCTAAATTCAAGTATCCTTCAATCAAAAGCTAAATCATGCAATAAATTCCTCAGTTCAGAAAACTTCAATACCTGGCATCTGGATTCATAGACAGAAACTTGTCCAGAAAGTCCACAGCTTCCAAACTGCTTACATGAAACAACTGAAAAAACAAAATAACCACATCAGTAAAAATATGGTAAGATAAGCTGTGAATAGGAAATAAGAATGATGCAAAGCCTTTTTTTTCAACAAACTACAGGACTTAGTTTTTTACTTGAGCATTGCAGAAACCACATGCTCTGGCAACTCAGTGGGTTTAAGAAAATGATAAATTAGAATGAAGCAAAGATGTGCGAATGCTATGTAGTTCAAATTGCAGAAACTCATGTTACCAAAAACATGGCCAAGCACAATTTATCTGAATAATTCGTGAGCTACTTTCAGAGTAAAGAGCAGCAACCAATTCATCTTGATCTCTCAAACTCACACACACAATCACCCAAAAAACACAAGTTAGCTTTTATACTACAATCCCAACCATGAAATATGAGGATCGATTTTCTTTCTTCTTTCTTTTTCCCCAGCAATCTTCAGGAAAATCCGTACTGCATTGTCAATTACTTCAAAACTACAGGTAAGAGCAATATCTGAAAATGATTTTGCTGCTGTGTTATTTCTATGAAAGCACTCATCCTCACTGGAAACCCCAAATAGAGGTGAGAAAGGGTCTTTAGTATCGAAACCACATGTGACTTTACCAGCTTATCAGACAAGCACCCACAGGTGTCTTGCTACAGTTACAAGGAAGAAAATTCAAAATCAGAACACGAGCATTTTAGCATAACCAAAGACAAAAGGCAAAAACACCCAGAGAAAATAATTCATTCCTTTATCTAGATCAGATATATAATTCTGGTTCAATTTTCTTAATTAACAAGAAACTCAAATTAAAAGCATTTGAATCAAAATACTTACTGATTCCACCTCAGCCATTTCAACCATATAACTTGAGGGCTTCTCCTGTAAAACAATGTCACGAGAAAAATGAAATATCAGCATGAATTCCACTACCTTTTAGTTCCTCTGACAACAATGTCAACTTCTTATTGTATTAAACAAATTAATCAGACTAATACACATTGATATGTAAAGCTCCATCATGCAATAACTATGCTAGCAAGATGCGGCAAACACATTATATACACACGAGAAACATAGAGCCAGTTTGATGTAAATACTTGTTTTTACACCAAACAGAAAAGACATGGTTGCCAATAAATGAGGAAAATGTCCAGTTCAGCTCAAGAGTAGCAAAGGATTTGAGATGTCCAGTCCCTCAGTGTCAGGAACTCGAGATAAGGCCGCACTGGATCAACACCAATATTTCTTTCTAATTTTTTTCATGTCTAATCATCACATAAAGAAGTTATGACTTATTAGGTGTAAGCTTAGAACTCCAGACTTAAAAGCAGTGTGAGTTGTTAAGTCCTGGAAACACAAAGCAAACCAGGTATTCTTAAGTCAACCTTGTATCATTACTCTTTCATGCTCATTCCCTAAACACGCCAATCAAATACTTCACATTGTGGTGCAAACCCATAAGCAAGATAAATTCGAGAGGCAGATGCTGACAAAGAGATGTTATACCTGCTTCGACTCGGATGCTTTCATGAGAAGCATCACGTCACCGTAAGAGTGATACGTTTGAACAACATTGAGAGCAGATGCAATAGCATGGCTAGTCTGCATAGATTAATATTCATCAATGTATCAGTATTAGCAAACATCAAAGGAATACAGATGCGTACAGAAAAATAAAAAACAATACAGGTCCATAACGAGCAGCAGTATACTAAGCATTTGCACGTCAAGAACAAGAAAAGGAAATTAAAAAAAGTCCAATCAATCAAAAAAATGAAAGCAAATGAATTAAATCAATTCTTACCCTCTTGGCAAAATGAGCAGGATTTTCTTTGCAATTGTCAAGGGGTGAAACAACTGGTAGATATTCTACCTGTTCAATTTAAAATGAATCATTACAATTATTTGAATGTATAAGAGCTTAAGGTCACTGTATTACATGGTAACCCAGGATCATATTTAACAGGTAACAAGAAAGCATACCTCCATAAAATTGTGAAACTGTGTAAACATTTTAAACATGAGCATT
>Ga0325402_1007918_pt1 | contig 10106 bp, 7 predicted proteins | sample PopdelMetagenome_22_FD_207212 | JGI IMG/M metagenome (GOLD analysis project Ga0325402, IMG submission 207212) | Populus deltoides microbial communities from Bellville, Georgia, United States - Xylem-PdKOR-R3 | ecosystem: Host-associated > Plants > Phyllosphere > Stem > Wood/Secondary xylem... | reverse complement strand
TTGTATCAGAACATGTACTCTAGAAGTTCAAGATAGTGGAGGTCATGCACGAGGAGATAGAGATTTGAAGTCGAAGTTTGCTAATTTTCACTTACGATGAGGTATGTACTGTATCCCTCAACCATAAGGTTTTGTTCATCAAATATTTCAAGAATATATATATTTGTGGAGCAAAACAAATAGAATGCAGCACTACCATCTCTCAAATTCAAAGATCACTTTTATCTGTCGGCATGCATTAATTGGTGTATAATTGCACAAATTTAGGTCTGAGTTAGTTCCCCTATCCAATGTACTTGTCAATCAAATTTAGTCAAATGGTTAAAGTTGGCCAAAATCTTAGCTAATTAGCATGCATCACATGTCCATTTTAAGTTGATAATCCTGACTTCAGTAGAAATTTCTAACAGAACTACAGGGAGTAACTTTGTCCTGAACTCAAATTATCAACGATCCATTTGTCGTTTTTGAAACTATAGGGTTAAATGTGACTAGATCATTGAACCACGAGACTTCCAATATAGAATAACCTACGGTTTCCATTAAATATAATGATTACCTACGCAACATCAACCATACGTGTTGAACTTGGTTTGTAGGTTAGCAGTGACTTAATTGATGGAGAGCCTAGCCAAGGCTAGGGCTAAGTTTAATTTCAAATCAAATTGTAGGTTGACCTAATTTTACTTGATATAGATCATATCGGATTGATATTATTAAATCCAGTAGACATGATTGACCTAATTATACTTGATAAATTGGATTGATCTTGTTAAATTCAGCAGATACAGTTAACTTTATTAAACCTGGGTAAGAATTTAGTATAACAACTTCAAGAAATTTTTAAAATTTTATTCAAAGTAATACTATTTTATTTAAGAAAAAAATAATATTGTTTTGAAATTAATTTGATAAACTTACAAACCAATCCATATCGGATCAAACCATCAAACTAGATATGATAACTATGATAAGGACGGTCTTGAATATACAGAACCACTATAAAAATCTTTGAGTGTGTTTATTTTAGAGGTTGAGGTCGAGTTTTGTGTATGAAGCCCACTAAAAAACTAGAAAAAAAAATAACTTTTGTAATTGAGTTTTGTACATAAATAAGTTGTAACCAACCTCAACATTAACCACAAAAGCTAAAACAATCACACTGAATTCGTATTAAAAAACAAAAAAAAATTATCAAATTGTTGGTTGTACCTTGTTCTTTACATAATTTTAAGCATACCCAATCTACAAAATATATATATATAGTGTTTCAGCAACAGCATATAACTTAATACAATTAATTTAGTAGAAAATGTGTGCTCCTAAGCATTATGACATTATCTGTTTAACTGACTTATTACGAGATACATTCTCCACACCAAGATGTTTTTAAATAGTAGATATGAAGGTGATTAATTGTTAATTAGCTTATTAACTAGCTAGCTTGTAGAGTCTAGGTGATTTAATTAAATTCAAATTTCACTCATATCATTGGTTAAAAAAACGAGGGAGGGATAAAGATACAAGGATAGAATTATTTTCTTGTGCAACTCAAGATCAAATTATCTTTTTACAAGTAAGTAGGTAGTAAGAAATTAAAGTGCGATGGACCGAGACATTTGATTTTGTCATAAAGATTATTTGATGCGCCATTATATTGTGAAAACCCTTGATAAGGTGAACATTTTCCGGGACTAATCTTGCAAATACAAAAGAGTTCATGGATAATTACAAGGATTAAAAATATCAAATCCTTCTAAATTATTGGTCAAAATAAAGAAAAGTTTTTGAATAAATTATTCAATATGTAGCTTGTTGCACTCCTTTTCTCCATTTGGTTCTTCAAATTGGTGTTTAAATAACATTGGTCTTCAGCTTATTAAAAAAATGTAATACAAAGCTCGAGATTTGATCAAGTTCTTATATTAAGTAAAAAGACAATTACAATAATTTCTACGTAGGCTTACTTAGAGGCATGCATGCCTAATGAGGTAGAAGTAGGAACGTGCAATATTATTTGCTTCAAATAACCTGGGGAGTCTTTCAAGAATACCAATGATTAAGACTTTAAATCTCTATTTAGAATGCTGATCAGGAGGTTTCAAACCTGAGGTCAATTACTTTAACTTAGGGTTTTGACTTGCCTAGCTCAAGGAAGGAAAGCTGACGTGCGTTTCCACAGTGCATGGTCATATTTAGCTTGGAATCAAACAATTCATGTAATTTTAAATAGAAAGCAATATGTGAATTTGATCAAGAAAACGCAAGTATATAATCCTTCTTGGAATTGTAATTACTGCCATTACATTACATTACGAGACAACAAAGTGATACAATAAATAACACTATTTCATTTCACCATGGACCTTCACTATAGATCCTTATTGTAGAGAAAAGCTTGTTTCATTCAAGATCATTGCCTTCATTTTGGAAATTTGTTCGTAAACGATATAGAGAGAAGTACGTACGTTGTTGCTACTGCTACGTATACATCTCATATCTTGATCAAAAAGAAGCTTAGTAGTGTGGAGGAGGTGGGGACTTGTAGACGTATGGGGGATGGGGAGACTTCTTTGGAGGAGGAGGTGAAGAGTAGTGGTATGGAGGTGGAGGTGAGGGAGATGGTGGAGGTGGAGACTTGTAGATGTATGGGGGAGGGGGAGACTTCTTTGGAGGAGGAGGTGAAGAGTAGTGGTATGGGGGGGGTGGTGAGGGAGATGGTGGAGGTGGAGACTTGTAGACATAGGGAGGAGGGGGGGACTTCTTTGGAGGTGGAGGTGAAGAGTAATGATATGGGGGTGGTGGTGAGGGAGATGGTGGAGGTGGGGATTTATAGACATAGGGAGGAGGGGGGGATTTCTTTGGGGGAGGAGGTGATGAGTAATGATATGGAGGAGGGGGGGATTTCTTTGGGGGAGGAGGGGATGAGTAATGATATGGAGGAGGTGGAGATTTCAATGGTGGAGGTGGGGATTTGTAGATGTATGGAGGAGGGGGGGATTTCTTTGGGGGAGGAGGTGATGAGTAATGATATGGAGGAGGTGGTGAGGGAGATGGAGGAGGTGAGGATTTCAATGGTGGAGGTGGTGATTTGTAGTAATAAGGCTCTTTAGCTACTACACTGGTGGCAACCACGCAAAATGCTAGAGCATAAATCATTTGTGACAAGAGTCCTGGCTGCCCCCCTTTTTCCATCTTTAGAACTACTGCTTCTGTGTTTGCATGGTAAGCCTGGATGCTGCCCTTTATATAGAGCTCTCCTATCATTATTAACAAAAATATCGGTGTTATAACCTTGATTAACGCTATAAGTTTCCTATTGTTTAATGTCTTTTGTCAACTTTTTATTGGTGTGTTCCCACTATCTCAATCATGACCATAACAAACCTCGAAATTTTCAGCTTGAAATAGTTGGTGAGATGCTCTATTTCTCATCTAGAACTGTAAAACACTTCCTATCTGTACTAAGTGCCTTCAAGTCAAGATTTGCAAATCTGATCACTCTAGCTAAAACGTTGGTGTCTTGTAATTTAGCCTTGGCAGGCAAAGTCTTGCAAATGGCTTAGGATCAACATGCAATAAGGGCTATGTGGACGGTAAATGCAGCTCCTGCTGGTAACAAATTCATGGAGCCACCAATTTCAGTGTCGGCGAGTAAATTTTTTCACCGTGAAAAAGATATATCGCTTTTGCTTTTGCTGGACTACCACGTATTGAATTGTAAATTCATTTGTAGATAGTATAATTTTAACTCACTTAACTATTTATCTCCCTGAAAGTTCAAAGTTAAGACGACAATTTTGATATTTAATTGAGTAGAAAATTTTCTAATTAATAATTCCCACCTAATTTTTACAAGGACTAGTCAATATATACCCCTACTTGACACTCCAATCTGGGACCATAAATTAAAAGGATATTGTGCTATATATATCTAGGGTTCAGTCTTTGTATGTGTTGAAAAATGATGGGAAGATTCATATTAATTCAATGTATACTTTAATTCCACTTGAAATTTAATTAAATCATTTTTTTAATGTTTCTGCAAAATTCCAGGCTGCTACCGAACTCTTTGATGAAATATGACATGTTTGGACTATTTAGAAAGTGCTCCATTTTCTTTTAAGATAAATTTAACACCTTGCAATTTAAGAATGCGTCAGAGTTCAAAATTTATATTTGTAAAATTAATCTGAACCATTTATTTTTAAAATTATGGATGTTTTATTTATCTATTCTAAATCATGTGTTTTATGAATGTTAGATTTCCTCGACGATGTATTTGTTTTTGCGTTACACTAGCATGAATTCATGTTTTTGTTGCGGCAAATACACAAGTATTAGTAGGTAGTGTTCTTGTTTGGTAAATCAATCTTCAATTGAACCACCAAGATATTGTTTAATGCAAATTGTTTGACAAAGGAACAAGTATAGAGCTGGCCTCCTTAATGGCACAAAGAAAATAAGGATAATAAGAACAAAGACTTGAGAGAATTCGATGCCTAACTCTTTGGCTCTCTCAGCTTTCAAGCACGAGATCGTTGTCAAAATACTCGACTTATCCATATAGTCAGGTAGTGATCGATTCCATGCAGCAGCTTCTGCAGAGTCAATAGCAATGTGAATCCGTCTTGTATGTATACTCAGCCAATAGCTGTCTAAAATTAGCTTGCAAATCATGCCTGCACTAAGAGATTGGGAGCTCCTTCTTTCAAAGAGCCTCCTTAATTGCACGAAGAAAACTAGCATAATAAGAACAAAGACTTGGAGAATTCGATGCCTAACTCTTCAACAAATTACTTAGCTCTCTTCTTTCAAAAACAAGATAGTTGTCAATATACTCATATAGTCAAGTAGAGATCCAATCAAGGAAGATATTTCAATCCAAACCTAATAGATATAAACTTAAATTGAATGAAATTGTTTATTTGATGGATAATGGATAGGATATCTATGATCAAATATATATATATATATATATATATATATATATATATATATATATATATATCAAAACTTGATGAATAAAGTAAGAGTAGCTTATATTTTATAAAGTAGAAATCCAATCTATAGATGCTCATAACCATCCCAAGATCGATTCTATACAGCAGCTTCTGGAGAGTCAGTAGCAAATGTGAATCCGTCTTGTATATACTCAGCCAATAGCTGTCTAAAATTAGCTTGCAAATCATGCTTGCACAAGGAAGTTAGGAGCTCTCAGTCCAAATCTATACAAGATTGCTAGAAAGAAATGATGAAGACATGAATGGCCTGCTTGAAATCTAACCCAAAAAATGATTCAGTCTTGGTGCAAACAGCTGTCCTGGAAATACTCCGGCTTGAAACCAAAAAATGGGGCTGGGATGTAAATAAATTATGCATCTTACAAAATGCAATGGTCAAAAACTGATCAAAAACATCCATCATGACTAGATAACAGAGGGAAGAAAAGGATCGATCTTTCTCTAAAAAAAAAAAAAAAAAAAAACAGAGGATAGATTTGAAGCAATCACCTGGGGACCCCAGTTATTACCAAACCATCTGAACTAGAATTTATTTGCAAGCATAAAATATTATTTTTAAAGGTTATGGCATCTAGATTGCTTTGAATTATATGTACGGCATTAAAGTTCGACCAAGTCTTGAAAAATTCTTCCCTGGAATTTCGTGCCGGCTCACATGAGTGCTGCCCCACGATACAAGTTCTTGATTCATGTTCTTGATAGAATGCCATACACCAACAGGCATGCTCTAATGAAAACCTAACACGGATGTAAGCAGACCCCATAATAAGGAAACAAATCGATGGATCTTCATTCGTTTGAAAGTTAACCCTGTGAATATCATCGGTTACGTACGTGTAGTGTTCGACAATAAGTTAATAACACCATGAGATTGGGTTGATCATAAAAGCTTAATAAAATCCCCTGCATTTTTGTGTAAAGTTTGTAATCTGATTTATTACAAAACTAGTATCTTTCCTTTCTACAGAAGAAAATGAAAATTTGATAGAGACAACTGTGTGAGCAAGAAAAATACCCAAACTTGAGAAACATGGAAAAATGAGAGAGTTTTCATCTTTATGTCCATCAGTCATTATAACCTTAATGTCTTGATGCATCGCCAAAAACCTCAGTGTAGCAAATGGGGCAAGCCTGTAGGTAGATGGTCATCAGCTTTTTAAGGAATTTGAAAATAAACCACAGCTCATGTTGTTCTCAACTTTGTCATGAAAATCTCAGCAGCTTACCTTATTGATGCAAAGCCATCTGGTCCCACAACCAGCATGGTAGATATGTTTGCATGGTAGAGTGATCCGGCGATCACCTCGCTTATATTCCATTTGGCAAATCACACACCTATATCCAACAAGAAAAAAATGGTTAAGACTAGTGAAACAAAAGGAGAAGATGAACTAGTGTGGTCAGGATATTCATCGCAAAGTATATTCTGAAATTGCAATAAAAATGTTCACGTAGAAAGGAATGAAAAATCCACATGCTTCACCAATGATCAAGGAAAAGCTATTCTTTACTCTGTTCTTTTAACCTTGCATCTAGCCCTCTGGTTCTAGTATTAACCGATAAATTCAAGAAAAAAAAATGTTTGAATTCGTTTTGACACTCTTGGATAAGCATAAATTATGCTTGAAACGGTGTGCAGTGCCCATACATGGATGTTGTCTACAAGATGTTTGACTAGCATGCCTCATATCTCAAAGCCTACACCAAGCATTGTTTTGCTAGAGTCCACAAAACCGAAAGTCCAATAAATATAAATAAATAAATAAAAAATAGTTTCACCAGTAAAACTAGCCTTAAAACTCAATGAGTTTCCTCCATGAGACATTGAATTACGGACAGAATTAATAGCACACTGGATTGCAAACCAGTGGAAGATAGAAGGGTAATGAAAATTATGTCAAAATTCTCACTGCATTCATGTAATTAAAATTAAAAAATGCAACCAATTACCAACCATAACAAGGAATCAGTGTTTATACCACATTACTACCCCTGCATCTAGTTCACCAATTAATTAACCAATCTAAATAATCTTACAGATTTAGCAATATAACAGAAAATCTATGCTAATGAAAATAAATTGAACAAAATAGAAGCAGAGAGCATGAACACTTTATTTATTGACAGCAATTTGCACAGAATCCAGGTCCGGCAAGACATGACAGCTGTAAGCAAAATAGACAGCCAAACTACCACATGACAAAAAAAATGTTCATCAATTTACAACAAATGTAAGCCCAAATGGTACCTCTCCCTTCTTGATTTCCTCCTTGAGAAGAAGCTGCGATTGTATTTTGAGATTGGAAGCAAAGAAATGAGCTCTTGGGTAAGACCTCGATTTTGGGTGCCAACTGTCTCACCTAATTCAAGTAATTCCTGAATGGGAAATTTTTTATTAATAATATTTATAAAAGTAGAGTGTTGTCAGCCAGACACAATGTCCTAAAGAGCAGAGAGTTCTGATTGCCAGATTTTCTGAGTTTGGAGGTTTGTACAGTATGATACTTCTGAACAAAGAAAATTTAACACAAGCGTGGGAGTGGCAGGAGGTGGATCTCTATTTCATCTCAGTGAGAAAAATCAGCTTTTTTCTGGCAATCTGGAAATGGACATTTCATATTCGGAATGTCTTTTGGAAAGTAAAGTACAACAACAATATGGAATTTATAAAAACAAAAAACTACAGAAGAAAAGAAATGGGAATTATGCTCTAACCTCATAAGTCATACTGTCTGGATCAACGTTGTCTTGCCAAATAGCCTGCGTAGGTGACAGATAATACAATACAGTTATTTAAGCGGGCACAACCATACAAGATATTTTAGGGGATGAAAAGAGAGTAGCAAATAACGTATATTAACTGCATTTATGTCTTATATCAACCAAAGTTGTCTGCAAAAGTGCCTCTTGGATGATGATTGCTTATTGATATGATCAAATGCTATAATAAGCAGAGACATTTCCAATAAAAGTATTAGGTTTTTGAAGTATGGATTCCCATTTTTACATGATTCTCTAAACATGGCCTTTTCCTAAGGACTACATAGTTCTGTATGAAACTATAAGCAAATGAAACAAATTAATGAAATTTAAAGGATTAGATATGAAGTTTCTCTTTCTTAGTTCTCGATTTCCTTCTCACTCTAATGATTATTTAGAACTCTGCATTGCTATCATTTCATTTGAGTGCTGTGTCCTGATTAATTACATTGCTACATTTTCCTAAAAACTAAAGAGCACGGATGCTCCCACTGGGCAGCAACCTAGAGTAGTGTGTGTGTGTGTGTGTGTAGAGAGGGAGAGGGAGAGGGAGAGGGAGAGGGAGAGGAGGCAATTAATATAGCTGTAGCATTGAGGTATAACTTCTTGTGCACTAAGACCATTACGGAGTTACCACACCTGATAATCCTGAACATTATGATGTCTGCGCAAACCTGGAAAAAAGAACATAACAAAGATAAGAAAAAGGCTGTTAATGTCCCAAATGAATGGTGTATAGGTGAAAAGAAGATATCACAATATGCAAAGATATGACTCAACTCAAATCAACAGAACATTAATCCCATGACCAACTGAATGGAAATGTTAAATCTCAGAATAAAAGATCCATGAATAATTTTTCAACGTAATTCACATATGAAAAGGTACAACTTTCTTGCATCTAATAATAGAGGTAAGAAAATATTCATTAGGCTATTTGTTGGGTACATACTACCAATATATACCTCAAAACTTACATTCTACAGGGTCATCATGAGAAGTCCTGTTTTCATTTACTTCCCATTCTGTATTTACTCTGGAAGTCTGTTCATTAGTCGTTGTAGAAGAATTCTCTAAGGGCCTTCCATATTCTTCATTCCGTAGTCCATTATCATGGACCTCATAAATATGAGTAGGGTCATAATATGAAGTGCTCCCTGGTGGGGATATGCCGAACTTGTAGAAATTTGCATTTGTCGAGGGGTATACGATATCCTGTAAATGCAAGGAGGTCATTTGTACAAGAACAAAACCACAACCTACTAATTGCTCCATCATCTATATATTTAAAAATAAAATACAGATAACAGAACCAGAAAAGGAAACTCTATTTGTTTTGGCCACGAGCTTGCATTTTTATGGATCTAAATACTGTTCAAAGCATATTCCAATTTGCAAATTTTGGATACAAAATTTGCAAATAAAAAGTACCTGAACGTGGGAACCTCCATTGAAAATGAAATTCACATGGTCATACGTGAGACCTTCGAAATATTCAATGAAACTTCCAGCCGAATTATATGGGTAGCTAGGGTTCATGTAATGACCCTCCATGTGTGAATTCCAATTCATTTCGAACCACTAATCTGTCACACAATTAAGTCATGACATCATCCCAGAACATCAAAATAGAATTTAGTTTAGAAAAAAAAAACAGGTAAAACAGAGACCAACCTGCTCTTTTAAAGTTCAGACTCGGAGTTCTCACTCTCAAAACCAAAACTTTTGCATGAATAAACTATCCCCTAATCACTTTCTAATCAGTTCACTACTCCTACAAAACAAACCAACAAATTAGAATAAATTTTGATGGATACAAGAAAAATCAAACAACGAAATCAGCAATGCTTGCTTATTCAAAACACACCAAGGAACAAAGAATCCAACTTGTTGAAAATGCTTCAAAAAAAGCCAATAATTACAGAGAAACATGGAAAAAAAATAGAGAAATACAACGAAAATAACTCTCTTAAGCCATAACTTGTCGTTTATACAAAAATGCCAAGAACCCATTTCCATTAAGCATCTAAACCAGATGCTTGTGATCTCTAATTACCTCTATCAACTCAAAAGGAACAGTTTTTTTACATTTTCAAACATTTGTAACTACTGCAAGATTTTGATCTCTGAAAAAACTGTTAAGTGATTTCTTGATCTCTAAAAAGAGGAAGAACCCACATTGTAAGACTGAACCAAGGATTGGGAATTTAAGTTGTACCTGATTAATCAAGAACAAATGAATCAATAAAATGTGGGAGAGCAATGGGAGATAAACGTGAAACAAGTGGATCAGGTGATGAAGACAAGAATATATACCTCTCT
>Ga0325402_1007913_pt1 | contig 10109 bp, 8 predicted proteins | sample PopdelMetagenome_22_FD_207212 | JGI IMG/M metagenome (GOLD analysis project Ga0325402, IMG submission 207212) | Populus deltoides microbial communities from Bellville, Georgia, United States - Xylem-PdKOR-R3 | ecosystem: Host-associated > Plants > Phyllosphere > Stem > Wood/Secondary xylem... | reverse complement strand
GCTGATGAAGGTACTTCGACAATGTTTAATGATATGTCTCACTCCCAAATCCAATCAAGTATTTCGGGAGGATTTACGGACACATTTACTTCAAATGATTGTCGGTGACTGGAAAGAATCTGTATATTTTTTTTTAAGAGGACACAGGGATCGTGAGTTAAAGATTAATGGGGAAAGAGATAGGCTGCCATGCTGTTCAACCCCACGAGTTGCGTGTAAACGTTCTGATGATCAATATCTAAAACGTACCACTGTTTTACTACATTGATTGATTCATTTTTTTTTAATTTTATTTTTCCAATGATCTTATTTATTATAGAGCCAAACTAATAGTCTTATGTTATTTTTTTATAATTCCTTGTAGCTAACCAATTGATTTGGTTATCCAGATAATGAGGGATGTTGTAATATATTTCTTCACACGGTTCATCATCTGACTAAATTACATCTTGTCGATTCTTGATTACCTGGTCCCTTTTCTTTCATCATTTTCCTTGGAATTTCCTCTCATCTACAATATCATGTTTGATTTTTTTGAATAATTCTGAATACCCTGTGATGTGTTACGAAGTCCCACAATATTCTAAGTAATCATAAAAAGATTTATGTGTTGGATAATTGATTAATTTTTTAGTTCTAATAATTTAATTTATTTTCTCTAGCCAAAGAAGTTAGTAGTTGGTGCTTGGTGTTTGATAAATCAAAATAATTGGTAACTAATATTTGTAAAAGATTTTATTTGATAAATGTAAGGACTCTCGGATGCTTAAGTATTTTTATAGAGAGATAAAGTATAATAATATTTTAAAGAGATATATTTTGAAAATATATATGCTAAAAATATAAAGAACGAAGAGATTGTTAACTTGAAGTTTGAATGATTCCTGTGGTATTTATAGCCTATTGTCTTGTTTTTTTGCGGAGAAGAGAGACTGAAGAGTCATTTCAGTCTTGTGATATTTTAAGTTATATTCTACTCCAAATAATATGTATTGGATCAATATAAAATATTAAGGGAATCATATAGGGTCCTAGAAAAATTTCCAAGGAGTGTTAGGCTCAGGCAAGTTACCTAAGCTTAGTAGGGGCAAAACATAGGCTTAGACATGCTACCTGGACCCAAGCATATTAGGCTCGGACGTGACAGTCCAAGCCCATTAGGGTGCTGGGCAGCATGCCTAACATGAGCTCGGGCTATCATGCCTGGGTCTGTCCCTCTTGGTAGCATGTTGGGCTCGAGTATGGTAGCTCAAACCCATGTGGGTGTTTTAGCCCGTTAAATTTGAGTTTATTAGTTACCTCAAAGTCTTTGTGATATTGATACATAAAGACTTGTAAAAATACTTGGTCATCATGACAAATTCATCAAATTTTCTTTGTATGAGAAGAGGGATGAAATTATTTATCGGAGAGCTCATTTGTAGGGGTGTGCACTATGCTTGAAGAAATTTAAGTATACAGAGGGGAACTATACTTAGAAAATTTTTTAAGAAGATGTGGTAAGATATAAAGGACTCCATACTTAGAAATTTTTTTCTAAGAGGTTAAGGGAAACCTACGAAGAAGAGACCTATATTTAGAAGAATTTCTAAGTGGCTGGAAAACCTAATGAGTCAGAAAAAAGCCACCACTTTCGCTATCATATTTGTGATCAAATTTACTCTCATTTGTAAAATTATTGTATCACCAACACCATATTTGCGATACAACTACAAAGAATGCAAACTCATCTTAAGGGTCAATACTCGAAACTTCAAACGAGCAAAAACAATTTCATTTCTTTAGAATTTTGAGAGGATTTGAATAGGATAGGGAAGATAGGATAGTGAAAACAAGTGATTAGGACATTGTTTGTTTTTGTATTTTCAAAAAAATATTTATTCTATTTAAAATTATTTGTTTTATTGTTTTTGGATTGTTTTGATGTGCTGATGTCAAAAATAATTTTTTAAAAAATAAAAATATATATTATTTTGATATATTTCAAAATAAAAATTACTTTAAAAAGTAACCGCTACCACAATGCCAAATACGCTCTAAGCCTCGGAGTTCTAGTCTTTTTTTTTGTAGTTTTTTTTATATATAAATAACAATTTTACTATCAGACTTCCCATTATGATTCCACTTAACAACTATGTTGCGATTTGATTCTTGTATTGACAATAACATTCTATAAAATATTTTAAATGAGTCCTTATGTGTATAAAAAAATTGCTCGACCACTTCTGTTTTTCAACCTATACCTTGTAGTATACAAATTTAAACTTATAGTACAATTTTATTTTATTTTGTATGCTTTCTACCTTGTAAGCAATGTTTAACACTATTAAGTGTTGAAACCACTAATCCAACAAATTCTAAATAAAGTTGATGGTGGTTTTTTTGCACCAAATATAATGATAAACTTTACTATCTTAAAGAAATTCAACATTTTATTGTAACCCCCATCATAAGTACCATTAACACTTTATTACTTGAACATATTATAATTTCATAAAAGTTATTATTGAATGTTGAACTCGATAGTCAAGAGAATATACAAAATGCCACCATTTAATTACATTAATTAAATTAATCTTAGTGTTGAAAGTTTGTCCAATCACTAAATCAGCACCGCCAACTAAATTTCTATGATAAAAGACCAATCATTGCTAACATTATCATCTACTACGTTATCATCACCAGATTCTAGAACAAGAGACTTCATTATCTCATTATTATATAATTTTTAACCAATTCAAAATATTTTTATCTTTATATATTATCACTAGATTTGGAGGAGTCATATCTTCTAATATGCATTGTTAAATATACTTTAATCACTACTTCTCATAATAATATCTATCACTATCCTAAACGTACCAACAAAATATAATATTTTTCTACATGGTTAAGCAAATGTGGAAATTAAAATAATAGTGTCATCTTACCACATATTAGATGAGGAGCTTCTTCCATGTAGGTTGATTACTTACATATAACTCCATCATTTTTAATCCATTTCAAATGAATGATTTCATTATAGTGTCAATACTCATACAACAAAATACTGATATTCCCCAACAAGATACCTTTAAGTATCATGTATTGGTTCAAAATGTGCTCTTTTCCAACTACCTCAAATTGTATCATTTTGCTAAAACTTTACACACAATGCTACTGTTCAAAGAATTAGAAAAGAGGTGGGTTTGAAAGTGAAAGTGATCTCACATGGAGAAAGTAGGAGAAAAGGCATTCATTCGAAGGTGCAATGCAACTGCAGCATGTTGAGAGGGCATTTAGAAAGAACCCTTTATTGATGGATGTCTTTTGCGGTCGTCTACACGTTCTCTTCTGGATTCCAGGGTGACTTTTGGAGGTGCTGCACATGCAATGGCGACCTAATCTCCATTTCTATATTTGGGAAAATTGATTTTAACTTTGCAATTAACAAAAGTATTCACGAGTTAACTTCCAGATATCAAGCTGTTTAACAAGTTATCCAACGGGTTTGAATCTAAGAAATCAACTCAGTTACCACCAAAACAACACGGAAAGAAGGGTTGAATGGAAGGGGGTGATTTAGAATTTCAAATACTATTTTCTTAAAAAAAAAAAATTTGAGAAAGAAACATTATTTTAATATTGAATGTTTCAGTTAAGCTAAACATATTTAAACATCATTTTAATTCGATATGACTTGAGATAACCATGTGCCTGAGCACCAGACAAGCATTTCTTTTTCTACCTTTAAAACTCTCGACATCCAAGAAAAGAGTTCTTTGATTAGCAGAAATATATTTTCTTCAATTTTCTTTTATTTTCTTCAATTTTGATTATTTTTGCGCTGACTGAAAATATGTGGGGAGGATGCCAGCTAATTGTATCCTAATCGACCCTCCTTTCTACAGCGAAAATGAATTGGTAATTACTTCTGTTGTATATCAACGTTAAACTTCTCTTGATGATTGCGAGTCACAATTCTCAACGGGTGTGTGCTTCAGTGTTAAATTCCCATTCATCCAGAGAGATGACAGATGGAGGAGAAAATAGGAGATAGAGATACTTAAGTGTCTCGGCAAGGAAGAAACTCTGCATGATGTTGTCTTTGACGCCTTAATTCACCTGAGAAAATAGGCCAGAAAAGTTCAGTTCAAAACTATATAATGCTTTGCTTCTAGGTTCTAATTTAGGATTATTGTTTAGAATAAAATCATGAAAGGGATTTCCAAATGGATATGAATAGGACTTGTAAATTTAACAAAACTGCGAACTCCATAGGCAACTAAATTACACGAAGCTTGGGAAAAACCAGTGGCATTTAGAAGTTAAGGTTCTGGTTCATACTATTTCTCAAATATGCAAATGAAGTAGTAGAGAATTCAAGTCATGCTTTTTTGGAATGTCATAATAGAATACAATGAACTGGACGAGGATGAACATGCGTCTGCATGTATGCAGCTGTTCGTTATATTCCATATATAACAGTATAATCTTTGGGTTAGAAAAAACTTGCAGACCGACATATCCTGTCTCGATGCCAGAGTTCCTTTTCAAAACATTTTTAATTCCATCATTCAATTAAATAATTGATTGAGAATTGAGTTTTATAATTTTTTTAAATAAAAAACTTTCAATCTAATCATTTAAGTCATGGATTTGAAAAGTTAATGCGACTTAACATCAGTTCTATTTTTTTGAATGGATTTTATGATTTTTATTATTTTTTTATCCGGTTATTCTAATCTCATTACATGAACTGCAAGTTTAAAGGAATTACCTGAGATGGCTCAACCTTGATTACCATATTAATTATAGGTTTATCATGCTAACTCGAGTTGATTTAGATATATTTTTTTTATTTTTTTATCTAATTTTATCCTTTAATATTTATGGGTTAGGAATTGAGCTAGATTGTTTGTCTCTTTTTAAAAAATAATAATTTTTATAGGCTATTGTAATTATTTTTTAGTTTGGTCTATCTATTGTCATTATCTATTTTTTTTTTTTATCATTTAATAATTAAATTAAAACTAATTTATTTGATCCACTCAACTCAGGTATATGATCCAAACCATAAATTTATTTATTTATTTTTTAAAATGTGTTTGCAAAACTGAAAATTATGGGCAAAACAATTGGGCTCACAAGGAATCACATGTACATAAATAGCTAGTTTCCTCTATATTATCTCTTGACGAATATATATTTTTTTATTAAGATTTCAATACCGTAACCACGGTCCAAATCTTGATTGAAAAGATTTATTATACAAATGTAACGTAAGCTCCAAAAAAAGGGTGTTAAACATAGCATGGATATATCTTTCGATCGTGGTTCTCTTTTCACCATGGCATGTAGGGTCATTGTCACATGACAGAAAGTAGGGAGTTTTACAAGTGAGAAATATGCAACCATTTCTCCTTTATTTATTAGCTCAAAATGATTGCCCTCTTCTATGATCCTTCCTTGGTCAATCACAGCAATTTTATCAGCTTTTTGGATGGTAGATAGTCTATGAGCTACAACCAGGCATGTCCTGCCAGTCATGGTCCTCTCTAATGCCTTCTGCACAAGTTTCTCTGAATTCACATCCAATGAACTTGTTGCTTCATCTAAAAGCAATATTGTAGGATTTTTCAAGATTGCTCGTGCCAAATCTATCCTTTGCTTTTGTCCTCCTGATAGTTGCACACCTCTTTCGCCGCAGTAGGTCTCATATCCATCCTCCATGGAGCTGCCCAGAAAAGCAGTAAACTTGATAAATTTTGGATTTTGAACGGATAAGAGAGAGAACATGATTAGAAGGATAGTGTTTTATAGAATGGCACCTGATAAAATCATGAGCATTTGCAATAGTTGCTGCTTCGATTATTTCTGCTTCTGTTGCGTTCTCCTTTGCATATGCAATGTTGTCGCGGATTGTTCCTGCGAAAGGAGTAGGTTCCCGGCTTACCAATGCGATATGCGACCGTAAGGCCCGCAGGTTATAACTTTTGATGTTGATTGAATCAACGTCGATGGAACCACTTGATGTGTCGTAGAATCTCTCAATCAATTTAATGATGGTGGACTTTCCAGACCCGCTTCTTCCAACTATTGCAGCAACCTTTGCACCATCAATTTGTAGGTTTTGTTGAAGTTTGGTACCAAAATTGGGACAGGATTGCTTTGTAATAATCTACTGCATTGCTATCTATTTGTTAGCTGATAGCATTATCTAGATTAGAATGTTTCTTTCAATTCATTTGTTTAAGCTTATCTAGGATTAGACTAGCTTGTTATACAACTCCTTTGATAAAGGAGAACATAACTAGTACGTTTCTTTAGTGTTTTATTTTTCTGTAATGTTTGTTTCCTTCTATAAATAAAACACTGGGGATGACAGTAACCAACTGAGACATTTTTCTGCTCCTTGTTCTTTCAACTGTAAAGTCTTTGTTCTTTGTTTTTTGTTCTTTATTCTTTGTTCTTTTTCTCAGTTCATAAACATTAGTCTGTTCTTTATATATCAGTTTTTTTCCTACAATTGGTATCAGAGCTTTAGGATCTTTGAAGAGGTTTTTGTGAGTGAGAAACACGAGAGTACAGTGAGGATAAATCAAAGCCCTTTGCTTTGAAGGTTGGTGAGTGAAAACACGAGAGAATAAGTGAGTTTTTTTTTTTTAAAATGGATTCTGCAAACTTTTCACAAAAAACACCATTGTTTACAGGGCAGAATTTTGGTGTGTGGGCTGTAAAAATGGAAACTTATCTCAAAGCTCTTGATTTATGGGAGATAGTGGAAAGTGATAGGTAACCTACTCCTCTAGGTAACAATCCCACAATTGCACAAATGAAGTTTTTCAATGAAGAAAAGGCAAAGAGATTCAAAGCTCTTTCTTGTCTTCATAATGCTGTAAGTGAAGACATCTTCACAAGGATCATGGCATGCAAATCAGCCAAAGAAACATGGGATAAATTAAAAGCAGAATTCCATGGTGATGAGAAGTCAAGAAGGATGCAGATTTTGAATCTAAGAAGACAATTCAAAGGTCTGAAGATGAAAGAAACTGAAACCATCAAAGATTTCTCTTCTCAACTTTCGAAACTTGTGAATCAAGTGAGACTTTTGGGAGAAGATTTTCTAGACTCAAGAATTGTAGAGAAAGTCCTGGTGAGTCTGCCAGAAAAATTTGAACATAAAATTTATTCTTTAAAAGATTCTAAAGATTTCTCTGAAATGAGTCTGCAAGAACTGGTAAATGCATTGCAAGCTGTGGAGCAAAGACAAGCTTATAGACAAGAAGGAACAAGTGAAGGAGCTCTTGTTGCAGTTTACAATGAGAAGAGTCGGGCTAAGAATTTTTACAGAAACAATCAAGAAGAAAAAAGAGAAAAAGAGAGAGGCTGGCAATCCAATAACTGGCAACAGAACAACAACATCTTCACTGAAGGGAAAGAGAAGAAAGAACATTTTCCTGCTTGCAAATTCTGTCAGAAAACAAATCATCTTGAAGCCTAGTGTTGGCTCAAGAATGCACAATGCCGAAACTGCAAGCAATTTGGTCACATTCAAAGATTCTACAAAAATAAAGCAGAACCAGAAAAACAAGCTCAAGTAGCCGAGAGTTCAGAAGTGGAGGAAGATTTTTTATTCATGGCTACAATACAAGAGATGTGTAACACAGCCAAGGCAAATGACTCATCATGGCTTATTGATAGTGGAAGCACTAATCACATGACTGCAAATTTGAGCTCATTCAAAGATTTGGATAAAAGCTATCTATCTAGAGTTAGAATTGGGAATGGAGACTATGTGAAGGTTGAAGGAAAATGAGCAATTAAAGTAGAAACTTTGTCAGGTACAAAAACTCTTAAAAATGTTCTTTATGTGCCTAAGATCAATCAGAATCTAGTTAGTGTGAGACAATTAATTGAATCTGGTTACTCAATATTTTTTAATGATGGAGTATGTGATATTAAAGATAAAAATGGAGTGCTACTACTTTCTACTAAAATGATGAACAGAAGTTTTAATGTTGATTGGAAAGAAGTATGTTTGAGTGCTAACACTTGTGAAGACAATGAATCTGTTCTTTGGCACAAACAGTTGGGGCACTTCAATTATGCAACTTTAAAGAGAATAACTGACTTGCAGATGACTCACGGTTTACCAGATATACAAGAACAAAAGAGTATTTGTGAAGCCTATCAGTTAGGAAAACAAACTAGAGTTGTTTTTCCTGACAATGCAATCAAAGCACTATCAAAACTCCAGCTTGTACACACAGATGTGTGTGGGCTGATGCATAATAAATCATTGAATGGTTCAAAGTATTTTCTTTTATATGTTGATGATTATAGTAGATTCTGTTGGATTTACTTTTTGAAATCAAAATCTTATGTGTTTGCTGAGTTTGTTAAATTCAAAGTAGCAGTTGAACTAGAAACAAGAAACAGGTTTGAAGATCTGAGGGGAAGAATTGGAATGTTTAGCTTTGGAACCAAGGAGGAGTGTTGAAGTTTGGTACCAAAGCTGGAACAGGATTGCTTTGTAGTAATCTACTACATTGCTATCTATCTGTTAGCTGATAACATTATCTAGATTAGGATGTTTCTTTCAATTCATTTGTTTAAGCTTATCTAGGATTAGACTAGCTTGTTATACAACTCCTTTGATAAAGGAGAATATAACTAGTACGTTTCTTTAGTGTTTTATTTTTCTGTAATGTTTGTTTCATTCTATAAATAAAATACTGGGGATGACAGTAACCAACTGAGACATTTTTCTGCTCCTAGTTCTTTCAACTGTAAAGTCTTTGTTCTTTGTTCTTTGTTCTTTATTCTTTGTTCTCTGTTCTTTTTCTTAGTTCATAAACATTAGTCTGTTCTTTATATATCAGTTTTTTCCTATAGGTTTACGCCTGTCAGGATCATTTGTTTTGGTCTATTTGGGTAGAAGAAATGAACTTGCTTAAACTCTATTTCCCCATTGATCTTTTCTGGTTCGATACCATCTGATTGTTCAGGGTCTATTTTGGTCCTCCTTTTCAGAATCCTGAAAACTGATTCCAGTGCACTGGTACCTTTTGATAGGTCTGCAGTTATGGTTCCTGTCTCAGCTATAAGTCTTCCTGTTGTCACCAGGATTAAAAATGTTAGGAAAAGGTGCTTGTAAGTGATCTCTTTATAGTATAATAACCTTCCACCATACCAGAAAGTTAGAGCCGGAATGGCACCTGTAATGAACCGTGAGAGAAACAATCCAAATCCTGCATAGCAAGACTGCCTATGGCTTTCTTTCTTGGAACTTACCTGTGTAAGCTCAAATAGCTTTAGATCTTTCTCCTGAAAACAGAATGCTGTAATAATTCTGTGGTTCACAACCGCTGCGCTTGCTAATTCATTGCTCTCGTTCTGTGCTTTGAGGATTTTCTTAGACATTGTCTGCATTGTCGTTGTACTAATGTAGAAGGCAGCAATGATACAGGGTTGCAGAGAAATAGCTACAAGCGCAAGTTTCCATGACAATACCAAACCTAAAACAACAGCCAAAGTTGTAGAAGAAATTGCTTGAGCCAGCATTGACAAGCGATCAGCAACAAGAGTTCTCACCATCGTGGCATCTGTGGCTAATCTTGAACATATCTCCTCTGCTGTTGTTTTCTTGATCGAACCACTCGATCTCGTATGTCAAGATTTTTTCAAAAAGTGCCTCCCTGACTCTTTTTGTCAAGCTCTCTCCCATTATCCCAAAATAGTAATGCTGAATCACACTGGTCAGGAAAGCAAAGACAGCGAAGGCTAAAAAAGCAAAGCAATAAATTCTTGTTTGCGACCTTAGCTCGTTGTGATCAGTTGTGAAGTAAACTGCTAGAAGTGCAGCCATGCACAATGAGTGCAATGGCTGAATTAGTCCACAGGCAAGAGCAGCAATGAAACCTATCAGGGTTGGCTTCCACTCAGGTGCTGCCATGCTCATTAACTGCCATAATGAAGGGGAACTGTAATTATCATCTTGCTGCTGGTTGGTTTTCTTCTCATCGCTAAAGCTTTATGAGAGACTTGTATCATCCTTTTGTTCTGCATTAGCAATTCCCGTATCAAGAACAACAGAGCTGCTAGATCCAGTATCTTGAGCTTTTGAT
>Ga0325402_1007912_pt1 | contig 10109 bp, 7 predicted proteins | sample PopdelMetagenome_22_FD_207212 | JGI IMG/M metagenome (GOLD analysis project Ga0325402, IMG submission 207212) | Populus deltoides microbial communities from Bellville, Georgia, United States - Xylem-PdKOR-R3 | ecosystem: Host-associated > Plants > Phyllosphere > Stem > Wood/Secondary xylem... | reverse complement strand
GCAGAAAAATTAGAAAGGAATACAAGAGACGGACTTTGTTTACGAAGAACACTATATATAATTAGCATCTATTATTCTTTACACACAGAAAATATATATATTTTATCCTTTTAATGTTATATATGTTTATTAATTAATTAAATACATTTAAATATTAATTTAAACATCAAAATATACCTCATTTCATAAGAGATTAATTTGTTTTACAAAATCAACACCAATGAAAAAAAATCATTAGCCAATTTTTCTGTGAAGGTTCTTGGTGAACTCATCAATTCCCACATATGCACCCATATATTTCCTCCCATGAAATAATTTTTTTTAAAAACAAACCATGGTTTCAACCGGAAAAATAAATAGCCACAAATCACTCATAAAATAGACAAAATATATTTCTTTCACCTTCCTCGTACTAGAAATAAAAAAATAAATTTTTAGATTAAAATAAATTTTTTATTTTAATTTTAAAATTGAAAAAAATCTAATATTTATAATTTATAAAATACAAGAAATACAATAAATATTTTGTCTAAACTTTTTAAGCCATCCATTCCCAACATGTTTTTACTTTGATTCTTTTTTTTAATCTTATTTCTCTTAACAAATTGGCTTATAATTTTATCTAATAAGAACCAAATTTTTTTTAAAAAAAAAAAAAAACAACTATGAATAGCTTGTCTACAGTGTCGGAGGAAAAAGCAACTATGAATAGCTTGTCTACAGTGTCAGAGGAGATCTACAGTGCATTTTGCACAATGCGAGGCGTTTTAGGTTTTTTTTTTTGTTAATAATTAATGAGCTATGAGATGGGAAAATCTCTTATATTAAGGGAAAAATTGATTTAACCTTCATTTGTTTGCTGAAAAGTAATTTTTTTTTAAGTGAATTCTAAAAAAGTAGATTGTTTTTCGATGTTTGGTAGTGTAATGAAAAATAAATTGGAAAACATTTGTCAGTGTTTGATTATGTCATAAAAAAATAAGCTGGAAAAAAACTTATTAATGTTTTATTTTTTTCAAGTTTATTAAAATAATGAGAAACAAATCTTACAAATTAAAAAAGTTGAATGAGAATGAAATTGAAAAAAAATATAATTTCATAAATTATCTCAAATAAAATAAATAATAATCAAAATAATAGAGATCAAATCTAAAAAATAAAAAAAATGAAAGATGAAGAAATTAAAATAATAATAATTAACATTTTATAAATTATTTCAAATAAAATAAGTAACAATCAAAAGAATGAGGGCCAAATTTGATAGATAAAAAATTTCAATTAAAAAATGATAAGGGAAAAGTAAATAACAATTATAAAAATAAGAACCAAAATTAATATAAAAATTAAATTCTAAGGAATGAAATTGAAAAAAAAATATGCAAAATAAAATATATATAGCAATCAAAAGTTTGAGGACCAAATTTGATATAATCAACAAATAATATGACATTTCTAAATTTTTCACAACTTCCGGAAAGTGTTTTATGCCCAAAATAAAAGGAAAATACTTTCCTGAAAACCAAGCCTAATTTTTCTTTGACAGGAAAGTGTTTTTCGTTGACCAACTTTTCTAATGGCAAACAAACAGGAAAGTTTGAAAAGTGATTTTTCAGAAACTAGTTTCCGAGAAACAAACACAGCCTTAGAAGAGATTTGACACTGAAATAAGGGACTTGGAAGTGGGATAAGGCAATCCAATTTCCTGCTTGGTTTGATGACATGTCAAATCTTAAAGATACAAGAAAGCAAGTGAATAAAAAAGAGAGTATTTATAATGATAACACAAATCCTGTTGATTCTAGCTCGCTCATTTAAGCTAAAACACAAAATTAGAATTTCTTTTCATTTTATTTTGTTAATTCTTGATATTATAAGAACTAAGAAGTGAAATTTCATTCAAATTAATCGCTTTGACTAACAGTTTTTACATATATTATATGTAAAAAAGTAGTAGGAACTAGAATGAACAATGAAATAGCAATAAATACTATTTACTTCTATAATCTCATCGTTTTGTTTTTTTTTTACTTCACAATAATTCTTTTTTATCCGTGAGGATCTCACTAGAGCGTCTTCTACTTTCTAATAGGTCGTAAAATAGATCAGAATCATTCTCAACAAGTCCATAATAAGTGATTCTATTTTTTTCATCGGGTTCGAGTAGAGACCAAAGGTCTTGAGCAATCGATCCGGCAAAACAACTCAAAAGATAAAGAAGTATCATTAATTTCATCATACTCGTTCCAAGTTCAAAGGTTATATGAGTAAAAGAAAACAGCTTTTAAATTTGCATTAAAAAAAATCGAGATTCATTTCTTATGTACAACAGTATAGCAGAAATCAACATAAGAAGATGAGATCATTTGTCTTAAAATTGGTTGATTAGTGGCTTGAAAGCGGATTCAAAGAATCAATCTCGCGATTTATTTTCATACTCGAACAAATAAGAATTTGGAAGATTTAAATTCTACAATTGTCGTTTTTATTGGTTTTCTTATAATTTGGATATGTTATTTTGGGGTTAATTTATCAGAAATAATACTACATAGTTATGGTTCATTTACATTAATATCTAATTGAATTGAAGAAAAAGTTTAAAAAATATAACCAAGACAGCTTATATATATATATATATATATATATATATACTAGCTTTGATACCCGCGCGATGCTGCAGGCGTTTTAAGTAAAATGTGGTTCTAATTATTATAATAAACAGTGATAAGATAATCAGAAATATTATAAAGGAAAAACATGATATTCATAAAGTTATTGGTTAATTATAAAAGTTATTATAAAAGTTAAGTAAAGAGAGTTAAATCCAAGTAAAACAAAAGTGCTTACAGCTAAATATTTTGTGTTTTTTAACGTCCAATCAGCTTGCGATGTTGGATAAGAAAGCATTGATTAACTGAATGCTAGTTTTTTTCCTATAGCAAAATATAAGTGTAACTGTAAGCTATAAATATTTCCTAATGAAATAAACATCAAATATTTTTGAAGATAAATAAGAAATGAGAAATAAAGATGTAATTGTTGCTGGGTATATGAGTTCATAAAAAAAAGAAAGGCAATTAGAAAGTGAGAATGATATAGCTGATTGTGATTGAATTAATTTTTGTTAAATAAAGAGATAGTGGAGCAATACAGAGTACTAAATGATATAGTAGATGCAAACCTTTTCAGGAGATGAAATGGAGAGGCGTTGCTTCTTTGGAATTGCTGGTGTAGAACCGACATCATCTCACATCAAATATAAACAACAGAGCTGGCATGTTAAGATGTTATAAGAAATGTTAAGAGTTTATAAGGAAAGGTGCAGGAATGCAGGATTAAAACTGGTAAAATACAGTATTGAAAAATAAGTTTACATGGAGAGGCATGAAATAGGAACAAAAAAAAAATATCTTGCGGCATGTCCGCGCGATATATATAAAAAACACTTCTTATTAACCTAACCTTTGTCTTTTTTTTTTCCTGGAGAAAACTTAAAACAACTTTGTTTTGGTAAAAAAAAAAAGGTTTTTCTTCTGCCGGACATGGTTATGAGTCAATAGTCACCATGTTAACATACAGGGCCAGGTCAGACTGAGTATTGTAACCATGGTTAATTAATTATCTATATATTTTCTATGATTCTTGAGACTTTAAGTTCACAGGTCAATTCTGCAAAATCCAGCAGCATATAGGCGTAGCTGGATGCTTACATACTGATTCCTGAAACTTTGCATTTTATTTTGTCTGTAAAGTAAAAGAACTCGACAGAAGTGAAAAACAAACCTGGCAATGTAGATTATTTGCAGACTAAACCAAAATAGCTCAAGCAAAATCCAATGTTGTCAAAGGTGCAATGAAAAAAAGACAGTCTTGCAAAACATATGAAGAGTCCATTAAAACTGAGAAGAAGAAAAAAACTAACTTTAAAAACACCGAATGAAAAGAAAACCAAAGAGCAATGAAATAAACAGGCAATTTCGATCACCAGTAACTAAATGAATAACCCATGCGCATCGAAAAAAACAACATTAAAAAGAGCAGCTGAAAAGAAAGACAGAGCAATGAAATAACCTGAGAATTCTGATTACCAGGAGTCAAACAAAAAGCTGCTGGAAATCGAGTGTTCTCTTGAGTGCAATGGAAGAAGCAAACCCTTCAAAGCAATTGGAAATAGGCCAAACATCCCGAGAGTTAAAATAAAACAAAATTAAGAAGCCACAAAAACCATAATAATTAAAAGAGAAAGAATGAACACACACCAATTAGAGAAGTTGCTGAAAAACAAAACCAGAACTAAAGACAACGAAGAGTGTAAGAAAAAGAAAAGACAATAGTAAATTGTCAAAACATTTAATGCACCATCATGATCTTGCATGTGCAAGTAAAATTCTTTCCTACTGCAGATAAGAAGAAAAGACTTAATTGAAAAAAACAAAGAAAAAACAGTGTAAATTTTCAAAGCATTTAATACACAAATATGATGATGTCGTTTTTGTAAGTCAAATATTTTCCAAGCTACAGTTCTTTTAATAATATAATAATAACTAACAAAGAAAATTGTTCTATGAAAAAGCATGTGCTTTCCCCACACGTTAACTAACAAAGAAAATTATTTTATGGGGAAAAGTACAGTGCTTTTCCACGCGTTTTAGAGTTCTTTTAATTTAATTATATATATAAAGAAGCTCTAGGTAAGTCGTTCAAGAACCTTTTGAATCACTCAATTTTTATTCTTACGTGTAACCTTTTTGTTTGGCTTGTTTTTTTCCAACAAATCTAAAAATATGTTCTTATACGCTGCGCTGAGCCAATTTCAAGCTATTTAGATCGATTACTTACAACCCTATCAATTAAGATCACAATTGACCAAAACTTAAAAACTAGGGTAAGATTGTCGGTTTTATACAAATATAGGGACCAAATAAAAAAGGCGTCATCTAAAACAAAACGGTCCAATTTTTCAATCTCCCTGCTTCTCCAAAGTCGATGCCCAAAACCCTAACTAGAAATCACAGTTCCATTTCCGGCTGAAGAATCAAATGGCAACTTCACTAATAACCAAAACCCTAAACTCAATCAAAAACCCTAAACTCTTGAGACCACTTACCCGCCAATTCACCTCCATCGCCACCGTCCAATCCGAAAACCCTTCTTCCTCTTTCACTTTCGCTGACCCCGACAGCAATAGCAGTAGCAGTTGTAATGACAGCAATATATACATGAGGAAGGGACCTCCAAATTGTAATGTGAAAGGCGAAAAGGATTCATCTTCGGTGACAATGCCGATGTCATCTATGACAGGGTCAATTGTGGGCAAGAGGTTTTATAAGCAAGTGACAACAAGAGAAGCCGATGATGGGAATGGATGGAATGTGATGCTTGATTATAGAACTCTTAAAACTCCTTCTAAAAGGCCTCTCAAGTTGCCCACTCTAGCTCTTGCTAAGGCTATTGCTGCTGAATGGGATTATCAGGTTTGCTTTATTTCAATTGAGTGTTGTTGGATTTGTAAGAGCTGAATTGGGTTTCTTTTTTCTTTCTTGACTTGTGTATTATAGTAGTTCAAAAGGGCTTCTTTTTATTGCTTCGATTTGGAGTCCTGATATTCATTTTCAATTGGGTTTTTAGCAAGATTCAATTTCCAGCCTTTGATTTTTGGGGTTTATTCAACCTTATTGAATTGTTTTTTGATATGAAATATGCTCCTTTTATTTGGGATTCTGCTGTGTCGTTTGGCAGCAAAAGTCAAATGGAAACGATTCAAAAGTTGCATTTCTTTTCCCTCTTTGATTATGTGATGTGTGAATGATTGGATGGAGTAATGAAATGTTACTTGTTGTAGCAAACAGATGGGATCAGGCCTTTTACAATGCCTCTCATGAAACTTGCATGCACTGCATTGGACAGAGTCCCACTCACCCGGCCGAAGATTATTGAACACTTGATGAAGAAATTTAGTCAGGATTTAGTATTCTGTCGTGCTCCTGAGGATAATGTTCTCACTAGTGGTGTCTATGGTATGTTATTCATCCACAAGTCTGATGCTATATTCAGTTTTGATTCATCATTTGATTGTTTGTGCTTTTTCTTTGAATTAGTCTCTTCAATTTCTTGTAGGTGACATGTTCTTTCATGAAATGTAAGTTTTTTTTTTAGAGCTCCATCTCTTTTGTCTTGTGTTTTCTTCTTCAATTGAATGTAAGTAGATATTTCACCATCACAGGGCAACTTAACGGTTTCATTATTGTTGTAATTCTTTATGGATAGAGTTGTTGTCTGTTCTTCTATTTAGTACTTTCTGTGAATGTTTAATAACCTGCTCCATTTTGTTCAACATTAGTAGCATGGATGTATATATCTTAGTTTGTTTCAAAACATCAAAATGAAAATTCTACTGTTCTTTTGCTGTTTCCAGTACTGTCTAGGAAGATATTTTTGCTGAAGTTTCTCAAGAAAATACATCCTAAAATTAATTTTAATGTGTTCAGTGAAATGCTTATGAATCATGGAGCTTTCATTTTTGGCATAAAGCGCAACTATCTGAGATCCAGAAAGTACTTTTAGAGTTGAATTGGTGCAATCGTCATCCTATTTCTGCTCCACCTAATGCATTCTTGACTTATTGTAAACAGTAGTCTTATGCATGGATATTTGTTTAATCTAAATAACACTAAATATCTGTAACAACTTGCTTTTCTGTTCTTTTTTTCTTTGTCAGAACGGCAGGTGGAGAAATTTGATCCCTTAATTGATTGGATAAAATCAGAATTTGGCTTTAAGCCTGTTGTGCACTCGTGTCTTTTTGGTGGCAAGCAGGAGGAAGGTCTAGTGAAAGCAATAGAAAACCTTCTAAAACAAACCGATGATTGTCAATTGGCAGTTATTGATGCAATTGCATCTGCAGCACACTCTTTAATAATTGCTGTTGGAATTGTTAAGGGGAAATTGGATATTGAGGAAGCTATTGAGCTTATCAGACTTGAAGAAGATTTTCAGGTTCTCGTTCTTTATCTCTCCTCTTCACCCTCCCCTCTTTTCTCACAGAGAGAAAAACACTTAAGAAACTTTATGGATTTCTCCCTGTTTTTTGCTTTGCAGGTTGACACATGGGGTTTGGTTGAAGGTGGTCATGACATTGATATTGCTGATTTAAGGGTACAAATCTCCTCTGCTGCTGTTTTCCTGGGCCTTTCCAGGAAATGACCTCTGTACACTTGATATTTTTCAACTCAATTGTTTGTTTTAGTGCTACTACTTTTATCTTTAGCTGTAGATCTCTAAGATCTACATTTAACTCTCAAGGTTTTGTAAGAACTTTTGTTGTGATTTTGCTGAGATGTAGTTGATGCAATAATTGTGTCGTTTGCTTATGCAATCAAGAGAACTGATGATGCTAATAGTCTAATACTACTATTTATCATGGTCAACAAGAATGAAGTTTTGCTTATACAATCACTACTATTCTGCCTTCTTCAGTAGCCATTGACCTATGCAATTTATCATATGCTTTCCATAGTTGACAATATTAGCAGCAGATCTGTGAAAGGCGTCACGGAGTCATGGTTTTGGTTCTGTTGTGAGAACCAGAAAGTTGACTTTAGAGTTCAAGTGCTTTTAAATGTAATCGCTGTTCCCTTTGTATCTGTTCCTGGCATTCAACGTATTCATGTGATTCTCTGTGTTCTATCCAGCTGCTTCCCTGTTTGATGTGTGGTTTTTGATGGTTGAAATATTTGAACAGGGCATGTTCCACCGTTAATAGTAGAGATACAAAGTACAAACACGCTGCGAAAACTGGGAAGTTAATTTTCTGTAAGTTGAAGCTGAAGGAAACACCACGCCGGTATCTTTTCCCAAGTAAATATAAATAAAATCTGGTAGAAATAGAGGGCATGGTAAAGCCACTTCTGTTTAATTTTACAAGTGTAATTTTAACAAGCAACAAAACAATCCTCATAATGGAATAATTTAACATTTATACCGCCATTAATTAATGTTATTAAACCTATTCTAAACTAACATGTTATTCAGGTGATTCTCTGATCTAAAATCTAGTCTAATCCGGGTTTTATATAAAATTAGATAAAATTCCTAGTGATTTTTCAATCTAAAATCTAGCCTGATCTGGATTTTATATAGAATTAGATAAAAATTAATCCATGAAATCGGTCATCCTGTGACATCCCGCCACCCCATTCATAACTTCACAATAAGCTGGGATATAAACAAGGACCAGTCTTGGAACTATGTTCATTAATGCTTAGTTTATAAAATGATGATTACTTTTCAGCGTTCCTTTCCTCCATATTCATGGCTCCTTTCCTTTTATATATATATAACGAAGTGGAGAAATCAATTCACCATGTTTGAGCTGAATACTGGAGCCAGAATTCTTTCAGTAGGGCTAGGTACATGGAAATCTGCTGACGTACACGGAGAACGAAAACAAAAAAGACAGACTTGAAATTATAATTTTCATATGGTCTGGTTTTATTACTCCCTGAATAAGCCACAAACTTAACTTTACAAGCTAAAAGAATCAGAGTACTAAATAGAAAAAGAAACCCAATATAAAATTTGAATTATGCTAAAAATAAAAGGAAAAAATGATTTAAATATCATTTAGATTAGGACTGGTGACATCTATTGAAGTTGTTCTTGGAGGGTAGGGTCTTTCCTTTTCTTTCTTTCCTTTTTTATGCAATCAATACCACTTTTGTCTATTAATCTTTTCTTTTTATGCTGTTAATTAGGCTGTAAGATCCTCTTCCAGATTAACAAAATATTAAAGTTAAATAAAACTAGAACTAATTAACAAATTCCAAGCTTCACAAACAGATTTCTCAGCATCAGTGCTAGCTTCTAATATTGGATTGCAAGGTTCTAACTGAGTTACGTCGAGTGAATAATTAAAAAAAAAGTAAGTCGAATGAGCATAAAATCCATATTGGTAAAAGATCTTTCCCTCCAGTCATGGTAAATGAAGGCACAACACCGTGACAGCTTGAGGATAGTAGAGGTAAGATTTCTCATTTGCACGCTCTACTATGGCTAGTCTTTAATCTCCTTGGAAGCATAAGATTTGCATTTGTACAACTGTTAAAAACGAAAAAATCCTGACAGGGTATGGTTGTCTGCTTCAATTCCTGGGGCAACAGCAACGCATATCTTCGAGCAGGCAAGAATCTCATTAAGGGTCTTCTTGGCAGCATTGCACACACAGAGGCGGCTGTTTCTTGATGTCACAATTGCAACAAGCAGTATCACAGTCATTGTTACATCCTGCAGAAGAATCAAGTCCATTATTAGTAGCCCGTTTCGAAATTTCGAAATTCACAATATTTCTTAACGTTTACATCTTGTTAGTTCTTTAAGAAGAACATTCAAGATCTACGTCTTATTAGTGTTTCAGGGAGAGTAGAAAGAAGGACCTTAAATTAAGACAGTAATTACCTGCTACAGTTACAAACTGTGGTGTTGGCGGCCCAAGGTCGACAGAGCTGAGGAGAAGCGAGATGCGAGAGCTTGCTTGGACAAAGTCTGTACTCGGAACCATGATGAAGACTAATATCCAAGTTATTCCCAAGAACTTCATTGAAGCACTAATGATCCGCAGAAGATTAGCTGCTTAGTAGATGAAGTTCTCTGATTTACAAGGTTTATATAGGCCTATGATCTGCAGTTCAAGTTGAGGCATGAGAGACCTAACCTATTATGATATGACTTGGAAGCTATGAATATTTCTTGTATGTATACAAGTGTTTCTGAATATATGAACAGATCACTCCATAACTGTGTTGAGTACAAAGCTATATTTTGATCTGCGTCTGCATCTATATTCCCTTTCCAGAGATAGAAAATGAATCATGACAATCGTGCGTGACTAGCAGACTTTTTTATGTGTCATTATTATCTTAATAAAGCAAAAACCATTAGAGGACCTGTCAATCTTTCTCTTGTTAAAATGTTGTCATGCCACCTAATCGTTGGCATCATGTTTTCATGGCTGTGGTTCTCTCCTTGCCACGTTTACCCAATGTCCGACACCATTTGTACATGTAGAGAGAACATAGAAGCGTCTGCAGGAAAATTCATGATGCTAGGAAGTTTCC
>Ga0325402_1007910_pt1 | contig 10110 bp, 8 predicted proteins | sample PopdelMetagenome_22_FD_207212 | JGI IMG/M metagenome (GOLD analysis project Ga0325402, IMG submission 207212) | Populus deltoides microbial communities from Bellville, Georgia, United States - Xylem-PdKOR-R3 | ecosystem: Host-associated > Plants > Phyllosphere > Stem > Wood/Secondary xylem... | reverse complement strand
GAATCATGGTTTGTGTCACTTAATTCCAAATTTTTTTTCTCTCATCATCAATCAAACACTTTCAAATTATTACTTAGCAAAATGGATGAAAGCCTGAATGATATTTAGTAGTATTCTAAACATACGTCTTATCAGTGCGGCGAGATAGTCTAACCACTTCGCCAATGCAATTACAGGAGTATGTTGGTAGACTACTTAAAGCACGTTGCGAACTCCCTGGGATGAAATTAAAATGAACAAAAAGGAATAATGTTCAGATAACCATATTTCAGAAATTAACAAAACAAGGTAACATGCTGAACGGAACTTCCTTACCTATGTGCAAATCTCCATTCTGATAAACCTTCACAAATAACAATACCAGTATCAGTCTTTTAGCAGAAATATATGCATATCATACACAGCGAAAAAAAATGCAAAGGAAAGGAAAGAAAAGGGTAGAAGCTGAATGGAATCATATGTGCAAGAGCATACATAAAACAACTACACATACATACATCTTTTCCAGACATCATTGCTTTCAGTTTGGGAGAGGATACTGCCACCTGGCATGCTACTAGTTTTAATGCAGCATCTGAAGACATCTTAGGCTTGCTCGGTTTAACCCCTAGCTTTTTCCTGCAACCTGAGGAACCACAATGGCAATCTTGATCTGCACCAAATTGAACAAACCTGCTAAATTTATTAGACTGGACTGAGTATAGATTTTGAAGAATTGAGCAAAAAAAAAAAAGTTTTTCTAAGAATGCTTACTGTGTAAGCAATAAAAGGCTCAACCATAATTAAAGAATGAAATAAGAGAGGAAGCAAGCACTCATACTGATAATCATATGTCAGATGTTCGCCCTTTCTTATGTCACGGGTTGCAAATATGCCAATTCTAGTCTCACCATCAATTATCCTTTTAAGAAAAAAGGTAAATCGATTAAGATAGTCTAAAACAGTAAATCTGCAATGTTTAAACACTAACATGATTAAAGTGAGGAATAAGGGTCACTGGAGCACCATTTCTGCATCTCAGTGTTGGGAGAACAACTGTGGTTTATATATCTTGACTTGTTTCCCTTGTATGTGGCATCAATAACCATATCGCGATTGATTTCACACAAGTAAAAGTTTGTTTCCCCACGGTGTTTCATTTTCCAAAGCCTTTCCTCGCAGGTCTTATCATCAATAACTGCATTGAGTAATGGATCAAGTATTAATTAATAGGTTGCCAAAGTGATTAAACATCAACTTGTTAAATATGCAATTTCAATTGAATAGCAAGCAGCGACAGGGGCATCACCTTCTCCAACATACTCTATTACAAACTCTCCTTGTTTAATATCTTCATCTGCCACAATCCCAGATCCACATTTCTCGGTCTACAAACAATACCTTATTTAACTTCATATTTTGAGTGCACGTATAGGTAAAAACAGATACTTGCACAAAGGAAATGATATGCGAACAGAAATCAGGGCACTATGACATTTGAACCACATCCAAATAATTCCTGTGGATAAAGATACTTAGAAAGATAAGATGAATTATTTTCCAGGTCCACAATCCTCAGGCTAAATAACAATATCCAAGATAAAATGGAACAGAGAAGGGGAAAAGTCATATAATTATACCAGTGGGATCCTTATGGTTCTTTTTTCCCTCATGCAGAGCATCATTCTTACTGCCTTTCACCCTTCATTAATAAAGTCCTACTCTACATATTAATTAAGATAGACCAGGAGAAGCCATGCACATCTACCTGCACTAATTTCATCTTCTTCACCTGCCGGTGCTGGAATGGTTTATTGCTGCATGAACTCCCACATTTGCAGCCTGAAGAGCAGCTAGACAGCAGCATCCTAGGAGATAAAAGTAATTATAGAATTTTTAAACTATTAAAGAAGCTCCCATATAAATGAGAAACTTAACACTAATAATACTAACATCAAACACATATAAATCCACAAGAAACCTTCATAACCACACACCTCCAATGAAGACAATGAATGGATAAAAAGAAGAGGCACAATTAAATTATTAAATAATAATCGCTATTAAAGAAACTCCCAGAGAATTAAAAACAAACAATGGTAGCAATTACATAAAGGCTGCATGACATCCTCTTAAGTCTGAACCAGTCAGCTCCAATCACCAAAGACAAGGCAATGGATGACAGCGACCATGATCATGGGAATGTTTCTTGTGATAGTTACTCACTATGAACTCCTGACATCTTCTGTCAAATTCAATGACCTTGTCATGGTAATAATTCATTTATATTCAAGTGCATAACAACCACTCTTGTATTAACTCTAGATTTAGGCAGGATCAAACACATGTTTCCTAGAAAATCAAACTCAAGTATAAAACTATTTCAACCAATCATATCATCCTGCTTTGACAATTAACAATCATCAAACTTAACTATGAACCTATTTTGACCTCTTCATTAGTAACAGAACTAAACCGTGAAAATGCACTCAGCAAAGACATCAAGATGAATATAATGTATTGCCGCATTAGCTAGAGCTTGGGTTCAAGTCAGGCACTAATCAATGCCCAAGGGCTCTGACTCATCAATGTGCATGGGGCAAGACCCAATTTTTAATTACTGGAGGGGAGCCAAAGGATAAATTTTTAGTTTGAGGGGATCGTTATGCAGAAATAAATACATTATATCATCTTTGACTGTTAGAATTAGTATATTTTTTCACCTTTGGGATGGGGAGCCCTACGCCCCCTTTGGCGCACTAGATCTCCCTGCATGTCAATGTTCCGAGCAGTAAATCATGAGGGATTGGCTACCAGAGGTGTAAGTGGTGGACCCTAGAAATTTATCATAAATAGGGATGATGTGCTAGAAGCCAGACAATGAATAAGAACAAGTTACATAGGCAATCTGGCCTAAAAGTGGCATCTCCAAATTTCAATCATGTACTATCCAATAAGGCTTGGAAATAAACATGTACAGACTGAAAATAAATTTGAATCCAGTAAAATTAGATCAAACTAACATACTACTAGATGAAACATGATTACAAGCTGTTTATAGAATGAAAATTTATCAAATACAGCTCGGAGTAACCAAGATATTGAAGGCTGCTCTTACCCGCAATGGCAATCTCTATCACACACACGAGAGGAACCCGGTGATGCACTGCAGGAGCAGAATATGCCATCGTCCTCAAGGCGCCTTTTAATCTTCTTAGTGAGATATATATCTTGAAGGTGTTGATCAAGAAAAGCAAACGTGGTAGGTTCGTACATGCATATATACTCATACACGAGGATACAGATAGAAAGAGAGAACCCAATACTTTAAAAGCATGTGGACATGCGAAATGAAAAGGAACATTTAATAATGGAAGGAAAAACAAGACATCATAACAGCTTTTCTAAGCTGAAAAATGAATGCTAAAACTAAAACCTCCATAAAATGGCTTTAAAAATTTCACATATTTTGAGTGGATACTGCGCTTTATAATGGTGTAGGCTGTAGACTTTGATTTATTAAATGAATCTGGAAGCTCAAACTCAACCTGATTTCCTATGTCCTTCAGCAACTTGTTGAATGCAAGGGTGATTCGTTGATCAAGGTTCTAATAAACAAAAGATATGGCAATAAGAAAAACATCAACGACTAAATCATAATAAGATGAATCCAATGTAGCACATCTCTGAAAATCATACACGAGAAAAAAGATCAGCTAAAAGAGCACCGCCAGCTATAAGAAAGTTCCAACAAGTTGAGAAAAAGGAATTCTATAACTCTCTCTAGACCATTTAATTGAATACACATTATGTATTGTTGATCATTAGAGATAGCTAAAGGAAAAAAAAAAGTCTGAAACATCCTAAATTGCATGGTAGTGAATCTCAAGAATAAAAAAGTAAAGAAAAGGATGGGAACGGAATAGGAATTACAGAAGAAAAAATCGCCGCAGTGGTACAGCAAATAGTATTGGGGCTGCTAAAACTAAAACCATGGAAGAACAGTTTGTTAAAAGGGTGGAAGGCTTCAGTGAGTCGGCCAAATGAATCCCATGTTTGGTCTCCCAGCCTTGTGCGCACCTTTTACCAAGTCAAGTGTGTAGTTTTTCACTGATTAATTATAGAAGTTCTTTTTTCTAAAAGATAAAAAAATAAAACCAACTCAAATTTTGAAGCCAAGCGAAAAGAAACAAGAAAATAGAATGAAGAAAAAATTAACCTTCTTCGCAGCAGGCATGGCTTCAAGTAGCATAACTGCTCAGAATACAGAATATAAAGAACGCAATACCTACATACATAGAGCATCCAAAAGTATAAGAATGAGTCAGAATCTAGAAATAAAAATGTCTTTTTTTTTTAATTGTAATAACAATAATAATAATAGGGTGTAAGGTTTCAGAGTGTTGAAGACAAGCTCAAATGAGTCGTAGTTGGAAAAATAAAACCTAGAAATCAAACCAAGTGAAATCCTTATCACTCACAAAAAAAAAAATCATTACAACAAGGCAATGGAAGGCAGTTAAAACAGTTAATTCATTGATCCAGTTATTGATAAATCAATTACCAAAACAAACAAACAGAGCGAATGTTTAATAAAAAAAGGGAAAACCCAAAAGGAATACTGTAAATATAAAAATCTCATCTTGTCTTGGCAAGCCAACAAGAGAAGATTAATATCAACGGCTATTTTATGGATAAAGAGAAGAGGGGGAAGGGGGGGGGGGGATATGAGAGGGTGCGTGTGGCTTACCGGGAGAAGTCAAGAGAGCAGATCTTGTTCTTGTTGCTGTTCTCCTTCCTCTTGCTCTTCTTCTACATGAGAGGGAGAGAGAGAGATTGGAGAGGGAGTTAGGGAGGGAAGTTACTTGTTTCTCTCTGTGACCAAATAATAATAATAATAATAATAATATTACCTGACTTATGATTCCATAGTTCGCACAATGACAACACTTTCAACTGCAAACGGAAAGTATATGATATTGTAATTATTATTATTATTATTACTACCACTACAAATTATCTAGTATTTACTATTTTTCTTTACTTCTTGTTGCGTATAGTAGTATAGTGTGCATCCTCCTGTATTATAGCAATTGAAGGTTAGGTTTTCCTGTGATGTGAGAAAGCGTATCCCATGGACCATGGACATGGGCTGATGCTGTTGAGGCCCATACAAACACAGGAATGTGAAACAAACGAGGAGAAGCGCCAAGAGGAGAAACACCGGCCCAAACTCAACCGAAATTTGGAAACGACGCCGTAGAGTGGAGCTAGTTACGCGGAGGAAATTGATACATGAAAACAAATGATAAATGACCTCCTCCATCAATCATCATCATTTCTTTTCTTTTATTAAAAAGAAAAAAGAAAATTGAGAAAAGGTATTATTGTAATGTGTAATTCCTTCCAGCCAGCCAGATGGGATGGAAACAAAGAAGGGAGGGAGGGTGTTGTTTCGTCCTTGAATTTTACATTATTTACAGAAAGGCAGTCAGTTGATAAAAAGAAGGAAAAGGAAGGAATTCCTCAAAACTAAAAAAAAAATTAATAATAATACAAAAACAAGCAGCAGTAGCGTAGCAGTAGAAGGAACCAGCTCCGAAACATAAACCAAGCCAAGCAAGGAGACCTCCCTCCCCCGAAATAAAAAATTTCCTCAAATATACTCTCTCAGGTATTCAACTCTCTCTCTCTCTCTCTCTCTGTGTATATATATATATATATATATTTGTTGATAGATACTCATAATTGATTGATTAATTAATTAATTCGGAAAAGAATGAATTATTACGGTTTGCTTCTCTCTTTTCTTGATTTGCTCTGGGTTTAGATTTATCTTTATCTTATATATGATGAATTACTCTGAGTTTAGTGTTTTTTTCTTGAATACTCTATTATAAGATTGATTGTATGTGCCAGCTCAGTCAGAGTCGGTATTATTTGGATGATGCAATTAGCTAGCTTTGTTTTTGAATCAATCAAACGTAGTTTTACTAATAAAAAAAAAAAAACTGAATTATAAACAACAATCAATCAGATAATTTAGCAACCAATGCATTGCATGAAATCTCAAACTGAGGAGATGCTCATTTCTTTTCATATAATTGCCCTTTTCCTTTTAACCTTTCCTATCTACGAGGTTTAGATTAGACTCAGGAGGGTATGATTTTCGGGTGCTTTTTTTTGGTTTTGACTTTGCATAACAAAATTATCCGAAAGCACTGAAAAAGCCATCGATTTGATACTTTTTCTGCCCAAACGCACTTTCAAAAGGCTTTTCAAATGCATTTCCAAACACAGCCAAAATTGTGTCATTGATTGAGTTGTTCAAAAGCTTGCACATCATATGGCCGTTGATTGCATCTACCTTCTCTTCAATTGTATGATGTGATAACATTTCTCTTCAATTGCATGTTTGTATGGTTCAGCTACACAGTTTCTGTTTCTCTTTGGATTCTCGACAACACTCTGGTTGCATCTATGAGACGTTTCTGCTGCTCCATGCTGCTCCATGACTAGGTAATGAAGGTTTTTCGTGATAGGGGGGCTGTTTCTCCATCTAAAACTACTACAACTGACACCCCAAAGAGTTCTTTTATATCTGATTCTTCAGAACCGGGGTCCACCGACACTAAGTTTTCCAAGCCTTCTTTGTGGTCAAGCTTCTTTGCATCTGCTTTCTCGGTCTTTGATATATATCGCGACTCTTCTTCAACTAGTCACAACGAAGCACCTCATATTAGACATAGTAATGGTTGGACGTCATCTGTGAAGAAAATAGTGGCAGGTGGCACAATGAGGAGAATCCAAGAGCGTGTATTAGGGACAAGCAAGACAGGGATATCTAACACGACTAGTGACATATGGCTTCTAGGAGCGCGCTACAAGATTTCACAAGATGACTCTTCTGGGAATGCAGATGCTACCAATGCTTTAGCTGCATTTCATCGTGATTTTTCATCACGAATTCTAATCACGTATAGAAAAGGTTTGTGTTATGACTATTTATCCATTTCAGCCTGTCTTTAAGTAAAGCTTTAGCAGGCATGGTAATTATAATTATGGGGAACCATCTTAAATTGCTCATTTGTAGGTTTTGATATGATTGAAGATTCAAAACTTACAAGTGATGTAAACTGGGGTTGCATGCTTCGGAGTAGTCAGATGCTTGTTGCTCAGGTATATTGCTGCTGCATTTCTCACATCAATACTTTCTGCTATGATAGTTCAGTTATTCAGTTAACTTTCCAGCCCTGGGTCATTATATATTTTGTTATGATGTTTGCCTTCCAGTTAATGGTGAATTCTCATTTCTAACTCTGCAGGCATTGCTTTTTCATCGATTAGGGAGATCTTGGAGAAAACCAGTGGACAAGGTGAACCTATGAAATTTGAATTCTTAAGAAAAAAATTTCCCATCATTCAACTATGAATTAAAGATGAATCTGATCTTCTTACACTATCATGGATCATGTTTCTTCCTTCACGTTTAATTATGCAGCCATTGGACCGAGATTATGTTGAGATCTTACATCTTTTTGGTGATTCGGAGGCATCGGCTTTCTCTATTCACAATCTTCTTCAAGCTGGAAAGGCTTATGGACTTGCAGCTGGATCATGGGTAGGCCCTTATGCCATGTGCCGCTCTTGGGAATCTCTAGCCCGCTCTAAGAGAGAGGAAACCAATCTTGAATACCAGACACTTCCAATGGCTGCTTATGTTGTTTCTGGTTGTGAAGATGGGGAGCGAGGGGGAGCTCCAGTTCTCAGTATTGAAGATGCTGCTAGACATTGTACAGAGTTTTCTAAAGGTCGAGAAGATTGGACGCCAATTCTTCTACTGGTTCCTTTGGTTCTTGGGCTTGACAAAATAAATCCAAGGTCTATGATCATGTTCTACATCTATCTTTCATTTTGAAGTCATCATTGTTTGAGCTGGGAATTTGATTTGCTTTGTTTTGATGCAAATTATATTTGATATGCAGAACTTCATCTTGCTCTATTGCCCTGTTTCTTTGGTTTGGTTTAATTTGCTGCTTTCATGGTGATTAAACTAAGGAACATCCATTGTATTCATGAATCATGACCTGTGATGATAATTTAAGGGCTAAGAATAGTTGAATATTTTGTTCATTACCTGAGCCATGTTAAATTTCCATGAAAACATACTGATTCTATTGGACCTGGTAGGCTGGATGTGAATGTTTCTGAGGAGCCTTTGATAGAAGTGTGATGGTCCGATTAATGTGAGTCATCGAATTAAATAATCACTATCTTAACTATCTTTCTCTAATAAATATCAATACTTCGAACCTAGGGATGTCATTGAGCATTTATATGCTATAAGAAGATCGCAATCAAACCTTTTATCTAGTGATAGGCTGAAAAATGTATTCTATGATTTCTATTTATTTTATTTTTTATATTTGTAGGGTGCTTCTTTTATTGGAAAAGGTGTGGTGCTGCATTGATAAAATGGATTTTGGTTTAGGGATATTTTCATTTTCTATAGTGGAAAGGTTCAATAGGATGATCCTGTTTTATTCTTGTGTAAGGCAGTTTTGCACGAGTTTTCACAACATTCACGCAGGGAATGGGAAAATGTATCAAATGATTCAACGTTAAAAATAAAGAACCAAATTACTTTTTATTTCACTGCCCCGATTCTCTAATTTAACCTAATTTTAGACTTGTATTAAGTGTACTGTCATATTTGTTAACCAGTTGGAATTTGAACTGCTTCAGGTATATTCCATCCCTGCAGGCAACTTTCACCTTTCCCCAAAGCCTTGGAATTTTGGGTGGGAAACCTGGTGCTTCAACTTACATTGTTGGTGTGCAAGATGAGAATGCTTTTTATCTTGATCCACATGAAGTTCAGCCGGTAAATCATAATTCTTTCTGACCTATCTATCATCACATATTGTAGATGACTAATTTACTCATTACTATGTCATTCCATAATTTTATGGCAATAATTTTCTATTTCTTACTTCATCGCATAGTGATGATATACCAGAAATTGAATCCATATACCTCACTTGAATTTCCAATCTGTTTAATGAGATTATAGAGATGCTTCCTTTAGTTTCAAAATGAAACATTACTACCTAAAACAATTGCTTCCCTTTCATTGCGATGGATTTTGACTGTTTGCTGGTGTTATCCCTCCAAAAATGACAAATAAACCAGGAATCATGACTTCAATTCAGAACAAGCATTTAAAAGAACTAATAGAGGACAACGGAGGAGCATGCATTTGATCCTAAATGGAAAGGAAAGGGTTGATATGAATCTGAAAGGTAGTTGAAGTTAGAAAAGTGCCAAAAGTCTGGTGCACCAGTTTGTGGTTAACATGTTACCATAAGTATATAGCAGTGTCCTAGACTGTGGGCCAAATGCATTTCATACTTGCATGATAAAACACTTCAGAAACTTTGTAGACTTAAACACTAGTCTCTCCATGGTGATCATGTTACTTGGTCTTAGGAGCTGATGCCTCATAATCTTCAACCATCATCTGCATATTTTCTGTGATTTACAGAACCCATTTTACATAAAATCGAGATGAAAAATATCTTCTCATGTCGCATTCATATTAGTCTATCAACTTGATTAGTCTGTTTGGAGGATGAGGCTAAGCCTTAGGGAAAGGAGCATGACTCTAACAAATCTAACTTTAGCCCTTTTGATGAATATTAGGAGCTAATTAGTGATCAATGCATCTGGCTAGTGGCTCTTAAAGATCTCAGTATGTGTGGTCCATTGAAGTTCATTACAGCATTCAAGTCAAACAGTTTTGATTTGATTTTTACACTGAAGTTGTTGCATTTATCTGCATTTTCTTTTTTTTAGCAATTCAGTTGATTTCTGCAGCATATAGGGTTGTAATGTAGATAACTTCACTGCTTTACAATGTTGAGCTAACATACTAGTCTGATGGAGGATCTTTGTGATATTTATTGTAGGAAAGTTGGAAGACGTTATTCTATGCTATTTAGTGAATCTAGTTATTTTTGGTTATTAAGATATTCAGTAGAGATTTTTTTTTTTTTTTTTTTGGAATTAGGACTTTATGATATGTTATATTTTATATTAGGGTTTTATTAGGTTTAGGTGCCTTATAAAAGC
>Ga0325402_1007908_pt1 | contig 10111 bp, 5 predicted proteins | sample PopdelMetagenome_22_FD_207212 | JGI IMG/M metagenome (GOLD analysis project Ga0325402, IMG submission 207212) | Populus deltoides microbial communities from Bellville, Georgia, United States - Xylem-PdKOR-R3 | ecosystem: Host-associated > Plants > Phyllosphere > Stem > Wood/Secondary xylem... | reverse complement strand
GAATTTATCTTGTAAGTAGTAATTGAATATATAGGAATAAATTTAATTATTTTATCTCAATTTTACTCTATTATTGCATGATATGTGTTTAATTATTTCTATTAATTTTAATTGTTATTTGTATAGATGTTAGGTTATATACATTTTTTACTGGGGTCAATTGGTTGTGGCTATTGTAAATATTTGCAGGTTTGAAAACTTTGTGTAGTCTCCAGTGTAGGGGAGGTGTTGCCGAATTTTTTTTAACAATCGAATTTAATTATGTAATTATTCATATAAAATTGTGTAGATGCGTAGAACGAAATCAACACCTTGTCGCTCACATAGGGTCGCAGCTAGTTCTTCTAGCAGCGAGGATGACATGTCCTTAGGTGCTAATCAAGAAGAGGCACATGGGCCATCTACCGATGCTACCTCTTCCAGCGTGGTTTCACAGTGCAAAGGCGGTGTGCCTTCACAGCGGAATCAATTCACCTGTAAGTACGAGGCATAGTGAAAGGACGACCTTTCAATGTAAGTTTGTTTTAGTTTTAGTTTTAGTTTTAGTTTTTTTTTTATTATAACATATTTTATGAACAACTAATCAATATTTCATTAATTTAATTTATTTTCAGTTTCACAAATATTGAGGCCGCTCGAGTAATATCATCGGCGTTTAAATCGTCGATGGAGATTCCATTATTTCAATGGAGTCAAGTATCCAAACATCCTGAATGGATACTGAATATCGATGCATGGTTTGACAAATTTGAGGTTGGTGTTAATTTCTAATTTCCAGCTTATTTTTAATAAATTATTAATATAATTGTATATAAATTATTATTTTTATTTTAAATAAATTACTTATATACAACACAAATTCGAGTGGGATAGCACACTTGACAATGTTGTGAGGAGGGTGTGGGAAAATCATGCGGCAACTAGCTAACATCGAAAACAATACTAAATTTTTTTAAAAAAATTATGCTTTAAAATCTAATTTGTCACTATGGAAGTAGGTTGCGTGATTTTTGGTATGAAGCACAAAAAAGACAAAAAACAAATGCGAGAGATAAAGGTCTCCAAGGCTGGAACGACGTGGCGATCTAGAGGGATTTCAAACCGCTACACATCCCAGAAGATATTTGGCCGCAATATATTGAGCACGTGACGTCTAAACGGTTCACACGACGCTCATAGTCCGGTGCTTGCAACCGGAACCGTAAAATTCATGGTTCGATGACAACGCACACTGATGGCTTCGTCCCATTTGTTGCACATGCGAAACGGATGATAATATTAATTTAAATGAAATATATCATTAAATAATTTGTTGTTACTTAATTAATTTTTTTTCTTACAGGCTACGTCTCTTGGATATGAGTCGAGACCAATGGAGCTGTTTCTAGAGACGCACGTGCGAAGTCAAGACTGCTAAAAGGGGGTGCAACAGTTCGTTGACAACCGTGCTCAACACTTTGTGGTATGTTCGTTCAACCATTTTATTTTGTAAGTTATTATGTTTATTGAATTGAATATGATGATTTCTTTTTTCATTTTTAGGAGACCTATAATAACCGGTTGAGGGAGAGATATAGGGATGATCCTTCGACCCATCTGGATTTCAATTCGGATTTGTGGATAGAGGTTGGATCGTCTGGTGGACCCGATACAAATCGGGTGTACAGACTCTTCAACACTATAGCCGAGAACTTGCGGGCAGCCCATAGCGTCTCAACCATTGAGAGCTCCCAATCAGTGTCGATCACCTAATCTAATGAGTTTGTGGTCTTACAGCAACATACGGCTCATCTCACCGAAAAATATGAGCAACTATCAGTGAATTATGAACAACACACAGCTCATCTCACCGAGAAATACGTGCAACTCACGGCGAATTATGAATAACTTCGCCAAATGGTCATGAACTTAACATCGAAGAGTGGTGATACATGTGCGCACCCTTTTTGACCATATGGTTCCAGGGACAACCAGCCTCCTCTAGCTCCGCCATTGTGCTAATTTAATATTTTTTTGGAAACACATTCAATTTGTAATGAATATTATTTAACTTTATTTTTTTATTTTTGATGTTTAATAAAATTTTATTTGCATAATTTTTTTTACTATTAATTTATATTATTTATTCTAAATAATTTAAAAAAACAAATTTAAAAATACACTCCAACAGATTTATAGACAGATTCTGTCCGTTGGCATTTCATAGAGAGTGGTGGAAATGCCACACTCATTGATGACATTGCAAACGAAGGGAGTCCGTCGGCACTTTACTGAGAGCTGAAAAATATTTACTGGATATGCCACTATCACCGACGGAATTAAGTCGTCGGTATATTTTTAGCGGGAATTTTTTTTGGTGCGTATTTTCCGTCTGTAAAACCATCGGCAATATTTTTTTTTTATCAACAGAGTTAGCGACGGAATGTGGTATAAAGGATGCCGAAGGACGCTTTCCGTCGGTGATTTAGTCGATAAAAAAATTACCGACGGAGTGTGAATCTTATATCCATCAGTAAAACTGTGAAATCTTATAGTTGATCAAATCAATACATGAAGGTGTCACAATAAAACGACCATTGGTGTGGCATGCGCAACCATCTAAATCAGTGCTACCATGCAAATACATGTTTGATTTGCTGAAAGCGTGAAGAGGGAGTCCCATTACAGCAAAATCCATTAAGATCTGTATCAATATTTTCCTGCCTCCAATAATATATCAATTGTTAGCTTGAATTCTACTGATGCATGCATGCTGCATTCTTGGCTGGCCTACTAGAAAATGATGTAAGACTGATTATAGACCTCATGGGCGATCGGCATTGCTAAAAAAACTTAAATTAATTTGATGATTTAAAGCGAACCTACTTTGCACTATAATTAACGGAGACCCCTCAAGAAACTCCCATTTCATTGTTTCTTGTGGTTGAAGATTAAGCGATCTTCTATCATGGTGGAAAAAAGGAAAAATTGTGGTGACGAATCGATAATTGGATTGCGTTTCCATCCGTTTGTTTGACCTGTCAAATCAAAACATTCCAATTAAAAATATAAAAAAGGAATGTTGCTCAGTGTAGCCAACTTTCTTCACAGAAAGTCTTGTAAACTACAATTCACCTCATAGATTCATTTATCTGGCCAGAAATCATCCATGTTTATGGCATTATCGTCTGTTTCATTAAGGCATTATTGGACCTTAATGGTTGTTGTGATCACAGGTACCCCATATCATCATCACCAACAAGACGAAGTTTGGACGCACATTTGCCCATTGTTGAACATTATATACAATTATATATTCAACATTTTGACAACGAAAACAAACAGAAGGAAAACAGGAATCCAACCCCACATTTGAAAGTAATCATCACTTTATCAAGTTAGGGAACATACTATCGAGTAGCGAATTCAACAATGAGATAAATATATTGCGAGCACTACAAGAATTTTTAGATTTAAGGAAGGAATTTTATATTGGTATTTATACTCTCAGTCTATCAATACGAATTTTTTGAAGGCTCACAGACAACAATACTCTATAAAAAAAACTCTTGTCAGTGATTTGTGATCTGTTGACGAGTCCACTGGTAATAATTTTACCGATGGATTTATAATGACAAAAGTGCACCAAAAAAATTTATCCACTTTATTTTGTTGATATTTACATTGATGAATATAACATATCACTAATAAAAAAAACAAAATGTAATTCCATTGATGATTTGTTTTGTCTGTCGGTATTCCCCTTAATGAATTTTGACATATAATCATCAAAGAGACCGTCTATACTTCTGTCAAAGTGACAGTGATATTTACAGTAATTCTTTTTTAAATCTCTGAAATATACAGACTAAGTTTGTCGGTGATCCTATTAGTAATAATTTTTAAAAAATTATTTTTTAAAAAAAGTATTAAACAGAAGTAGAAAAATAATTAAAATAAATCAAGTTAATATAAAAATCAAATATTTATTATAAATTTAAACATTTATAAGTTTAAATACAATTAATCTAGAATATAGGCGCTGGAAGAGGAGGAAAAGGCAGGTCTTCACCGGAACAGTGGGGCTAGTAAGGAGGAGTATATGTACCACCTATTTGTGATCTCATCTCCATTACCATTTGGTAGAGTCCGGCCGTCTCAGCACTAAGTTATTCATAATCAGCAGCAAGTGGGTCGTTTGAGCTTTGAATTCGTTGGTCTAAAATTGCCTCGAACTCAAGAGTTTGAGTGTTCAAAACCGATTGCAGGCATCTAACAATTGAAACATCGCAGGTCATCCACAAGTTCTTGTCGTAGTCTTAGAGAGATTGTACACCCGATTTATATCGTGTCCACTAGACAATCCTATCTCCAACCACAAATCGGATCAAGATCTGGATGGGTCAAAGAATTATCCCTGTATCTCTTCTTCAACCGGTCTTATATGTATCCTGAAAAAAAAAGTTAGCAAATTAAAAAAAAAAACTTAAGAAAAACAATGGTTGAAAATCAATTTATCATCCAATTTGCATGCGAAAAAATTAGAACGGAGTCGCCAGTGTGCGTGGTAACAGAATCATGAACACGTTAGTTCCGGTTCTTCGTACCAAAGTGTGATTACCGCACAAAACATTCAAATGTCACATGCTGAATATATTTTGCCCACACAGCCTATGAGATGTATAATGGTCTGAAATCCTTCAAAACCACAATGTCCTTCCAGCCTGAAAGCTCTATTTCTTTCGAATATATTTTTGCTTTCTTTTACGTTTCGTATCAAAAATCATGCAACCTATATGATACAAAAGAATTATCTGTTAGTAAATGAAAAATAAAATTGAATAAAAGGATTAAACTTTTTTATCTTGATTCCAATCTTACCTAGTTGCAACGTGATTCTCTCAAACCCTAATTGCAATAACATTGTTAGCTTTATCCCATTTAAATTTTTCGTTGCAAATTAAAATTTGTAAGAGAAAAATTTCATTAATATTAATAAACTAACCAAATTCACATAATAATAATAAAATATTTAAGTTAATACTAACCTTAAACCTTCCAAACCATGCATCTATCATAGTTTCCATTCAAGATATTTCAAAACCTGACTCCATTAAAACAATAAAATTTTCATCGATGATTTCATCTGCAATGTTATGGTTCTAGCAACTTCAATGTTTTGTAAACTTGAAATTGCACTCGTTAATTGAAATTAAATTTTCAAAAATTATTAACATGTCATTGTGAAAGGAAAACAAACTTACATTGAAAGGTCGTTCTTCCACTAGGCCTGGTAGTTCTAGGCAAATTGATCCTATTATGAAGGGATCTCCCTCAACGTGATGGCATCGCACTTAACGAGCTCACGTCGAGTGTGGCTGCCTATGTCTCGGGTGTCTGTTCTTGATCGGCACTTAACGAATCATAGTCATCAGAAGTGCTGCAAGAAGAACTAGCAGTGGTCTTGTTCGTATAATGCATTATTGGCTTTCTCCTAGGCATCTACGCAAATTAAAGGATTAAGATACCATAAACCATTTCTATTTTTTAAAAAAAAAATTGCAGCACCTGTCTTATATGGGAGACTACCCAAAAATTTTAAACTTGCAAATACAAAACAATTTAAATTCATTATCACAAACCAATTGATTAATATCAATTTTTTTCCTTGTCATTGAGTGAAGAGTTCACTCAAATTGTACTCAATCAAGTTTTTAGATTATTATTTTTAAAAAAATTTAGTGTCCCTTGGTATTTCCATTAATGTACAACAATTTGGTTAATGTTTTCTAACAATTTGGTTAATTTCTAAAATTCAATTGTAAAAGGGTCTTGTTTTTTCTCTCTAATAATATTATTGATTTACTTTTCATAACTCTACATTTCAACATTCATACACAACTCATGCCTTAAAACATTATTTAAAAATCAAAATCAACCTAATTTGGCAGCTAAATCAAAATTTTCATAAATCCTTAATTTACAACAACTCAAAATTATATCAAGTAACTCTTAAATTTCAACAACTCAAAACCCTAAACCACAAATTATACAAACGTGAAATTAATCACTAAATTAAACAATATATTTAATCAATTGAACCCTAATTTACAAAAATATGAAATAATAATTAAAATTAATCATATACATTTAATTGAAATTGAACAAAAAAATAGAAAACAAAACAACTAAATTTCAATAAAATTGTTCTTATATGAAAACAAAAGTCCCCATTTGTTTGCTGGAAAGTAGTTTTTTTTTTAAAAGTGAATTCCGAGAAAGTGAATTATTTGATGATGTTTGGTAGTGTAATGAAAAATAAGTTGGAAAACACTTTCCAGTATTTGGTTATGTCATGGAAAATGAGCTGGAAAATAACTTATTAATGTTTTATTTTTCTTAAATTTATTAAAATAATGAGGAACAAATCTTACAAATTAAAATGTTGAATGAGAATGAAATTGAAAAAAAATATAATTTCATAAATTATCTCAAATAAAATAAATAATAATCAAAATAATAGAGATCAAATCTAAAAAATTAAAAATTAAAAGATGAAGAAATTAAGATAATAATAATTATCATTTCATAAATGATTTCAAATAAAATAAGTAACAATCAAAAGAATGAGGACCAAATTGGATAGATAAAAAATTTCAATTAAAAAATGATAAGGAAAAAGTAAATAACAATTATAAAAATGAGGACCAAAGTTAATATAAAAATTAAATTCTAAGGAATGAAATTGAAAAACAAATATTCAAAACAAAATATATATAGCAATCAAAAGTTTGAGGACCAAATTTGATATAATCAGCAAATAATATGACATTTCTAATTTTTTTCACAACTTCTGGAAAGTGTTTTCCGCCCAAAATAAAAGAAAAACACTTTCTTGAAAACCAAGCCAAATTTTTCTTTGACTGGAAAGTGTTTTCTGTTGACCAGAAAGTGTTTTCCGTTGACCAACTTTTCTAATGGCAAACAAACACAGGAAAGTTTGGAAAGTGGTTTCCCGGAAATCACTTTCCGGGAAACAAACGCAGTAATAAACAATTCTAAATTAAAAAATAATTGCAATAAAAATGATGAAAACAAAAGTCCAATAACAACATTCAAACAATTATTAAGAACATAAAAATTTTCAAAAAAATAAAAAAAATGATGCAAAAAAGTAAAAAAAAATTAACAAAAAAGTTATTACCTTAATTTAGTTGTGAATTTCAGCTAAGAAAAAAAAAACAAAAAAAAATAGGCAAGAGATGTTAATTAACAAAAAAAAGAAAGGACAAATGAGAAGAGAAGAGAATGACATATCTGGCATGCATGGAGGAGAAAAAAAAAGAGAAGAGAGGGACTTCAGGAGGTGAGAAGGAGGGAGAGAAACATGGAGGAGGAGAGAAGAAGAGAGAAACTTGTCTGATATGATTTTAGGGATTCTTGTGTTTTAATTTGGAGCTTTTTTCCAATGGTTTTACCGACAGCTTACAAATAGAAAATTAAATATTAATATTTTTAATATTTTCGTATGTGTTTCCGTATGTAACATCTAATTGAAATTTTCAATTAACATCTAATAGAAATTTTCAATTTTATTGAAAATTTTCAGAAATCCCTAAATATCACTCACTATTTTTCATTATGTCGATGAATCTATATGTAACGAACAATAATTAAAAGTGACATTGAAAAGTTAACTTGAGTGCTTGTGTTGAGAAAAAGGGGAGAGTTGAAATGGTGGTTGGCTGCAGTTTGGAAAAGGAGAGTTGGGATGGGGAAGAAGAAGGAGAAATAGAGGAAGAGAGAGTCGGCAGAGTGGGTATATATTGACTTTTACCGATGGAATCACCAACAGAAAATTTTCATTGGTATACCCGCTGGTGAGTCCGTTGGTGACTGTGCTACTTCATTTTACGGAGATCCCGTTTTGAATTCCTCGGTCATTCCGTCGGTAAAATCATCTAAAGAAATCCACGTCATCACACCGTTTCAACTTCACAAAAATCTGTATAATCCATCGGCAATATGGTTGGTATATATCGATGGAATACATCTGTCTGTACATACCGACCGTATCACAGACAGAAATGGACTGTCGGTATATACCAACAAAATTAGAGACAAAATTATTTTCGTTAGTAAAAATTACCGATGAAAAAATTCCGTCGGTAATTCCGTTGGTTTTTGTCAATTTTCTGGTAGTGATAGGTACAAAAAATGGTGTATACAGTCCATGTAATTGTTCATAAATTCATTGCACATCCCTTTTTTATATTTGGCAAATATAAATGGTCATGCAATACATCCAAAGTTTTTGCAACCCCAAAATGACCCATTAAACCACTCAAATATGCTTCACAAACAAGTAATCCACGCAAAGACCTAGCAGGAACACACAATCAATTCTCTTTGAACAAGTAACCATTCATCAAATAAAACTTATCAAAAATTGAATGTCCACATACATTATATATTTTAATAAAGTTAGAGTCATTAGAATGCCTTCACATTTTCAAAGCCTAGAAATCTAGCACTCATAGTGTTTAAAAGAATATAAATACATGAAAGTGCATCAACCACTATGTTCTCTTTGCCTTGCTTATACTTAATTACATAAGGAAAAATCTCAATGAATTCAACTCATTTCGCGTGTCTTTTATTCAGCTTATTTTATTTTTTAAAATATTTCAAGAACTCATGATCTGAATAGATTACGAACCATTTTGACCACAAGTAATGGTAACTTGCTTTTTGGGGTCAAAATTTAAACTTTATGCTTATTAACCCTCCCACTAGCTTCAAAATGTCCTCGTTAAACTTAAAACTAGCTAGCATCTTTTGTATTGATAAAGAGGTAATTAACATTCAAACTCCTGCTTATTCACCATGCTGTTTTCTGTGGTTCAATAATTTGTTTTATGAATGAGATAAAAGATTTCATTAAATGAACAAAAAAAATTTACAAGACTAACAAAGAGATAGTAAGAGCATCTCTTAGCTCAAAGTTAATTCCACAAAAAAATAAATAAATAGAACAACACGAAAACATTGGACTATAGTAGTCTGATGAGAATTATGTGCCAATTATAAATCCAAACTGAGCTATAAAATTCAATAATACAATAATGAATATCTGAAAACCCATAATTAATTAATTTGATCAAACACCTTTTTCTTGTCCTACATAACACGAGAAGCAAGCCAAAATCATTAATCCAAACCCCAAAATCACTCTCAAATTCTTAAAATCTTCATTTTCTTCTTAAAATTACAAATTTAAGTTAGTTCGATGCTTACAATTTTACAAAATGGAGAATCAAGTAGATTAAGGGACGCGAGTAGGGTTTCAACAACTAAATTAAAGTTGAAATGAGATGGAAAGTCCCCTAAATTTTGAGAGGTTGCCAAATGTCTAACTAAATATGGTTGGTTTGAATACATGCATCTCCATGACCATATATATATGTGTGGCCGAACAGCGATTGAAATTAAAGCCTTCAAGGCAAGCTCTAGATTTGAAAAGGGAGGAAATTTTATAACAATTTAATTAACTACTGCTATATATATTTCAGTTTCCGCATCTATAATCTAATCGTAAGCCATTTCTTAATTACTGCTAATCATGCATCTTCAAATAGAAAAAGGCATGACAAGCAACAAGCCAACAACAAGACATTTGATAACTGGTTGTTTTGACCAACAAGTTGAGGCCAATTGGCAGCTCTTAGACGCGATCGAAGAAGCATGTGTTAATCGTAGCAACTGTGCCCACGAAACCCCTGTTATTAGTAGTCAATCATATACTTGGTCAGTCATCTAGCTTCGACATTATTTAATTAACACCCACAGTTATATCAAACCTTTCATATCAAAACAATGGTTTATAGCGTAGTTCTTCTTTACACATCAAGGGCTATCTAATACCCTAAGAAACTGGATTAATTCCAAGCTTGATAACTTGGGGTTATTAAGTAATGAATTGTCCCCTTTAGTCTAAAATCCTTCTATAGAAACTTTGTATTTACTTCTTGATAATGGTTTATAAAATAAAATTAAGCATAATTAAGCTTGAAGTAAAAATGACCCACCTCAGCTTTCTAATACTTCGGATTAATTAGTTACGTTAGCGCCG
>Ga0325402_1007906_pt1 | contig 10112 bp, 5 predicted proteins | sample PopdelMetagenome_22_FD_207212 | JGI IMG/M metagenome (GOLD analysis project Ga0325402, IMG submission 207212) | Populus deltoides microbial communities from Bellville, Georgia, United States - Xylem-PdKOR-R3 | ecosystem: Host-associated > Plants > Phyllosphere > Stem > Wood/Secondary xylem... | reverse complement strand
TGAAATCATTGCTCACATCCTATCTTTCTTCTTTCCTTTTTTTTCTTGAATAAGGTTCACAGATACATGAGGTGATTATGGCGCCGTGGTGATCACATAGTTGGCTTGCTCGAGATCAACAGCAGAACTGATCACATAGTTGGCTTGCTCGAGATCAACAGCAGAATTTCTGTTCTGGTGGTTTTAAATGAATACTTTGGTTTATGTTTTCTGTTTTTAACCAATCCATTTGCCACTTTGATTTCCACAATTCCATGGTGGGTTACAAAACTATCAACGAATAACATTACCTACCTTTTGCAGGGAAACTGAAGCTGTTGGAGGACTGCAACTGCCACCCCAAATCGAGATTGTGGATGCAGCCGTGGTCTTCAACAACTTTTTGACAGCTACTGCTATGGAGATGGATCAAACCACTTAATTTTTGTGACAAGGATCAAGGAGGTTTTCTTTGGATCCAGGCAACCTTTTGGTTTTTCTGTGTAGGAGACATGTAATTGCTTTAAAGGATTTGAAGCAGCTCATAAAACTGATTTGTTGTTTCGCTTGTTGATTTTGATGCGAAGAGCTGTATTTGGTAGTTTAAGACATGATTGAAATGCATGTCAGGTCGGGTCGATCTCCTAAAGCAACAATCACCGGTCAATGCATGCCTATCCACAATGCAGTTGGCGCCGCGCCCCCCTTATCCAGTTCCGTTGTGCCAGCATGTTCTAACCTTGTGAAAAAGATGGTTTTTTTTTTTCGGTTCTTTTTTGAATAAAATTAGTGAAGATAGACTGTTGTCAATTTTCCATCTCAAGAAATTAAGAAATATTGTTGTCCGAGTAAAATGCAAGAAAACTCGAGTTCCTTCAAGTCATCTCTATGTTCTTTAAAAAATTATGGTGACAGTTTCACTTCAAACCCTAATTGCAATTGAAATTGCCAAGTGATGGATCAGATATACTTTGTTCTAAAAATGTTTCCTTCTCTTGAAGGCCCACAATCGCAAGGGCAAAGATAACAGAGAAACTTAGCGAGAAGTAAAGACCCAAAACAATTAATGCACAGAAAATGACAATAAAAACACTATTCCAACAAATAATTTTGTATGAATGTAACTACAGCTGTGGTTATTTCAAAAATCCAAACTTTCCAAATGATTCGGCGCCATGAGAAATGCAATTCTTGAGATCTTGTGCCCTCTTTCCAGCATCTTTCGTGAAGAAATTTACTATTTAATGCACAGAAAATGACAATAAAAACTCCAATATTATTTTCAAAGCTCTTGAAAGAAAAACAAAATTGAAATACTAGGGCATATAAGAGAGTTTTATGTTAAGTGTGGTTTCTTTTCTCAAAGGTCAAAGGAAGCCTGACTGGGATGAGGGGGGAGAGAGGAAAAAGAAAAGAAAAGGGAGAGAGAGAGAGAGAGAGAGGAAAAAAAAAAGAGAGAAATGAAAGAAAAGGCCCAACCAAGCCCAATGTATGAGGAAAATAAAAGGCAACCAATTCAAACCGATAAGCCCATTGATCCATTTTGTGTGAGCAACACTAAGTTCTTATCAAACGTCGCGTTGTCGAACGAGGTTTAAGGCACGTTTAGGACCACTGCAAGTTATCTAAATAAAAGATTGTTTGAAACGTACTGCAAACTATATTTTTAAAATTAAAAAAAAAATTTATTTAAAATTTTTTATATATATATAATTTTAGGTTGTTTTAATATGTTGATATTAAAAATAATTTTTAAAAAATAAAAAAAATTATTTTAATATTTAAAAAAAACATTTTAAATCGCTATCATTACTATAATTTCAAATAGATTTGAATGCATCGTTTTTTTAGTTTAATGTGGGTGTCCGGGCTAATTTCCACGCACCTCGACTAATCTCACGGGCCCTGAAGTTAACGACTATGTAAGTTTCCAGTGACCATCATATGAGCAATCACATGACTCGAACCTGAGACGACAGAGAGAACAAACCTCTTAGTCCTAAGCTCTTACCACTGGACTACCACAATACATTGTTAATTCTATGAATAGGATGCCCACTGTATCCGTAACTCCATAATGCAATTTCATGTGATTTAGTGGTATATAAATATTAAGGATATACAAGAAAAATTAAATAATCTATTTACACTCAGAATAATTTAAAATAACACTCTCCTGTATTTTGATTCTTCTTCTTTTATATATTAATTTTTTCTGAAATACTTTGTTAATTTAGATATCAAAGAATCACCTATCCTGTATAGTTTTTAAGGAATAAAAACTTATACCATGATTTTTCCTGTGGACTAGGCCAGCGTGCCTTCTCTCGGTTATGAAATTGTTTAGTTTAATAGAGTTTTTTATATTAATTTGTTTTTTAATAATATATATTAGATAACTCTAAATCAATTACAGAAAATAGACCATATTTGTATAATTTAATAATGTATATTAATTTTCTTAGGCGATCTGTGTTGCATGAGAAGTTTATATTAAGCTAAGAAGCTTGTTTTAATTTTTAATTTTAATTTTAAGATTGCCTGAAGGGGGAATCTGTGCGGGTGGGTCCAAACCCGACTGTGGATGGATACCATAGGGATGTGTCGTAGATGTGGACGCGTTCTTTGCCCGGAGAGCTGCAGCGCGGCCACAATTTAGTGAAACGACAATTTAGAAATTAACCAAAGAGGAAAATAAATATAGGGGGAAAATAAAATTATGCTTTAAGATGTGGATTTTTTTTTTATTTTATTCTGGGATTATCAGGTAGAAGATTATTTAGGAGAGGGAGGAAATTATGTTTTAAGATTAATATTAGTGAAAAGAAATTTTGGATTAATTTTTAAATAAAATTACTGCTGTTAAACTATATTCAATTTTTCATCTCGGTATATTAAGAAATATTATTGTCCAAGTAGAATGCAAGTAGTTTATTTATTCTGCAATTTTTTTTTTAATATTGGCATTTGCTAGTTTATGAAATTTTCAAGTTAAAAAATTGTAGTAGTAGTTTAAAATATTTTTTATTTAAAAATATATTAAAATAATATGTGTTTTTTAAAAATTATTTTTGATATTAATATATCAAAAAAATATAAAAAAATAATTTTAAATATAAATAATTTTAATTTTTTAAAAATAATTATAACTATATTTTCAAAAACTATTTTACTACTTGTAACATAAAAATATAAAACAGGAAAATGTTGAACCCCCCGATCCAGTCTAGGGTCACGCGTGACTTTTTGGGTGTCACAGTGTCACGTGTGATCAATAGTGTTTAAATAGCAAATAAAAAAAGAATAATTTTTCTAGTAAAATGATAAGATTGCCGAAACTGATAAACCTAAAAGGGCTGTCCTCATTCAAAATTTGAGGTAGAATTTACATCATCCTTCGATCAAAATTCTTTCTCCTGCTATTTAATTTTATATTTTAAAAATGTTTTTTAAAAAATTAACTTTTATATATTAATATTTTTTGATATTTTCAGATTATTTTAATACTAATATCAAAAGTGATTAAAAAAATAAAATAAAAATATTATTTTACTATATTTCTGAGAAAAAAAAACATTTTAAAAAACAATCACAATTATATTCTCAAACACCCTCTAATTTGCCCCTACCTAGTTTTTTCACTACAGTGGATATCTAACAAGTACATGATCTTATTTGATTTTTTTTTATCAATTTAACAAAAATTGAATTTAAGGTTAAGAAAAAACTAAATCTTTGTTCATTAATCATAAAATTTTGAAGTATTGTTTTAAGTTCAAATTATTTTAGTTTTATGATCAAATTACTGATTTAATTGTTTGACTTAGGTGAACTTGAATTGGTTTTTATTTTTTAAAAAATTATTTTTATTTTTATTTTATTTTTTAACATTTGATTTGTTGAATTAATCTCAAGCAAATTATTTGTGTTATGGCAATTAGAGATTTTAGCTACTTCTATTACTATGTCATCTTGAGGGATATCCCTCTTGGATGCGCTTTTTATTTATTTTCTTTTTATTCTATTTAAGAGGACACGAACTTAATTTCTACTTGTTCTGCGTGCATCTCCTTATTCACAAAATTAAGCATCCATTCTTGCTCTGCTAACTTGTTTCCTCCTCAAACTTGGTAATGTTATCAATGCGATCTCTTTCTAATCTCACTTGAGACATTACTGCTTTTATTTTCTTCTAATTAAACATTCCTTTTTGTAGTTTTAAGCCATGGATGGTTACATCCGACACCCCCCCGGCACAAGACTCGGCCACGGCAGGCTACTCCTCAGCTGCTAAAGGAGGAGTTGCTGGTGTCCATCATCATCCGGAGCTATGTTTGGTTGTTTAAGAGCATCTTCTTATGTTTTTTTTTTAATAATTTATATATGATTTTTTTTATATGCAACTCAATGAAAAAAAAACCATTTTAAGAAATAAAAAAGATTCTCGAAAGAACCAGTGATGAAAGAAAGGAAAGCAATGTGGCAGAGGCAAGACTTTCTAATAACATAAGAGGATGCAAAACATGGATTAATGCTGCTCAATCACTTGTTAAAGTAATCAAGACATTACTTTAACATAAAACTGATTTGTTAAAGTAATGAAGACATTACTTTAACACACGTGTCGTTTATCAGATAATAATATAAATCATATTTTAAAATTTCATCTAAAAACTTAAATTATTAAGTTGAGATGGTTCTTTGATATGGTATCAGAACCTTGATGACCAAGCAGTTACAAGTTCGAATCTCATCATCCCAATTTATTTAATAAAAATTAAGCACAAGATAACGTGAACATGTGTAAGTTTCAAGTTCAAAGAGCTTTCACTTGAATGAATTGTGTTAGAGAATAATATAAATTATATCTTAAAATCTCATCTAAAAACTTAAATTATTGGATTGAGATGGTTCTTTGATATCCTCTTATTCTTAAAAACAATCAGTAATGTCTCAGTTGACTACAAAATCAGCACACGTGTGCCCTGTCTAAGCCGAAATCTCTTATTTCGGCCCTCACACAGGTTACACAGTGACGTGTCTTGTTTTATAAATTAACAGGTGTCTCAATAAATAATTTGTTTTACAATTTATTCTTGTAACCGTTAATAATAAAGTAAATTTTATTCATGCATAATATATCTGATATATTTGTTACTCATCACAATATAATTTTATATGATCTGATGCGATATTAATTAATACCCAGGGATCATCCAATATGGAGACAAATGAACAACATATTGACACACACAGTAACCTAAAAGAACATTTACCTTGTGTCTTGACCTCCACCAGAAGACAACCAAATCTTAAAAATCTCAAACCTCTAATATAGCGATCCAAGAGGCTGCATGCATGTGTTCCCTTTAGTTTTTTAATTCAATATTTTGTTCTAAAATCTTATTCTTTTTATTCTTTAGTAATTGGATTTGAGAGAGAAGAGAGTTGTTAAAAAACAGATAAGATAGAGAAAATTGACTGATGACATTTTTTGATGATGAAACTAATAACTCTCGGTGTTCACAAATTTTATTTGATAAAAAAAATTTTATTTAAAGATTTTTTTCTTTATCTTTTTGAAAAAAAAAAAGATTAGGCTTCAAAAAAAATTTCTTTTATCTTTTGCTGTGATGTTTGAAGCTCTACAACGCCGTCTTTCACCGTATAGTGGTTACAATGATGGTTTGTAATCGACCATCTCTTTTTTTTTTTTTCTATTCTCTCTCCCTTCCCAGTTAAATTTGTGCAGGCCATTAAAAAAATATGAACCATATCTTCTTATGTTATGACATTTCATATTTACCCCTTAATATTTTGATTTTTAAGTTTGATTTTTAGCCTTTTTATAAAGTTTTAATTTTTTTCTCTATTTCATCTTTAGATTTATAATCTTGATTTTTAATTTTTTTTCAAGATGATTCCTCATTCTCTTGATTTTTGTTTTTGTTTTGGATACTTTAGTGAATTTGATTTTTTTTCTTTTTAATTTTACCCTTCCATTCAAAGTTTGATGATATTTAAGGTTTGGCACTTATTGTTTTGAGTTTAAATTTTGATTGAAAGCTTAATTTATTTAATAATATGATAAAAAAAACAACGGTAGTAGATAAATAAAAATAAGGTAATAATTAACTAAAAAAATAAATCATCAGTATCATATTCAGAAGAAAACGAAAGAAAAATTCATTGGAAACTTGTTGTTACTCTATCGTTGACATTGTTCCACCATCATAAAGAGCTAATCGAGACATTTATAGAACTATGAAAGATTGCATGACAATATCGAAAGAGGTTGCATACACTGTAAAAGCAATGATATATAAAGCAAAATAAAAACAATGGCATGATCATCCCATGCTCATGTTTAATTAATTAATATAATATAATTCATTTAAAAAAACTAAATTTAACAAAGAATAACAAATAAAAAGACCTAAGAGAATCCATGTAATTTTTAAAATTAGTAAACTTTTTTATAGAAAGCAAATGAAAAAATAATAGAACTCAATCTCCAATTAAATAAACTCTAAAATAATAAAATTAAAAAAATAAAAACACGAGCTTGAAAAGAAAGGAGGGGGGGATAAACAAACCCAAACGAATTTCTTAATCCAATTAGTTTTCTAAACTCACAACCTATAAAATTTTAGACTTGAATTCAATCAAAAAGTTTAATTCCCAACTAAGTTAATGTTGAAAACTTGAATGATGAAATTAAAAAATATATCGATTTAAAAAAATTCAAAGTAAAAAAAAATAAGGATCAAATCTGAGAGGAAAAAAACACTGAAAAATGACAAAATCATAAAACAAATTCAATTTACTGATGGTTTTGTAACCCACCATGGAATTGTGGAAATCAAAGTGGCAAATGGATTGCTTAAAAACAGAAAACATAAACCAAAGTAATCATTTAAAACCACCAGAATGGAAATTCTGCTGTTGATCCTGAGCAAGCCAACTATGTGATCAGCACGGCACCATAATCACCTCATATATCTGTGAACCTTATCCAAGAAAAAAAAAACGGAAAGAAGAAAGATAGGATGTGAGCAATGGTTTCAACGTCAATACAACGCTAAGAAAACAAAAAATAAAAATAAAAGTAAAAGGATGAACATAGTGGACAGATTAATGAACCGGACACAAAGCAGAAATTAATCGTGAGATACTGAATAAATCATTTTGTGTTTGATTGTACAATCTGTCAACATGAATCTCAGAAAGAAAAGGAACGGATGCCCCGGTGCAACAGCAGCCACGGATCTTGTTTGCTATCTTTTCTGTTGGAAAAAAAAAAAACCTCAGAATTGCCTGAAGGCATGGTCTGCTATTTCTGTCCAGAATAGTCCATGCCATAATCAGCAAGTATGCGATATCAGTCAAGTAAACTCTTGGCTCTTGAAAATCCTAAATTCAACAAAAAAAAACATAGAATTCCCACTCAAAAGCCCAAAATTCACTCTGATCACTCCACACCTGCCAGGTGAAAAAAGAACACAGGGAACTTAATTGTAAGGCAATCACGATGACAGCCTAACCAAATAAAAAAGATTGAAACTTTTAAACTTAATGACATAATTACCGATCTTGTTAGAAAATAAACGTGTTAAGAGGTCAAAGTTTTGCTGGCTGCTATCAATTATGATGCCATGTTGGAATCGATTTCCACGGCAAATTTTAGCAGATAAAATAATAATTTAGGGAGAGTGAGCATACACAGCAAACCATATATGATCTTGATAGAACTCACAGCTTCCTGTTCACCTCTTTTTCCCACTGAAAACAAAACTGATCGAGCTAAGAATCCAAAACAGCACACCTAAAGGAGCATAGCATAAGAACATGACCAAACTCCGGGGAACAGAAAAAAACACAGCACCATGATGAACATGTGTGAATTTACTCAAGAAAAAAAAAAAAAACTCTTTCAGCTTATATTAATATGATTGTCTGGACTTGTGTTCGAGTTACAACAAACGTGTCCATCCCAGCAACTTTGAATTATAAAATTCAACTAATTTTATATCAAGTTGATAATAGGGATTTTAAGTGTTACTTTTCTTTCTTTCTTTTTAGTTATTCCGCGAATAAATTTTTTTCCCCATATTGGCATATGCTAGTTTATGGGATTTCCAACTTAGTGCTCGTAACATAAAAGAATAAATAGCCCATATTGTCCAAGTAAAATGCAAGAAAACTCGCTTTCCTTCGAGTCATCTCCATGTTCTTTAATAAATTATGGTGACAGACTGACAGTTCCACTTCAAACCTTAATTGCAATTGAAATTTCTAAGTGATAAATCAGACATACTTTGTACTAATAAGATTTCCTCCTCTTGAAGGTCCACGATCACAGTGGCTAAGGCAACAGAAAAACTCAGCGAGCCCATAACAACGAGAACAGATAGAGATTTGAATATTTAAATCAAGTAATAGAAAATGCATCAGTGCCAACTAATAGTAAAAAAATAGCAGGCATCTTTACCAAATTTCAATTATGCTTGACAGCTCTTATATGAGAAAGTAAACGTGAGGAATCAAATATGGAATTCCTTGAGTTACATAGCAAAATTGAAATCTTTAAATCCCCAGAACTGTAAAATTCAATCCCAGCAGACGACAGGAAGAAAATATCTATATATGTTCATTCACTTGAATATGCAAAGTTATCGTAACTTTTCTTGCTAAAGGTGTAAGAGCATTCCTTTCATATAAGAGTGAATATTCAGTTATTCACTTTTGGTTTCAATAGATTCGATTTAATTTGTAGTTAATCAAACCTTTACAAATCAAAATCAAAATTGAAGAACTAAAATGTGATTCGGTTTTTCAATTTTTAGAATCCAAATTTGTTATTTTTCGGTGAAATACAAAATAAGTTTTTTTCTTGTATAGAAAATAATTTTATAGTTTTTATTTATTTAACGCATTTTATCTTAAGTTAGATCTTTTATATTCATCATTGACAAGTCAAAAGATATAATTTTAGTCTGATCATATATTAAGCTGTTTAAAAAGAAAAATCATTCCAAAATTCCAGTCAATTATAAAATAACGTTAATGATCTAAACATTCAAGATAAATAATATAACACAAAAATATAAACATATAATTTATTTAGCGATCAACCCAAAAAAAAAAAAGATTTCATCAATAAGACAGCAGTTCTATGTTTTTTAATGTTAGGATAGATAGTAATGTCTATTTAAATGTCTTGTTTTACAAATTAATAAGATGTCTCCATAAATAAATTATTGATCAAATAAATATTTAATAGTTGGTTAAAAAAATAATTATAACATGTGTTCGTTTGCATGAAATTTATAATGTTATTGTACTTTATAATTATTTTTTAAACTCTGTTATTTTAATAAATCTTTGTTATTTTTTAAGCTTTAATAACTTATCGTATGACTGTGATAACAGATTTATTTTAAGGTCAAATTTTAAAAGAACATAACATAATAGAAAAAAAGTTGATTCAACTTATAGGAATGAACTCGAGTTTGAACTCGAATTTAAAGTATGAAATTATACATTTGCATTTTAATTTTAGACATATTTATGTGTTCACCAGCATTTAATATATATTAACACTTCACACATCTACCTCGTAAATAATGGAATAACCTTGTGCAGATTAATTGGTTCCCTTTTCTATATATATAACAAATGGAATGAAATCTGGAATTAAGCCTTAATTGTTAGTAGCAATATATGTATATGTATGAACAAAAGCATATAAAAACAAGAGTACTGCTGCAAAGCTAGCTTTGTCTTGTGTTGTAGTAACAGTACTAAAGAAAATATTGTTCTTAAAGCTCCTCAACCCACTGCAGATAGATTCCTCCATGTCCTAATTAAATTATCAATATTCTAGCTCGCAGCTTGTCTCTTAAACAAAAGCACACAAAGAACATAGGCTTGAACCCGATAATTACAAGCCACCAACATTAATTTACTTCCAAGTATCTTATGGAACAAAAACAAAGAATCTCTTGACGTTGGATTTTATGATGTAGTTAAAAGGTTATTATTTTAATAATATTTTTTGTTCATCATTTTGAATATTGGTTGTCTATGCTTTGTTTTGTTTGTGTTAGAAAAAATATAATTATAGAAGTCAG
>Ga0325402_1007901_pt1 | contig 10115 bp, 7 predicted proteins | sample PopdelMetagenome_22_FD_207212 | JGI IMG/M metagenome (GOLD analysis project Ga0325402, IMG submission 207212) | Populus deltoides microbial communities from Bellville, Georgia, United States - Xylem-PdKOR-R3 | ecosystem: Host-associated > Plants > Phyllosphere > Stem > Wood/Secondary xylem... | reverse complement strand
GTTCCCAATAAAACTAAATTTAATTTTTATAAAATTGAGTATCAAACAGAAATGCACTGTTAAATGAAAAGAAAAAGTTAGATGCGAAAAAGAAAAGGCCAAAAGTAATAATAATAATAAAAAAAAAGTAAATAAAGAAAAATACTGTAGTAGTGAACAGTAATTTATTAGAGAGTGCACAGTTATTTTCCTATGCCGTATTTCGTAATTGTAATGTAAAAATCCATTTTCTCCAAAACCTTCATTTTGGCGCCACTTTCATCCAGCTCAGGCGGTCTGCAAAAGTTGTAGCTGATTCCACGAAGAAGAAACACGTGAACAGATATAGATATATAATTTTTTTTTACTTTTTTTTTAAATATTTAATTTATTAAAAATTAAGTTTGATAATTTATTTTGTTTTTTTATATTAGATTATCCTGGTGTCATAATTAAAGTCGCAACTTGGATGGATTAACCTGGCTATCTGGAGTTTCTTTTTTATCTTTTATAATTGAGATTTTTTTTATATTTCATCCTTCAATAATTGAATGAGAATAAGTTTTTATAATTTATTTTGATTTATTTTCTATAAAGTTAATTCGGTCTCATGACCTGGATCGCTGACTTGGTGGGTTAATCCAATTATCTCGTTTTTTTTTATCTTTTTAATTTTATCTTTCAACATTGGAATTAAAAAGGAATTAGACTTTATAATTCATTTCGGTTGACTTTCTATAAGATTATCATGGTCTAATAACCTAGGTCACGAGTTTGGTCAGTTAACCCGAATAGACTTTTTTTTTCTAATCTTTTTTATTTTATTTTTTAAAATTTCATCATTCAATATTAATTTGAGAATTAAAATTCATAATTTCATTCGATTTACTTTTTATAGGGATATCTAGATCTCATAATCAGGATCGCAGATTTGACAGGTTACCTCATGTATACTTGGATTAATTCAACATGTTATCTTTTCAATATTAAAAAAAGATATTATCTTGAATTTGATTAGTTAAATTATGTTTTTATTGGTCAACAATGTTGTATTTAGATCTATAAAATCCATCAAGTTACATCGATATAATTTAAATTTTTAATTGGGCTAGGAAACATATTAATAATATTTGAATATTTTTTTTATATATTTAAAAAAATAATCTAAGCCACGGAAAAAAATAATAATCTAACCAACCCAAAGTACCTACTTTGATATATATTATACAATACTCTAAATGGTGTGGGGGAATCACTGTTCCCTCACACCTAAATCACTATGGATTACAACAGTAATCCATAATGATAGTAATCCATAGTGATTCTTCCCATTTTTTTTTCCTTTTTTTTCTTGTTTTTTCAAAATTACTTTTTTTTTAACTTTCATATTTTTTATTTTTTTTTCATTTATTTTTTATTTTTTTTCCAAAATTATTTTTGTTGATTTTACTTTTTCAATATTGACCTGGTTAAAATTTTTGCTTTGTAATTTTTTTCTTTAAAATACTGTGGATTGCTGCGATGTTTTTCCACATAGTTTTTCTATTTTATTTCTTAATTTTTCAAAATTATATTTGTCGATTTTTTTAAATATTAAGCTGATTGAGAATTTAGTTTTGTAATTTTTTTCTTTAAAACATTGTTGATTGTTACAGTGTTTCTCCGCATGGTTTTTTTATGATTTTCTTCAAAATTATCTTTTTTTATTTTATTTTTTAATATTGAGCTGGTTAAAAATTACAGTTACTATATGTGAGGAAAGCACTATAACTTTCCTCGAAAATTATTGTTGATTGCTACAATGCTTTTTCCCACATGGTTTTTTTTTTGTTTTTGTTATGTTTTTTCCTAAAATTATCTTGTCAATTTTATTTTTTTAATATTAAGCTGGTTAAGTACAATTACAAGTAAATACAAGTTTTTCCTCACAAAACACAATGGATTGATACAGTTTTTCTTCACATGGTTTTTTTTCAGTTTCTTTTGTGTTTTCTTTTTTTTTATATATATTTTTTAAATTATCTTCGTCAATTTTATTTTTTTTAATATTGAGTTGGTTAGAATTTAACTTTGTAATAAAGCTTAATCATGTGGGGAAAGTATTGTAACTTTGCTCATAAAACATTGTGGATTGCTACAGTGTCTCTCCGCATGATTTTTTTTTTGTTATAATTTTTTTCAAATTATCTTTTTCAATTTTATTTTTTTAATATTGAGTTGTTTGTGAATTAGAATTACAAGTCATTACAAACAAAGCTAAATCATGTGGGAAAACACTGTAACTTTCATTATAAAACACTGTGAATTGCTATAATGTTTCCAACATGATTTGTTTTTCCTTTTTTTGGTGTTTGTTTTGTTATTTTTTTTAAAATTGTCTCCGTTGATTTTTTTTTAATATTGAACTGATTAAGAATTTAGTTTTGTAATTTTTTTCTTTAAAACACTGTGAATTGTTGCAGTGTTTTTCCATGTGATTTTTTTATGATTTTTTTCAAAATTATCTTTGTCGATTTTTTTTTTTAATATTGAGTTGGTTAAGAATTATAATTACAATAAAACTAAATCATATGAGGAAAGCATTGTAGTTTTTCTCACAGAACACTGTGGATTGCTACAATATTTCTCTAAATGGTTTTTTATTTTATTTTATTGGAAAACGCACTATAGTTTTCCTCACAAAACATTGTCAATTGCTACAATATTTTTTTTCATGGGTTTTTTTCCTTCCAAAATTATTTTTGTTGGTTTTTTTTAATATTAAATTGGTAGAGAATTTAGCTTTGTAATTTTTTTTCTTTTTATTAATTGAAAAGTTAAATCATGTGGCGAAAATACTGTATCTTTCCTCACAAAACACTGTAGATTGCTACAAATCATTTTGTTCAGTCTCTAAGTTTTTGATCACCAACATAACTTTTTTTTTCGTCATGAAATATTTGTTCCATCATACCTTTAATTTCTATTACTTATCTAGTGCTGGTTCACAATTATAATACTATTAAATGTATTTTTTTATAAACACGTGGACATGTCATCTCATGTGTGTGTGGTGTGTATATATATCATAATAAAACCCCACTTGGCAGCATAGCATTAAAAGTACCATCAACTTGGCAAAGGGAAACAAGAGCTTTTTCCACTTTATGATTTTGACTCCCTCACTCACCTCCTCCAAAATCGAAATTCGGCAATCATTTTGACATAATAATAATAATAATAATAATAATAATAATAATTTATTTCAAAAGTCCTGGTTCAATTAATTCTAAATACAAAGTAGCTTTTTTCTACCGCAATTATTTATTATTAAGAACTAAAATTAAAAATAAAACATAACATAACGGTGAATTTCAATAGTGGAAATCACTATTCATATACTAACAATATACTATTCACTATAATAATGAAATTATTATCTTACCCTTTACATGAAAAACTAATTGTATTTGAATTGTGGATAAAATTGTCTTCTTTTCTTTTTAAAAGTACAATAAAATTACTAATTTACCCTTGAAAGCACAAAATTTTAAACTATCATATAGGAGCTTTTTAGTCTTTCTATATTTTTTAGCACAGTAAAATAATTTAATTGCTCTTAAAAGCAAAAACTTTTAAGCTTATATTGAAGGGTTTTTTTTTTTTTATCTTTTCAAACTGGGTTTTTTTATGTTATCAAGTTGGTCAAGGGTAATTTTGTCTTTTAAGCTTACGTGTGCGACACATCTCAATAGCAACAAAAAAAAAAACACTTTCATCATGTTGTTGGCAGTGGCGGGACTGATTCTCACCAATAGGGCTTTCTTTTTTTCTTCTTTTCTATCTCATCTCCTAGAAAATCGCACAGGCCATTCAGAATTTTAGAGTTGTCCTCTTAGTTGTAGATATTTCAAATTTAATCCTTATTCTTTTAATTTTCAAGTTTTGTTATTGGTCATTTTGTAAAAGTTTTATTTGTTTTTAATTTAACACTTCAATTCCAATTTGTGATATATTATTATTTTTTATTTGGTCCTTATTCTTTTGATTTTTTTGTCATTTTTTTAAATTAATTTTTCTTTTCAATTTCATCATTCAATAAAAAAATTCATAGTCATCCTCCAATTTATTTTTTATTTCAATTTTAATCCTCATTCTTTTAATTGCAATTTTTTTTTTAAATTTTGGATCCTTTTGTGTAATTGAATTCTTTTTACCAATTTTATCTCTTAGCATTTGATTAGTTAGAGTTTATGCTTTGTGTTTTTTTAATGTATGAGATTTCTAGTCTAATGACCTAGGTTACTGGTTTGAAAAGTTAACTCGAGTTCACACACACACACACACACACACACACACACACACACACACATATATATATATATATATATATATATTATATTTGTTTTTTCTACTTATTTTCTTTTCTAGTTTCATTGTTCAACATTATTATTTTTTTTAAAAAATAGGCTTTGTGTTTTTTTTATATTTCTTTTCTATCAGATTATCCTGACTCATGATTTGAACTGCGAGATTGACGGGTTAACCTGGATTGACTCACCTCTTATTATCTATGTTACATGTCTGTCATGCTAACTCGGGTTGACTCGAGCTGATTTTTTATCCTATTTTTATCCAATTTCATCATTACATATTTAATTGGTTTAAAATTGAATTACGTAGCTCCTTTATTGAAAAAAGGTTTTTTCTTTCAAGTTATCGTAATTATTTTTTAAAATAATTTGGTCTGTTTACCATCATTGTCTTTTTTTTTATCATCAAATCAAAATAAAACCAAAATATTTAATCCACTAAAGTCTATAACCGGAGTTGTTATTTGTTTTATAAACAAATATATTTACAATATCTAAATATATTTTTTAAAGAAAAAACATATGTGGCTTCGCGGCATATCACGAGCAACATCTAGTTAGACTCTAATAGCCGTGGCTAACTAGTGTTCCACACAATTAGCATTTCTGCTAATAATGGAAACTGTGAGGGCATCTCCAACGCAGGTGCTAAATGGAGAGCTCAAAAAAAAAAGATTAATATTTTAACTTTTTTTTTTGCTTGTATTTCATGCTTCAAGGGGAGAGCTAAACAAAATACCAAAATGCCTTTTCTCTCTCACAAATGAAATTCCTACATATCTCTCAAAAAAGCCAAAACCAATAAAGTGGGACCAACAAAAAAATAACCAATTAAATGTAGCTATGTGGAAAAAAATAATATCAAAATCATTAAGAAAAAATAAAACAATTATTTATTCCATTCCAATACAATTAGCTTTTCAAATGATTTTTTTTCCATTGGAGTATACATAGTAAAAATAGCTATATTTTTACTATTTAAAATGCTAATTTATTAATTTAGCTTTTTAAAATAGCATTTACATAGGAGATGCTCTGACGCGCAAACATGCAAGCATATTCTTAAAGGAATTAATATGCTTTATTTTTTTTTAGATTGGTTGATTTTTAAATAATTTTATGTTGTTGCGTGTTTTTTCATGATGGTATATTTGTCTCTTTAATATTTATTTTAAGCTTTTTTATATAAGATTATGTAATATTGTCCTATAATTGTTTTGGGAAAATTCTCAATTATATGTATATATTTTATTACCAAATATAATTTTTTACCTTTTTTTGTAAGATAATATTACGTTGACTTTATTATTTTTTTATTTTTATTTGAATTTATTATTTCTTATGCATTTTGGAATTCTTAATTCTGGTTATTATGTTTCTAATTGTTATATACAAATATTTTAGACAACTTTAGATTATATGTTTTTATATATTTTAGTAGGTTAATTTTTATTATTAATAATAATTATTTTATAGATCATTATATATAAGTATTACACGTGTATATATAAATAAAAGTTTACTAGCCATTTAACTCGTGCTTCGCTGCGGGTTATACATTGTTTTTCCAAAAAATACCGGGTATGTAGGTTGCTTCAATGTGTTTTTTTACACAAAAAAAATTTAAAATATAAATTGAAAAGCTTATGCAAGCATTTAATTAAATAAATCGATAACCATTTATGTAAATAAAAAATATTGGTAACAATAACTAAGAAAAAATTTAAAAATTAAGAAATGAATGTAAATCAAGATATTTAATCATATAAAATGAGACATTTATCCAATTGTGTTTAAGAAATTTATTTATTTAAATCAATAAAGATAAATCTACACCCTAAAAAACTCAAGACTTAAAAGATAAATATAAATGAAATTAACTGAATAAACTCACTTTATAAAAAATCTACGTAACGTCGAACACATCAGCAATATTATTTAAAAACGAGTATTTTTTATTTTAAACTTCATTTGTATAAAAAAAACCTTATATTCAAAACATGCATTTGAAATTTGTGATATAGGTCATGATACCGGGATAAATTTATAGAAAAAACTTGAAGATAATCACAAAATCGATATTAAAAAAGGCTAATGCATAATGATAAGATCATACAAAGTCGAACCCCTAATAAATTAAATGTCAAAAGATGAGACTAAAAAAACAATTACACAAAAAGATATAAAAAAATGAGGGTGAAAAAAAACATTAATTAGAGGGATATAAATTTTTAGTTGGAGAGTTAAATTAAATTGAAAAATAACTTTAATAAAAGAAAAAACAAATCAAAAGAATAAGGGTCAAACTGAAAAAAAAAATAAGACAACAAAAAGTTTGATTGAAGGTTGAAATTAAAAGCCAAAAAAACTTTAACAAAAGTGCCAAGGAAAAAAATTAAAAACAAAGAGGAGCGAAATGAAAAATAAAACATATGAGAAATTGCAATTAAAGAACTAAATTAAAAAAAAACTTCTATAAAAGAAATAAGAACGAAATAAGAAATTAAAAGAATAAGGATTTAAAGTAAAAAAAAACATATGAGAAATTGTAATTGAAGGACTAAATTGAATAGAAAAAAACTCCTATAAATGAAAAAAAAATGAAATAAGAAATTAAAAGAATGAAGACTGGAATTGAAAAGTAAGAAATAAAGAGAACAATGATGTACATTACCTGTCCGGAGAGAGAAAAGAAGGGGAAAGAAAATCAAACGATCACTGGTGACAATCCAACCACTATAAGCTGTGATGCGCCACTCCGCATGGAAGAGGACATGGTAACACATATAGGGAGATGATGAAAGGCTAGTTTTGGCCACCAGGTGGCGTCACACATGCTGCCTGAATGAAACGGATGCTACCCACTCATTAACGTGTGTTGAACATGGGCCAACATTTTTCATTTAAAAATTCAAAAATAACGTGAAAATACCAAAATGCCCTATGACTAGCAATTACACAAAATACTCGTGTAAAAGTATAAAAATACTCTCAAATACAAAGCTTATTTTTTATCTTTTTCAAAATTAAAGATTTATTTTCATTGTACATGGATATTTGAATACCCAAAAAAACCCTTATCTAGCAGCCCAACAAATTTTTGACCCTGGGGGCAAATACGTATTTTTATTGTTAAGAAACTTACGAAAAGTCAAGAAAGCTCTAATTAATAGTTCTAAGTTTTGTTGATTTTGGAGGTAAAATAGTATTTTTACCGTGCTAAAAAAATTAAAAAGACATAAACACCCTTGTAGAATCTTTTAATGACCAATGAGTCAATGACAATGACCAAAACACTCACACCCTCAAGGCTTTATCTTTTTCCATTGAAGGGCAACATAGTAATTTCTCTATTGCAATCCAATATAAATTTGTGTCTTGAGCTATAGTTAAACTCCCATGGGTTTTAGAGTTTTTATTAATATTAGTTTTTGGGGCTAATCCAAGGTTCTTTAGAACATATTTGTTTTTGTATTTGCAAAGTTCATTTGAAATTTTTTTCTTTACTTAAAATTAATTTTTTTAGTGTTTTTTCAGATCGTTTTAATGTGCTGGTATAAAAAATAAATTTAAAAAATAAAAATATTATTTCACTATATTTCTAAATGAAAAATACTTCAAAAAACAACTACTACCACAATACCAAACATGCTCATTTGTATGCATTCCTAGAAAGTACAATCTTTATTATAGGGTGGATGATTAATTTGTCTGTACACTCATATTTAGTGCAAATAATAATAATAATAATAACCCAATTATATCTATCATCTTTATAAGAAAATTTTAATAATTTTTTTTAGTTTAACGTGAGTGTTCGGGCCAGCTTACGCGTATCTCGACTAATTCCACAGGCCCTGAAGTTAACGACCATGTAAGCCTCTAGTGGATATCATATGAGCAACTATATGGCTTGAACCTAAGATCACAAAGGAAAAAAATCTCTTGGTCCTAAACTCTTACCACTGGACCACCACCTAGATGATTAATTTTAATAAATTTAAAGCATACAGGAAGGTGAGCTGTCTAATTATAACTTTGTTAATTTATTGAGAAATATATTATATGATGACTTAAAGTATGAGAAAACTGGACGTAGTTGTTGAACATTCATGTAGAAATGACGTCTACATTCCTTAAGGTCTACTGGTGGAAATTAATGGAAATAGGTACAGTTTATTTTTTGCCATCAATTATTAGTTAAATAGTTGCTATGAAGGTATTATTTATTTTTGTATTTTAAAAATATTTTTTTAAAAAATTAAAATTAAAATTTTTTATTTTTTTAATTTCAAATTAATATTTTTTTGGTATTTTCAGATTTTTTTTAATATACTGATATAAAAAATAATTTTTAAAAAATATATAAAAATTTTATTTTAATATATTTTCAAATAAAAAATATATTAAAAAATAATTATTACCACACTTTTAAAAACTTCTAAAATCTTTGAGTAAGACTTATAAAAATCATACAAAACATGTTTGCGTGGTACATTCTTATTAAATTTATTTCGTCTTGTTCTTCACTAAATAAGTGTGTGTGTGCGTGTCACGTCCTTGGAAATGTAGCCATTGAATTAGGTTTTGACAAAGTACAACTATAGAATTATTTATTGAATATGCTAATTGATTTAAAATAAAACTGGTCAAATAGGGTAATTCATATTTATTGACCGTTTAAAATGTATTGTGATTATTTATAATTTTTAGATATAAAACAAATATATCTATCTATTTAATATATTGAGTCAGCCATGAATCATATAAGAAACATTACATTTAAGTACTTTCAACTTAGAAAGAAATATAATCTTGAATAATTCATGTTTTCAGAAGGGTTGGCAAGGCTCGACCAAGCCCTAAGACCCAACTGAACCCTTTAAGAGAAGAAAAAAAAAAAGAAAAAAAAAGAAAATATTGTCAAATAATTTCCTTTGCAATTTAATCTTTGATTCTCAAATAATTTTTTATTTTAATTTTGAATTTCAGTCCATCCAAGCCCAATTAAAGCCCAACTGAGGGGAAAGAGAGGAAAAAAAAAGCGAAAATATTGTCACAGCCCATGCTTGCATCTACAATTTTATACGAAACCCGTTTATTTCTTCGCATTATATTTTGCGGGCGCATAATTGTTAATGCAGATACCTCCCTTCTTCTTCCATGGCCAGCATGACGCCTACCTTTTCCAGAACTATACCTCCATGTCTGAGGCTCCACTTTTCACGAGGCAATTTCACGTGACCTCAGATATATAAATTCCTCAATTTACTAGGAAACAATACATAGGTCACGATACAAAACACACTCTTTATTTTCTTTATTAAACATTATTTTTCTATTATGATTTACTAACTAAGAGATTAGAGGGTTTCTTCTACTGATAAAGAACTTGTGTTCATGAGCAACAAACCCGACCCCAAAAAAAAAAAAAATGATCACAAGCATGGTGTTTATTCCTTGCTTCACGCTGATCACAAGCATACATAGCTGGAAACCAGGAGGTTTTAAATTGTTGCTTCTGATGTGATGATGATCAAAGGAAGGTTTGCCTGCTAAAGTGATTGCACCAGACGCTTTAAAACGCTGACAAGAACCCCATGCGTGAAAGGTTAACACTCATGGATCCAAGTTTTCAATTTGATTGGAACTAAGAGGTTCACTTTGGGATCAACACACACTGCATATCCGTGGAAATATGAGGTCCTAACCGACAGGAGGGATATGCTGCTGCTCGCCGTGAAGTCAGCAATGGCTTTCCGGTTTATTAATTTCTCTTCGTGT
>Ga0325402_1007899_pt1 | contig 10117 bp, 4 predicted proteins | sample PopdelMetagenome_22_FD_207212 | JGI IMG/M metagenome (GOLD analysis project Ga0325402, IMG submission 207212) | Populus deltoides microbial communities from Bellville, Georgia, United States - Xylem-PdKOR-R3 | ecosystem: Host-associated > Plants > Phyllosphere > Stem > Wood/Secondary xylem... | reverse complement strand
TCAATTTCCATTTGTAAAATCAGAAGATCAGCTAGCAGATATACTTACAAAGGCTGTCTCGGGCAAAATCTTTCATCACTCACTTGACAAGTTGGGCATTGCTGATATCTATGCACCAACTTGAGGGGGAGTGTTAACGTGAAGAATAAATATGGAAATCACAGAATAGGAATCATAGAATATTTAGTTTCCTAATTAGCCTTACTTGATTGTAAATCGTCCATGATTATTTCCTAGACTAGTGTAATGAGTTTTTCCTAATTAGTCTCTGTATAGGCTATATATATAAGAGCCTCTTCTGCTCTTACTTGATGTACTGAAATAACAATCAAATATATTCTTTCTCAGTTCAACAGACATTGAAGTTCTGTAGCTTGATTACTACAAAACATCAACGAAGTTTCTTGGTTCAAAAATTTAAACCGAGAAAGTAAAGTAAAAAAAATATAACTATTTAATTATTTGCAACCCCTTGAAGTCAGTGTAATACCATTTCGATAACATATTATTTGACTTTTTATTTTTTATTTTATTGTTTATCGAATGTTTGCTTGGACTATTTTATTACGTATATTACAATACAAAGTCATTTTTATTATGTTTCGGACAATAGTTTTAGTTCAAACAACGGTGTCAAAGTATGAGATGCGAGGGTGTTTGTGTGTGTAATATTGGTTGAGGTTGAATGTTTTTTTTATTGTTTGAAAATGTATAAAAATAATATTTTTTTATTTTTAAAAATTTTTTTAACATTAAAATATCAAAATAAATTAAAAAATAAATCTCAATTTTTTAGAAAACATGGTTTTGATCGTGTCTCCAAACACTATTGTAACAAGCTAATTTGTTTTCTTCAATGAGATTAGTTTTTTATTGTTTATTTATTTTTTATTTGGGGATTAAGTGTGTTTTATTATTATCGTGTAAAGTATTTTTACTTAAAAATGTATTAATATGATTTTTTTTAATATTTTTATTTTTATTTTTAACATCGCCACATTAAAATTATCAAAAAGCACCAAAAAAATATCAATTTAATATTTTTATCAAGATAAACATGTTTTTAAAATGCATTCAAATACAATTTCAAATACCAAAGGAATTGTTTCTAAATCTATTTATTAACTATAGACTAAAAAAAAAGGGTGTTTCAATAGTACTGGCTTTTCTTCTTATTTTTTCTTTTTTTTTTCTTCTTTGATGTCCTTTCAATTAATTTTTTTATTTTTTATTTCATGATTTAATATTATATTTATTTTATTATTGAGTTACCATACTTTCATGACACAAATTGTAGGTTTGGAGGATTAACCCGACTGACTCAAGTTTTTTTTTAATTAATTTTTTTTCTAATTTTTTTTTTACTATTGGGTTAATTAGGAATTAGACTTCATGATTTATTTTCTTTACTTTCTGTTATGTCATTTCAACCTCATGACCTAGGAATAGTACTTAACGGGTTGACTTGAGTTGACTCAAGTCGTTTTTTGTATCATTTTTGTAATTGTTTTATTTTTTAATTTTATTATTCAACATTGACTCTATTAATAATTGAGATTTGTAATCTTTTTTTATTTACTTTCTATGAGGATATCTTAGTATCATAATCAAGGTCGCGGGTTTCAGCATTTTAACCTCGATTAAATCAGGTTATTTTTTTCGTTTTCTCTGTAAAATGTTATTTCGGTCTCATGAAACGGGTCGTAGATCTTTCAACATTAGATTTGCTTTTTATTAGGTTGTCTCATTCTCATAACCTAGGTCGTGAGTTTGGCAGGTTAATCCAATAAATCAGTTATTTTAATTTTTTTAATTGATTTTTTTTTCTCAATTTCATCATTTAATATTGTGTTTGATTGGGAATTAGGCTTCATGATTTATTTTGGTTTACTTCTTATTAGGTTATCCTGACCTCATGACCCGGTAATAATGCTTAACAGATTAACTCGGGTTGACTTGGCTCACTTTTTATGTCATTTTTTAATTAGAATTTTTATAAATTTCATTGTTTAATATTGGATCCAATAAAAACGATTGAAAATTGAGCTTCATAATTTGTTTTAATTTGCTATTTATGGGGTTATCTCGGTCTCATGACCAGAGTTGTGGATTTGACATGTTAATCCGGGTTAAATCAGGTCATTTTTTTATTTTCTTTCTATGAGCTTATCTCGATTTGATTACCCGGCTAATGGGTTTGGCGGATTAACTCGAGTTATTTTTTATGTTTTTTTAATTGATTTTTTTAATCTCATCCTTCAACAATGAGCTGATTAAATATTGTAATTTGTTTCAATTTATTTTCCATGTGGTTATCCTAGTCTTATGACCTGAGTCGCGTGTTTGATAAGTTAACTCAGGTCACTTTTATAGATCATTTTTTAATTGATTTTTTTTTTCAATTTTATCCTTCAACATTTTGTTGATTTGAAATTAAATTTCATGATTTATTTTAATTTATTTTTTATAAGGTTATCATCATCATCTCATAACGCATGTCGTAGATTTAATATGTTAATCCGAGTTAATCCAAAGCAATACAATATATTGTTATCTTGATATTTTAAAAAAAATATATCATTTAAAAAAAAAATTGTTTAAATTATATTTCATTTCTAAACTAGCTCATCAATGATGTAGTGATAAGTAACTAGATCATTTATATTTTGATGTCATCGTTGATGTGTTTCTTTTTTCTCAATGATGCTCAATGTGAACATGTTCTACAACAATGTCATCGTTGACGAATTTCTCTTATATTTATTTTTCACTGAGAATCAATTTTCTCCCATCTAGATAAGATCAAGACGAAATCTCCTCCTGCACATGTCATAGTTTAAGGATGTAATTAGAAGTTGACATTCCTGGTTATCATTGATGTGTTTACATAATACAAGAAATGAGGACGACATCATACACGCTATTGAATTGTTCGATAATTTTATCAATTAGGTCTCAAAAGTCTTATACATTTCTCAATTGGAACATTAGTCTCTCCAGTTCGATAATTTTCATGTCGATTTTTTTATTATTAACGTGGGTGTCCGGACCAACTTGTGCACACCTCGACTAATCCCACGAGCCCTGAAGTTAACGACCATGTAAGCCTCCAGTAGTCATCATATTAGCAACCATAGGACTCGAACTTGAGACTACAAGAGAAGCAAATCTCTTGGTCCTAAACTCTTACCACTGGTCACCTACTAGATAGTATTTTCATGTCTTTCATGTCGATTTTGTTAAATAATATTTATCTAGTTTTATTTATTAATGGTAGAATAGTATTTTCAGTTTAACCTATATATAATTCCTTTGTATTTAGGTTAACTTAAGCACTCATAATAAACATATTATTGAGAATTCTAGCCTCCTTTTATGTTTGATCTGAAATACTTTAACATGGTATCAGAGCCTAGTTGATCGAACCCTTGGCTTGTTAATTTTATGGAACTCGCTGCCCTTGTAGAAATCATGTTCACCAATGTCAAAGCCACTGCTCGTATCAAAATCGTTATCATCATCCACTTCATTCCCTGTAGGATGTTCCAGCACGCTCAATGCATTCCTTTGAAGCTTAACTTCAGATCCATTTTTCAAAACATCAGACATGAGTTGTTTGACCTATTAAAAGATGAAGGATGAAGATCAGGTTTTGTGCTTGCTGCTGAAGAATTAATATCTGAAACTTTATTTTAGATTCTTCAGCTTCTGCAATTTGGTATTTCTATTCTGTCTCTACAATTATTTTGGTATTTCATCTTCTCTTCGGTTTCTGCAATTTGGTATCAGCTTCTGTAATTTGGTATTTCTGTTTTGTCTCTGCAATTGTTTTTATATTTCATCTTCTCTTCGATTTCTGCAATTTGGTATCAGCTTCTGCAATTTGGTATTTATGTTCTGTCTCTGCAATTGTTTTGGTATTTCATCTTCTCTTCGGTTTCTGCAATTTGGTATCAGCTTCTGCAATTTGGTATTTCTGTTCTGTCTCTGCAATTGTTTTGATATTTTGTCTTCTCTTCGGTTTTTGCAATTTGGTATCAGCTTCTGCAATTTGGTATTTCTGTTTTGTCTCTGCAATTGTTTTGGTATTTCATCTTCTCTTCGGTTTCTTCAATTTAGTATTTGAGTTAAGTTTCTGCAAAAAAAAAAAAAAACTGGAGTGATATTTTGTCTTCTGCTTCTGCAAAATCTAGTATTTCGACTTTCCTTCAGCTTCTGTCATGGCATTTACTAACAAAGAGATTGTTTGGTTACGTTGGTTACTTGCTGGTATGAGAGTTTTCTTTTCTCATCCTACTCCTATGAATTGTGACAACCAGAGTTCTATTTAGATTGCTCACAACTCGGTTTTTATGAGCGAACTAAGCACATTGAGATCGATTGTCATCTTACTCGTCATCATCTCAAGCATAGCACCATTACTTTGCCTTTTGTTCATTCTTCCTTGCAGATTGCAGATTTCTTTACCAAGACGCATTCCATATCTCGTTTTCGTTTTCTAATTGGCAAACTCTCGATGCTTGTAGATGTCGTATCGTGAGTTTGAGGGGAGATGTTAAGTAATATTTATCTAGTTTTATTTATTAAGGGTAGAATAGTATTTTCAATTTAACCTATATATAATTCTTTTGTATTTAGGTTAACTTAAGCACTCATAATAAACATATTATTGAGAATTCTAGCCTCCTTTTATGTATGATTTGAAATACTTTAACAGATTTTTATTTGAAACATTGCTTTTTTATTGCATAACAAATATTGGCAGAAGGATCCAATTCAGAATAGTGTGAAATATTAGAGACAATCGATATTTTTTCTCTTATTTATGGACTTAATTGAGAATAGTTACATATTTTAGGGATTCAATTTATCTTCTACTCAATCAAGATCTGGAGGAGTATGAAGAACATGATAGGAAACTCCCATTAAATTACAAAAAAAAAAACGAAAATCCATGTGAAACGCACTGTGGGCTCTAGACACAAAACAGGCAATAGTGCTTTTCTCTTCTTTTTTTTTCTTAGGATTGTTTACGCTTTGGTCCCTTAATTTATTGTGCTTTGTACTTGGTCCTATGACATAGCTTTGATTTGCATGTGCTCTTAGTAATTTATTTTCTATGCATGCGTAAAGGAATATTGAGGTCTCGTGAAAATGTTGTCACCTGGTTAATTCTTGATTATGTGAAATAAAATTCAATTAATAAACCTCTTTTTTTTTGTCAATTTAGAGATTGATTTACTTGATTTACATGATTAAAGGGGGAGTTCATGTCCTTATATTTATTTTGATCTCTTTGCTTCTTTTTCTTTCAATTTAATTCTTTTTTATTAGTTTTATTTGGGATTTGACTTGGTATTTTATTTTGGTTGCCTTAATACAATGATCTTACAATATTGAGAAAAAAAACTATGCTCGATTGATACTTATATTTGCAAAATAAAACAAAGTTCGACTCATTTATTACGTGTTAAATGACCAAAATTGAAACTGATACAAGTATAGAGACTGGAGTAAACAGGAAGGGAAGATTGGTTGGCACATGCAACCCAGGTACCCAGCGGGTTGGCGGCAATTGTGTTCTTTAAGCGGCATGTCTTAGTCTTCACAGCCTTCTAGCACATGTCGATAGAAGAGACACCATTGGGCTCCGACATACTTTCTTTCACTCTTCTCCCTTTTCTCTCTTCTCTTCTTAAGAATAGCGCTAGCTTGCAAAAATATAAAGGTGTCATTCATTTATTTTTTGTATCATATTTGGTACTCATTTTTTTATTGCTATATTTTTTTGTTTTGAGTTCTTTTTTTATTGATTTTTTTTTTTAGATTTTATCTTTTAGCATTTGATTTCATTTAATTTTTATATCAGATTTAATTCTTATGATTTTGATTACTTTTTTTTTATCCTTTTATTATTATTATTTTTCAATCTCATCCATCAACATTTTGTTTTATTTTATTTCTTATTTTAAATTTGGTTCTTATTATTTTAATTGCTATTTATTTTGTTTTGAATCCTTTTTTTATTGAATTTTGTTTTTCAATTTCGTCTCTCATTATTTAATTGATTTGAGATTTTACTTTGTGATTTTTTCAGGTGTGATTTTTTCAGGTTTGATTTTTATGGGATTAGTCCCGGCTCATGACTCGAGTTATGAGTTTTGAAGATTAACTTAAGTTGTCTTCGATCTTTTTTATATCTTTTTTAAAAAATTAATTTTTTTTTTTTTTTTGCAATTTCATCCTTCAGTATAGGGTTGTTCAGGGATTGAGCTTCGTGATTTTTTTTTAATTTTATTTTTAAAGGATTATTTTGATCTCATATCCCTAATCATGGACTTAATAGGTTAACCCGGGTTAACTTGAGGGTTTTTTTTCCTATTGCCTTTTTTATATTGGATGTTTATTTTCTAGTTTCGCCCTTGAATACTGGGTTGTCTGAGATTTGATATTTGAGTTTCTTTGTTTTGTTTAATTTTTTTAATAGGTTATCTCGATCTCACGATAAAGTCACGTATTTGGCTAGTAGACTTGGATGGACTCGAGTTGTGTTTTTTTATTTTTTAGATTTTTTTTAATTCTATCATTTTATATTTGATTTTATAGGAATTGAGCTTCGGGTTTTTTTAGTTTTTTTATTTTTGTGGGGGTTATCATATTTTCATTTGGTTTTTTTTTTCATTATCAAATATTGAGAGGATATATTTTCATAATGTTGTCAATCATTTATTTTTTAAGTTGGTTATTGTATTTTTTTCTAGTTCGATTGATTTATTTACTGTTGTTGCGTATTCTATATATTATATTGCTAGATTAACTGCATTTATTGGACAAATTCGAGTTAATAACCAAATTTTTAGATTTTTTTTTCCTTCTTTGAAATCACTAACTTCTCCTTGACAGTTTTTTTTTACATCGAGAAAAAACTAGTCCAATCTAGTAAACACTATATATAATGTGCAGGTCGTTCCACATGCCTCCAAAATTGAATATATATGATGTGCATATCATTCCACATGCCTCCAAAATTGAAAAACAAGTGCCAAAAAATAATAACAAAGATAAAGTTTAAAGAAGATTCTCTTAGACTTGAGAACTGGAGTTAGATGGCCGGCGGGAAAGCATGGGTATTAACCTAACTTATGTTAATTTAATTTAGTGCAGGTGTTTGTTGGTGGTCGAGCGAGGATTTTTTAAATAAAATGATAAATTATTAATAAATATTTGATATTATATATTATGTAAATATGCATTATATTAAAAAATCAATTTGAAATACATGTACTAACTCATATCAAATAAAATTAATTTAAAAATACTTTTAAAATGAAAAAACTTATGTTATAGTTGTTCTTTTCGAGTTTTATATTTTAAAACCGCTTCATAATAACTTTATTATCAATCACATCAAAAATATTTTTCTTAATATATACAATCAAACTATCATTCATCTATTTTTAGTTTAGGGTGGGTTCAATGCCTGTGTTTTCTAAATCTTCTAAGGACTAGTGACGTTCTTGGCAATAATTTTATGCAAACATATGGTAGAGAGTAGATAAAACCATAACTTAAAAAGATTGTCATGACAAACCGATATTGTTATTGTTGACTTATTGTTTTCTACTGGCGGGTTAAACATAAATGTTAAATATTTTTTTTATTTCTCTATTGTGTCGTTAATTTTTTGAGTTGTCCTATACTTCATTTTTAATCACTAGTAAGTTCATTGTCATCCATTTTCAATATGAAATTCATAGTAAATTACTTATCAATTCATCAAAACTCATTTCAATTCATATCCATATGCATATAATGTTATTCATACATATATTAATTCAATAAACTCTTAAATTATTATAAATCCTAACATTTTCAATAACTAATTATAAAGGAATAAAACTAAAATTAAACAATGAAACAAATAGAAAAGATGAAGAAAACTTACCTAAAACATAAAGCATAAAAGGTTATTTACTTAACTAATTAATAGCTTAGGACTTGAAGAGAAATTTTACAAAAGAAAGAGAGACAAGAATATTAGTTCGAAAGAAAGAAGAAAGGCTCTCAATTAATTAATGAAAGATAAAAAAAAGAAAAAATATTAGTGAAATGTGCTAAATATATATATTATATATTATATTATGTTGTAAGTTAAGAATAGCTAACTTGGGTTAATTAGTAGCCAACAAAAAAAAATTAAACATGTTAAGATATTATTAATATTTTAATATAAAAAATATTTTTTAAAAAAAATTTAAGAGGGCAATTGCCTACTTTTAACACCATATCAACTGGTGTATGGTGATTGTCATATAAGTTAATTCAAATTATTTTTTAAAAAAATAAAAAGATGTTATTTTAATTATTTTATTAAATCAACTCAAATTTTAATTAAATTAACTTAATTATAGATTAACCTATTAAATCAAATCAAGTTAATTTTAAATTATTTTTTATACTACAATCTATATTTGTTTCTTACTTAAGGAAATTTATTTATTTATTTATTTATTTATTGGGTTCAGTATTTGTCAAACAAAAACGAACTTTGAATTAAGTTTTACGATAATAACCTACGGAGACATTAAACTCGAAAGTCGGCAATTACTTTGTTTCTTCAAGGTAGTAGAAGTTTCTCGCTGGGGTGTACTGCTGGCTAGGTACACATAGTACAGCCTCGTACAAGTTTGTTGACCTAAATTAAATTCAAAATAAAAAAGTCAAAGTCAAGATTGTACGTCGTGATCAAACTACTGCTAACATTTTTTTTTTTGTAAGTAGCACTAAAAAAAAAAAAAACCTCAAAATAGCCTCAAAGAAATAATAGAGGTCATGGTTATGCTTCTGGGAATATCACAACCCAAATTTCTTTTTGAAATATACAAGTTGTGCTCTCGAAAACAACATGATCTATATAATTTATTAAAGAGAATAGCACAACCTAAAAATAATTACGAAGATTGTATTCTTTAGAACATATTTTATGTGCGTTCAACTCATAATTTTTTTATATATTTAAAGTAAACTTGATGGCTTGAGACTCAAACCGTGCTAAATTTAAAATTAAATCGATTAAATAGTTGGTTTTATTAGACTTGATTAAAGCTTGGTTAACCCAATTAATCTGATTTAACTTGACCTCAACTCGACAAGCCTAGTATGAAACATATTAAAAAATCAAAACAACATATATTTAGTTTTTCATGGAAAAAATAAGTATTTCATAAAAAAAAAGAAAAAAATAAGTTCATCTAAGACAAAGCAGTTTTGATGTTTTATATATATATATATATATATATATATATATATATATATATCTGTCAATAACTCAGCCTTATATTTAGTTATAGACAGAAATTAAGAGCGTATTTGACAGTGTGGTTGTGGATGTTTTTCAAATAACTTTTCGTGCCAAAATATATGTAAATGATGTTTTTTTATTTTTTAAAAATTATTTTTGACATTAGCATATAAAAACAATTCAAAATATATAAATTATATTAAATTTTATTAAAAAAAATTTAAAATTTTGAAAAATACAGCTACAATCGTGTTACCAAACGTTGATTTAGTTATAGGCAGACATTAAGCCTGGCACACGCATAATGAAGCCTGGGAAATTGTGTAATGCGGTGCATTTTCACAAAGATTGACCACGGAAATAAGTTTTATTATGCAATTTCTCGATGAAATTGTAAAATGATGAAAAATATATCCACTAACTCATTCCTCTCTCTCTATTACAAAAAGCAGAGACAAGGAGCACACCTCCTCCGAGGCAAACTCCTCTATCTCTTCTTAACTCATCCAAATTTAATAACCAACATTTTGTTTTTCGGTTAGAAAGTATTTTTGTAAAACAATAATTTTTTTATTTTAAATTAATTTTTTTAATATTTTTAAATCGTTTTTTGAAATATTATTGTTAAAAATAAAATAAAAATTATTTTAATATTATATATATATAATATTTTTAAAAGAAGCTGCTTATATCTTAAAAGGAGTCTAAATTAACATCACATCAAGTTAAGTTGAATAGTAGTAAACCATGGACCGTGTCACGGTGTTGAAATCAGGAAAGGTCTAAGGTGTGAACCGGAAACACAAGCACACCTTC
>Ga0325402_1007897_pt1 | contig 10118 bp, 4 predicted proteins | sample PopdelMetagenome_22_FD_207212 | JGI IMG/M metagenome (GOLD analysis project Ga0325402, IMG submission 207212) | Populus deltoides microbial communities from Bellville, Georgia, United States - Xylem-PdKOR-R3 | ecosystem: Host-associated > Plants > Phyllosphere > Stem > Wood/Secondary xylem... | reverse complement strand
GACAACCCCTCGCCTTCCCCATGGAAAGAGAGATTCTCTCTCTCTAATTCTCAATTTATTACTGTCTGCAACTCTATTTTGTTTATAGGTTGACCAATTCCAAAATACAGAAAAAAAAAAAAAAAACTCTTTGTTTGTTTATTATGTAGTTCAAAATAAATAAAAACAGTTCAGAAGAAACTGTTGAGATTTTGTCCCTACTTTCATTTTTCTTTTTTCTTTTCTAAGCATGGAGACTAAATCTACCTCTTCATGATAAATGCATTTCTCATAATTTAGACTGAAATCTGATTAATGGTTAAGGAAAGAACATGTCATTTTAACCATTTTTTCAATCCTCCTATTTTTATGTGTTTTTTAGCCTTTTATCGTGTTTTAGACCTAGTTTGGGGTTGCGGTGCAACCCATTTTTTTATTAAATTTTTTATTTTAAAATAATTTTTTTAGTATTTTTAGATCATTCTGACATGCTGATATCAAAAATAAATTTTAAAAGATAAAAAATATATATTATTTTAATGCATTTACAAACGAAAAACACTTTGAAAAACAACTTCTACTACATTTTCAAACACCTCCTTAATGATATTCATTCACTTTTATATGAGGTTGGAGTCTTGTCCACAAAATATATATAAAAATGCATATTAAAAAATGACATTTAGAACCTAAAAATATAAGTTTGTTTTCTTTGGATGCATAGTTTTTTATTCTAAACTTGCACTTGGTTCATAAGTGATGTAGTCGGATCACTTGAATTTGAAGGTTTTGGGTAGTCAGATGAAGATTTGCATACATAAATTATATTTATGGCATGGACTAGTGAGACATGGTTAAGTTCAAGAAAAGGTTTGGTCGCACTAGACTAACATAACGGCTAAAACATACCATAATTTTTTATCTGATCATTGGATTAGGTTCAAAGTTTTATAAGAGATTTTCAAAGCACAATTCTTTATCAATCCGCTACATAGAATCCTTGAAATTAGACTCAAAAGATCTTGTTTGAGCCAATTTTCCTAAATTTCTTTCTTATTTTTTAATTTTATGTTATTTTTTTATGTTTTAGGATTATGATTCTAATATTAAGCAAAGGTCGGTTTTCTAGCTATTAAAAGCATTGTAAACCTTTTTAAGAGGCTAGCTTTATTTAATTTATTTTCAAATAAAAAAATGATGAATTTATTTTGTTTATCGAGTCTATTATCATTTTTGCTCAAATCATCTCTCGTCTCCGTGATACCGATGCTAGCTCATCTTCAATGTCAAGGTAATCTATTTATCCATGGGCTTTTCTAAAGTGCTTCTTCGTTTTCATTTATCATGTATATGTGAAGATTTTTCTTTGATCATCTACTGAATTTAGTAGTACTAATTTCAAATGCAAAAGTTTCTAGCATAATCTCATTACATATCCTTACAATTCTAGGTTGTAAATAGCTTGCAGATTGTACCAAATCATTGTCTTCTCCAGTATTGCTTATAATTAAGTTGCAAGCAGCTTGTAGATTGTGTCAAACCATTGTTTTCTCTCTTAATGTCGTTTGCTGATTCCTGTATATCATCCTGGTTGGAGAGAAGTAGTTAGTTCCTGCCATGATCATAGCTTTTATACTTCATTTGTTAACCATTATTCATCTATTATATCCACTTTTTAATTTTAAAATTCAACCATCGGTTGACAATAGATGAAACATATCTTGTAATAAATTTTATGATTGTAAGTCAAATAACTATTGTGTTTGTATTGATCAAAAGCACAATTAATTAGACAAATATAAGCTTTGTTTTTAAAAAAAAAAATTAAAGTGAGTGATTAATTGAACATATATATTTTGTTCCTATTAAAATTCTTATTTCTGTGAACTCAAAATATGAATTACTTGAAAAACAATATAGGTCAAAATGGTAAAGCAATAAAAAAATTCATGAAATTAATTTCTTTCTTAGTTATGATATTGTAAAGATTTAAATGTAATATATATAATACCTTAGAATGGAACATCATTATGCTTAGTTTTGCACCAATAACAAAACCAAAATGGTACTAACAACATTACTATTTAACCATAGTCCATTCCATTTCTATTATTACCAACATTACCACCATGTTACCACCATATATGTTACCAACAATGTTTTGATTTAATGGTAAAATTTAAAAGAATAATAACTTTTACAAAAGGATCAAGTAAAAAATTAAAAATCAAAACAATGAGGGCCAAATTTAAAACTATAATAACATCAATTTGAATTCAATGATAAAATTGAATACAAATAGAATTTAAAAAAAAAAAACTCAAGGAAAAGAATTAGAAATCAAAACAATAAGGACCAAATTAAAGAATATAGTATTTAGTACATTATGATTGAAGATTAAAACTGTAAATAAATAAAAATTTTACAAAGAAGGCAATACCAAAATTTAAAAATTAAAAAAAAAAAAAGGTTGAAATATCAATAATAAAGAGGGTCAAGCTGTAATTTCCAGTGAAGGCTCATAAGTGACAAATCGGACCACCACTAGAGACACACGTCACACCATCGGGAAGAGAACATGGTGGTACTTTCAATGAGACAGTGGAATGACATTTTTGGACGTTGATGGGCATCGCATGTGCTGCCCAAAGTGCATGAATGTCTCCTACACCCCTTTAGGTGTCGTACACACGCATCCATTTTTTTTTATCCAAATATAAAATTGCCCTAAATTGACTTTATAATTAAGAAAAAAATATTATAAAAATAACAAAAAGTCCGTTGAGCTTAGGTTTAAATTTTTTATTTTAAGGGCATTTTGATCGTTTCATTGTGCATTTTAATTGTTTATTATTTTTTATATTTGGTCAAATATCAAATTTCCCTTCATCTAACATTATAATAACAAAAAAAGTATTGTGAAAAATATAGAAATACTCCTTGATGCTAGGTTTAAAAATTTATTCTTCCAAGTGCATTTTAGTCATTTCATTGTGCAATTAAGATGAGAAAAGACATATTTATCCATTGTTAATTTAGAAATGACAAATAAATCATGTGAAAAGACTTTAATGTCCTTGAAAATCAATGTTAAGAGATTTTTAGGAAGAGGGGCAATATATACTGTCATTATATTGTTCTAATAAACAATGTCAATGAATCTAGAGCTACAATAGTTTTCCAAGCCCAATTAGATTTTGCTAATGTTATATTGAAATATAATGCAAGAAAACGAAATCAAGTTTTCAAGTTTCAATACACTTAGTAATAGATATATTTTGTATCATTTTATTTTCAAGCAGATTGTTTTGTGTTTTTTTTTCTTGTATTATTAAAAAAACTATAATATCTAGTAAAAAATATTTGATTTAAAAAAAATGATTTCCTTGCACATTCAAGCAAGTCACTAGTTATCTCTTAAACAAAATAAACTTAAACAAAACCTCATGTAAACTTTGGTCATACCCTCTTATTAATTAATTGTTATCGTGGTAATACAACACCATTTACTGCACCACCAGCTAATTACTAATGTAAATCTTTTTGTTGTCTTTAATTTTTAGTTATAGAGTCTTGTCTATATATGTCAAAAGAAAAAAAAAAATTCTTAATCCAATCATAATTAATATTTAAATTACTTTTTATAAGTGACTGTTTATTTTGTGGAAAGGATTTCTCAAGAAACACTACCACAATCTTTAGATTTATCGAAGGAATTTTCCATCAATATTTGAACTATCATTCCGTTGGTAATTAATTTACCAACGAAATCACCGACGGAAATGCTCCGTCGGTAAATCTATCATTGATAATTTTTTATCCATCGATAAGTCCGTTTGTAATTAAAAAGATATCATTACTGATAGATTTACTAAAGGAAAAAACGAGCAAAAAAAAATTACCCTCTTCTTTCCGTCGGTATTTCTCTCGGCAAAATACCGTATGTAATTCAGTCGGTAATTATTTAAAAATATTTAAAAAATTCTTTTTACAAAACTATAAAATAATTAAATTAATATAAATCAACACTCTATAATACTCAAAATGCTTGGAAAAAAGAAGAAGAAAATCAACTCAAACAAATTTGCAACAAATAAATTCAACTAAAAAAAATCATATGAAAAAAATTTATAAATCCTATAAATAAATCAACTAAAAATTGATCTCATATGAAAAAAAAAATCCTAGAACAACATTCATACAATTATTAAGAACAAAAAAATTAAAAATAAAATAAAAAACAAATATAGTGAAAAAAAACATGAAAAAAAAAAGAAAAAGAAAGAAATCTTACCTTAATGTAGTTGCAAGTAAAGCTAAGAAGAGAAAAAAAAACAAATTTGTAAAGTATACTAATTAAAAACAAAACTGAGAAGAAATGAGAAGAAGACATACTTGAGCATGGAGGAGAAGAGGAGTTGAGGAGAGAAGAGAAGAAAAAGAAAAAGAAAAAGAAATGGATATTGATGTTTTTTACATCTGGTGAATAAGAAGAAGAAGAAGAACAAGAAGAAAAAGAAAGGAGACGGGTCTATTGTGAAATTAGGGATTCTAGGTTTTTTATTAAGGCGTTTTACCGACAAATAATAAAATATTAATATTTTTAATCATTTCATCGGTGATTCTGTCTGTAATATTTAATTTAAATTTTTAATTTAATAAAAAATTTTCAGAAATCGTCAAATATCATTAACGACTTTTAAATCCGTCGGTGATTCCGTTTGTAATATTTAATTTAAATTTCTAATTTAATCTAAATTTTTCAGAAAACCGCCATATAACATCGATGACTTTTTAATCCGTTAGTGATTTTGTCTGTAAAGAACAGTAATTAACTGTGCAATTGAAAAATGAACAATTCCAAAGCTCTCTGGATAATACCGACAGAATTTTTCGTTGGTGATTCTCTTTATATTGACATGATGAATAATGTTCAAAGTTTACCAACGGTTTTGCCTATGGATTTTTCCAACGGAATTATTTCATTGGTAAAATCATCACATTATCGTTTTTTTGCTTTATTTTAATTATTTTGTTTCCCACTGTAATTCCCTCGGTATATACCGAGGGAATATTGCCGTCGGTAAATTTCCGAAGGAAATATTTCCTCGGCATTTCCGTTTGTATTTATCAATTTTCTGGTAGTGAAAATGTTCTTTTATTTTTCAATATAAGACTATTAAAATCTAGTACTAATAACAAGATCCAATAAACTTTATAACCATACATACAAGAAAATATACTTCTATTTTTACGGATTGACATAAAAAATCTAGTAAAAATTTCCATTTCGATGGATTCTCCTATTTTGAAGAACTCTTTTATTTTTAGGGATTAACGTCAAGATTTTCTTAAAAATTCCTAAATTGATGAAATCTTTTATTTTTAGGGATTAACGTCAAATCTCTCAATGAGTTTTCAACATTCTTTTTTAGAAAATAAATATCATAAAATATAGGCTTAAAAGAGAAATATATAGTTAATAGCATGCATATAATAAATTTATAAATACACATAACGAAGGTAACATTTTATTTGAAATGATATGATAAGGATAGTGTCTACCTTCCCTTAATAATAATTAACCTGTTACTTGAATTTCTCAGACCAATGTAATTTTAGGATTTTTAATTTCTTTTTATTATTAGATAGCGACTCAATTTATTTTTATTTTTCTTTTTAATTCTAGACGGCCCTGCAATTTTCACGGTGTGATAATGTGAATGAAAACTATGATGTGCTTAGAATTTCAAAGGAATTAGTACTGATTAGCTATTTGATATGTGCTCTGTTGTGAATTGAATATTTTTTTCCTTAAAAAAATTGGATATCAAAGCTTTTTTGATGTGTTTTTTAATTCAATAAATCAAGAATAATTTATGTAAATAAATAAATCAAGAATAATTTATGTAAATAAATAGGGGGAAAGTCGGCATGATAACTTGGAAAATAAACCTTTGAAAACATTAATTTGGATAAAACAAAAACAATAGCTCGAGTCAACTTAAGGTATCATGATAGACATGCAATCTAGGTAATGAGGGGTAAGCCAATCTATTTAACGCACAAAACTTGTGGCCTAGACCTAATAGAAAAGAAATTGAAGAAAAGCACAAACCAATCTTTTTTTAAAAAAAATAGTGTTGAACGATGAAATTGAAAAAGAAAATAAGCCAAAAAAGGATGTCAATCTGGGTTAATTTCTCAAACTCGTAACCCGGGTTATTAGACTGGAAACACCATATATGAAAAAAATATAAAACCTAATCCTCAGCAAATCAAATATTGAATGATAAAATTGAGAAAAAAAATATCAATTAACAAAAGGATCCAAGATACATAGATTTTGTATTTTGTTTTATTGTAAGTTTTTTATATAATTTTATCAAATATATTATTCTTATTTTTTTTGTATTGATGTATAAAAATGATTGATTCATGATTATTTTTTTTAAGTATTAAAACTTGCTTTCAATATCAATGAGTTTTTACTTTAAAAAACAATAATTCTCATAAAAAAAAGGGATGAATAAGAAAATTATGCATTTGATTAAAAATACACATTTTTCCAATTTAAATCAAATTATTAGAATTTTATGAATATTTTTTATGCTTATTGCTTTTACTATTTATTCAATAAAACATGATGCTAATGAAAAAAAGTATATTTTATTATAAAAAATACATGAATAAAGAAAGACAATTTTGATATAAAAAAATAATCCATAATTTTATTTATTTTCTCCTCCACAAATATATATTTTTATTATTATATAAGTAAGTAAAAAATATATTTCAAAAGGTACCTCATGGTAACACCCAAGGTTGTAACTAGATAAACTAATATTGTTGGTTTGAAAACAACATTAAAATCCCTCATTCCATTCACATGATATGTATATAACAACAAACTCCACACCAATATACAGTAGATAATTTTGTCACATTATAAAACCTAAAACGAGATGTGACAAAGCACCAAACGCTATTTTATCGCATCAATTCAGTCATGGCCGACATATATATATATATATATATATATATATATAGAGAGAGAGAGAGAGAGAGAGAGAGAGAGAGAGATCTTGAAACAATTTCACAATTTATTTATTCATGTAAATACTAAGGAAGAAGTTGTAGTAATTTTAACTAAAATATATTTCTTAACTTATTTTATTAGATATATACATAAGTTTTTTTATTTTTATTTTTGATTTTTTAATACAAAAAATATGTTGAAAAAACTTATTTAAAAAAACATAATTAAAAAAAACTAACCCGCAGTAAAATAAAAGTAGCTAATATTATATTAAATGATGGACGTTGTATATAATCGGTGTAATTATTCAAATGATAATATTAATCAAATAATACTATAATATAGATAGTACTTTGTTCGAATTATTCAAATTTATATATATATAAAGCCTTAGAAAATGGTGGAGATGGAATATAGGACAAGAGCAATAACTTGGCCGAATCGGAGAATTAAGTCTCTGACAATGCAATGCCAGGACTTGAGTGTCATTTTCTGTATTCTAACGATTGCTAGCTGCACCCAACACAGTATGGATGTATGGATGTATGTGTGTGTGTGTGTCATATGTTGATGAAGGATATAACAGAGCACGATTCCCTAATGCTACGACATAATTAATTGGGACCCACAAAGTGTGAGATCCACCAATGTCATTCGTTCCCTTCTTATTGGCAGCTTGCATGGAGCCAATAGCTGCCTCAGTAAGTCCTGTCATGATCCATAGATAGATCATCCTTTCTAGGTTTATGTGTCGCGTGGGGTCCAAGATTTATCCAAAATGACACTTGTCGAGCACCCAATAAAGGAAGCGGTTTTGGTCCTCCTTGTTTACTAACTATATAATATCAAGTGGAGAGGAAGATCTAATTAATGCTCACTTCAATTTTGATTGGCTGACATCATCCTTCTTCGATTATTAAACTTAAAATTAGTTTTCTATTATCAAGTATAATAACCATATGCATCTCTACTTAATTGGAAGCCTATTCTTAGCATAGAAACTAGAAAGATACCCTCCCCTCTTACGACCTTCAATTGTTTTTTATATTTTTTAATTTTCTAAAAATAACATGATCATAAAATTCGTATCTTGAAGAGCATGAAATCAAGTTATAAATCATTTTTTTATATTTAGAAGACTCGATTGTAGTATAAATCTTGTTGTGTGTGTCTTTTTTGTTATTTATTCTATTTTTCAAAGAAATAAAAAAGAACATGAAATTGAAAAATGGATTTTTTTTTATTTTTTTATTTTTGAAACCTAGTTTTATGATGACCTTGAAGAGCATAGCATTTGCAATATATCAATAGGCCAATTTACCCAATAACCTACCAAAATATACAGATAAAGACACATGAGCAAAACCCTGTTAATGTTTTCTTCCAAGGAGATCACTACATATATAGGCATCATCATTCTTAATTCCTAGAAAACAGGAAAATCCCTTCTTCTTTTTTATCCCCACTTCATGAGTTCCGAGCCCTACATTCAAAGCATCGGATTTGGAGAGTGACTTGTCAACAACCATAAAATAAAGACATTAGACAAGCAATGAGAGATTTGGTGCTGAGGACCCAGAAGGAATCTCTCCATTCCTGGGCCGAATTGAGCTTATCTTCTTTGTATCCAATACTCTTCGTCGTTTTACAACAACATCTTCTGATCATCCCACGTTGTTCTAGCTAGCTCTCGCCTCCTTTTATTATTCAGTCTTTCCGTTATTGTTGCCAAAATCATTAATAAACAATTTCTTCTTTTACTAGCTCTTAGTACAAAGTGGGTGTGCATGTTTTCTGATTATTGGCTTTCACATTATTTTTGTTTCCCTCTCTCACTTCAAATCCAATCCCCATAGGCAGAGACAGCTTGTGTGAGTGCGTTTTTCAACTTCTTAAGTACACTTGTCCGCTTAGTATTTGGATCACATGGGAGAGCATAAGTTGGAACAACTCTGTATTAAGATTTGGAGATGGAAACGGACAAGAATCTTGAGCTTTGCTCTTGGAATGGATCTGTCTGTCTCGGAATTTATTTCAGACGTGTGTGTGCATGATTCATTTATACCATAATTTCAAGTTGCTTGACCCTCTTGGGTTTTTCACGCCATGAAAAAATGGGGTCCTTTCTAACCTTGTTACCCTAGCTATCATAAATCTTTTAGGGCTTGAACTGCTCCTCAGCAAAAGATTTTGGGGAGATTCAGAACTTGAGTTTCCCTATTAATTAAGTGCGCAATGAATCAGATACACGTATATATGAGAACACTTGCACATGATCTAACACGAACCCTGTCCTCTTAAAAGGGAAGAAAGCAGGCACAGATTTGAACAAAATAACATACTATTACGGCTGTAGAGAAAAAAGAAAATAAACATTGGATTTAACATGTGTGAAATGGTGATGCGTAGGCTAGCACCCAAGTTTCCAGTGTGGCTCAAGAATGCTTGTAAAACCCCATTTTCTTTTCAGTGGTAAATAGTGTGCTCGAAGTTGTTTTCAGGGGACAAAATGCTCGACTTCGTTGCCTGCCATTTCCTTCTTTCTTGGTTTTTCTGTGGTAAACACGTGAAAGTAGTACGAAGCAATCCAAACCAAAGGGAGTTCTCATTTTCAACGGGGGATGGGGACAGACAAAAACAAGTCCTGACCCTAATTCCATGGCTTGATGATTGCCTCCAAGCTAATTACTTGCACGATTTAAGCCCATCCACTCAACTCCCTAATTCCTATGTTGAATTTCTAGAATGTTTAGGGCATACTTCATATATATATATATATATATATATATATAGACACACACACACACCCACCTTATCAAATAAATGCTTGGGGCCATGTTTAGGTAAAGATACTTCATCACAAAGCGACAGTGGGCTTTGTTTACAGAATGGAAACAAGAACTACTGCGGACTTCTACATAGTAGGGTTCATCTTTAAGGTTCCTTCAAGGATCCAAGAGGTCATACATAGTCAATTTATCCTTCGAGAAGGAGCCCAAACAATATATTCCAAGGTACAGCTAAGTAAGCAGATGAAGGATTTGTTTGTTTGCTGAAAAATTATTTTTTTTAAGTAAATTTTGGGAAAAGTGAATTTCTG
>Ga0325402_1007895_pt1 | contig 10122 bp, 9 predicted proteins | sample PopdelMetagenome_22_FD_207212 | JGI IMG/M metagenome (GOLD analysis project Ga0325402, IMG submission 207212) | Populus deltoides microbial communities from Bellville, Georgia, United States - Xylem-PdKOR-R3 | ecosystem: Host-associated > Plants > Phyllosphere > Stem > Wood/Secondary xylem... | reverse complement strand
AAAAAAAAAGACTCATGGGCTATAAATACACCATGAGACCTTCAAGATAAAGGTTCACAATCTTCATTCTCTATTGCTTATATATTTTCAGAGCATCTCTCTCTATAATATTATTTTATTTTCTCTTTCCAAAAAGATAATTTTTTTAAACATCATAGAGTCTCCACCTTCACCAAAGAGGACCTTTTGCAGGTACTAGTCACAAGCTACATTGGCCTACCAAGCGTTAAGTAAGCTATCAGCTACCTTGGCTAGAGAAAATAAATGAGATTGCTAGAACTAATTAATTAACTGATTATCCAACCCGGGAGCCCTATTCCTAGGCTAGTTGGATTTTTAGGACTTCATTAATGGCGCTGTCTATAGGAAACTAATCAAAAAGCTATTGATTTCTTCCTAAAACTTGTTTTTAGCATCTCTATGGCATTTCATGGCACACAACCAATGCCCTTTAGGGCTAGAAAATGGGACATATCAACTTGTTACCCCGGACACTCCTACCCAGCAAGAGTTTTAACAACTTACTAGTCAGGTGCAATTTTTCACCCAGACTGTGTTGATAACCTGAGGGCAAAATTAAACATTGCCACCCAAGCAAGTCTTAACACCCTTAACAACTCATAATGCCTTAACACCAAAGCCACTAGCTGCACAAGGAGCTCGTAGACGATGATTGTAAACCCTCGGATATAATAATCTCATCTTGATTTAGTAAAATAAAATAAAATACAAAGGATGTGGAGAAATGATTAAATTGAACAGAGTAATTGGATTAAAAAGAGAAGTTATTTAATGAGATGGGTGAAATTGAAAACAATAATAAAGGAGTAAGGAGTTAGTAATAACAAAGAGAAGTAGTGGGGTCAATGGATTAATAAAAGGAATGGTGGGGTCAATGTGAAAATAGAAGTAAATATGGGGGGCAAGATGCAAATAAAGAAAGAACATAATTATAAATAGCAAGAAATCTCTAAAAATCCCTAAAGTAATGGCCGGCCAAGGAAAGGAAGAAAGAGGAGAAAAGAAAAATTGAGAGGAAACCTTGTAAATTCATCCTTTAAATACAAAGAAAAATGAGAGTAAGTGAACTAAGAGTGCTTCAAGTAAGATTTAGGAAGAAAACTTAAAGAATTTACTAATGGGAAGGGAAGGGTTAGAAGAAGGAAGAAAGCACAAGAGGAAAAGGGGTTGTTCTCAATCTCTTGACTTATTGTTTTGTAATAGAAGGTAACAAGCTCCCTTATTAAGTCACTTGAATTTGTTTTTGTTTTTCTTAAATAATTGAGATTTTAGAATACCTTAGTATAGGTTTAAGAAGTTTGTTAAATAATGATAGGTAGAGGTATTTTGTGTTTATAGTGGCTGGAAATGATGGAAAAATACATGGGAAACGAATTTATACTTCTTGAACTTAGAAATCAAAACAAGATAGGTTGTCTCCCAATTTCTCTACTAAGATTTGGACCCTAAAATGACAGCATTTGAGATACTTTTTTTCATGAAAGTTGTAGACATGGATGTTACCTTTCAAATGAAAATGACCTTACTTAAATTGGAGTGAAAAAACACTAAATATAGAAGAAAAACCGAAGATAGGTAAAAAACTGGGAATCAGCAAGATAGATTTTTGGGTTTCTAAAATTTATGAATTTAGGCATGTAGATTGAAAAAACTAGGTATATTCATATTTATGAAAGTTGTACACATTGATGTTACCTTTCAAATGAAATTGACTTTGCTTAAATTGGAGTGATAAAACACTAAATATAGAAGAAAAACCGAAGATGGGTCAAAAACCAGGAATCAGCAGGATAAATTTTTGGGTTTCTGAAATTTATGCATTTAGGCATATAGATGGAAAAAATGGGTATATTCATCTTCATGAAAATTATAGACCCGTGTTGTGGTGTTCCAAAGAAACAAACCACGTATAAAACTGAGCTCTATAGCTCTGGTTATACTCAAAATACTAAACAGTGTTTGAAATTCGTTATGTTGAGCCACCTAAAACTTGTAAATTGGTAACTTTTGTTTGGAATTGTTTTTTATTACAAAATGTTGAATTATAAAGGTAGTATGTATATGTATGTATGTGTGGTCAAGACTTGAAATTTAAATTAGTGTAACTATTGGTACAGGTGAAATTGTGGAAAATAGACAAGAGCAGGGGATGACTAGCAGAGCACAAAGAGCACAGATTTCAGGTAGGTGTCTGACACTTAGATCTCTAATTTAAAGTCTTATTTAATTATTTAACTTAGACCCTAATAAGATGTAGTTCAAATTTTTGTATTTATATGTAGTGCCTAAATGATGGTGGAACCAGTTCTTGGTTTGGAACTGGTGCCCTACGAATGGGCTGATGATTTGGACCAGTATCCTGGGTTGGAACTGGTGCCCTGCAAATGGGCTGATAATTGGATCAGTGTCTTGGTTTGGAACTGGTGCCCTGTGAATGGTTGATCAATAGAACTAGTTATTATTGGACAAGATTGGTGTGCTGACAAGTAGAAAACTATAGAAATTGATGATAAATGAATTAGAAAGCAAATTGTTTAGTGTAATAAAATATATACTAGATCATCTTAATTAATTTAGTTATGTTTATGAAAATTACTATATATGTTCATCTCAGCAGCGTAACCCTTAGTTGATGCATGCGTGTTCCTTCTGTATAGTCACTTAAGTTAATAGGAAGATGAAAGAATTTTCTTTTGGGTTGTATATAACAATACTTCTAATTTGTATGTATAAAGTTATGTAGTATTATTTTGTTAAAAATTTAAGTAGTGATTTGATATTTAGAATCTTCATTATGCTAACATATGAATGCAATTACGATGGTTAATTAATGGTTACCTCTTAAATCCTAGGATTCTCCTCATTTTTATAACTTGATAATTGTGTGAATTTTTATCTTAAAAGTTTGGGGGTGTTACAATTTGAGACTTGGAATGATTGGATTGTGTATGAACAATGACTACAGGATATGTACAAATGATTTGTCGATAACTTGGAACATCCCGGTATAGGAGAAACTCTGCTGAAATTTCGATAGAAATTTCAATAAACTTTGTATGAGTTTAACAAAGAAAATAAAGTAAAAAAAAAATTACCATGTTTCTTTTTTTTTCTCTTTTTATATGGTTGATGTATTGGTTTCGATAATGGGGCTATTATATTATATTACCTAAAGGAGATTGAATATAATAATATTTATGAAAGTTCATCAAATGATCACTCACGCCACTGTCACACCCATGCATAAAGCAAACACTTTAAACACACTCCCCTTAGTTACTATGGGATGGACTTTGATGACCGTAATCGTCATTCTACGCCAAGCCCTCTAGGCTCCTAAGAGCCCAACATAAAAAAAAGTCAGGAAACAGTCTGTGCATGAGCACACCTAGGAAAATGAGCATACCTAGGGGAATGTTTATAGCGCCCATCAGTGGAGGGTTTCTTCCTTGTCCAAACATATATTGAACATTTGAATCCTTAAGGACTACTTTTCCATGAACATAAGTTAGGACAACTATGATGGCTTGACCAACCCAAGAGAGCATGTGAAAAATATGTGCAGTAGCTTGGAGTTGACCATCCAAGACCATGACTCAATGTGCAAGTTATTCCCTACAACCTTCAAAAGATCTACGCGTGCTTGGTATAACAACCTGAAACCAAACTCTATTGAAGGTTTCAATGACCTATATGTCAAGATAGTGGCACGCTTTAACACTAGCATACCCACCAAGAAACCTCTATAAAGCTTTTCAGTGTTGCCTAATAAGAGGGCAAGTCTACACGGGCATATTTGAGGAGATTCAATACGAAGATGTTCAAGGTGGAAAAATTAATTAAGTCAGTAGCCTTATAAGCCTTAATAAGAGGAGTAAAGAAGCGTGCCCTCTAGAGAAAACTTCATGTTTTACCAAATAGAGGCTTATCCAAAGTAAAGCAATTCATGAAAAATCATATACGAGTTGAAGATGCTAGTTTACTTCGATATGGATCTCCTTATTTTTACAAGGACAACCAACGTCAATGATTTTCCAAACGAAATAATTAGGGTATCCAAAGCCAACATCTTAGTGCCACATTCATAATATGTTTCCTCCTAATAAGCCTCTCTTATACTTATCACTCAAATTATATTAGGATGTATAATCCTTGATAAAAATATAAGTTTTTTAAATATGAATAACTTATTCAAAATAACTTCTTCTTTTTTTCAGGTGATCCCTAAAGGTTATATGCACATAGTCTCCTAAGTGTTATATGCACCACTCTCTAAAGGATGGACGGAGTCTCTCCAGTGCAATATGCATCAATATCTATTGGATGGACATAGTCTCCCTAATGTTATATGCACCAATCTCTATGGAATGAATGTAGTATCCTCAGTGCTATATGTATCACTCTCTAAGGGATAGATATGATCTCCCTAGTGTTATATACACCAATCTCCAAGGGATAAAAGGTAGTCTCCCTAATGTTATATGCACCATCTCCAAAGGATAGATGAGATTTTCCTAGTGCTATATGTACCAATCTTTATGGGATGGATGTAATCACCCCAATGCTATATGCACCACTCCCCAAGGGATAAATCAACCTTTATGGGAAGGACGTAGTCTTTCTAGTGCTACATGCACCACTTTCTAAGGGATAAATGCGATATTCTTATTATTATATGCATCAATCTCCAATGGATGGAGGTAATCTCCCCAATACTATATACACCACTCTCCAAATGATGGACTTGGTCTTCCTAATACAAATAGTAATATCATGTAATCATCACTCTTAGTGTGGGGCTCTTAAGCCCCATGACAAGGTTGGGAAAGCTGCAAGCTCATACTCTCCAAAGAACCTATAATTACTTAGAAATTTCTAAGCATAGATTCACTTTTTTTGGGTTCCCACAAGACACTTAGAAATTCTTTAAGTATGTGTTTCACACTTGTTGAGTTTAGAGATTAGAGTTCCTTCAAAATGAGTTGATTTCCTTTGACGGATTCCCCTCAGCCACTTAGAAATATTTCTAAGTACAAGCTCTTTCCCAATGTTTTTCTCTTACCCTTCAAGGAAATTTTTGAAGTATGATTTCCTTCATGCCCTCTACTCGGGCTCTCTGGTATATCACCCAAAGTTTCCACCTTTTTTTCACACGATGAAAATTCAACAAACTCACCATGATAATAGAGTATTTTTTTACAAATCTTTACGTATCAATATTATGGGGGAGCTACTGATAAACTTATTTTTAACAAGCCTAAATAACCCTTATAACTCTCCTCCTTTGGGCAAGCCCAAAGGAATGAGTATGCCCCAATTGGAGGCTTGGTAGTGTGCCAAATCTAGCCACACGAGGGCTTGACAATGTGTCAAGCCTCGAGCATACTGGGTTTGGTATCAACCAAACCTAGACGCTTTTTGGTTTGACAATATGCCAAGCCTTAGGCACGCTAGGCTTAGTAGTATGCCAAGCCCATGGCATGCTTATGAGAATGCACATCCTCCCTTGGAATGCCTAAAGGAATAATCATCTTCCTTTGGCACGCCCAAAGAAATGAGGTAATGTGAGTTTGACAAACGTGTTAGACCGAAGACACTTGGACTTGACAATCAATCAAATCCAAGGTAATGTGGGTCTAGTAAACATGTGAGACCCAAGTCACTTGAACTTGGTAGTTAACTAATTCTAAGGTAACGACTATCCTTCATTGGGCATGTCCAAGGAAATGATTATCCTCTCATGACATGTCCAGTGAAATGACCAACCTCTCTTAAGTCTAACCTCGAGGAAGAACTCAACCTCCATGAGTTTAGCTACATTTAACATCTTGAACCCCAATCTCCCTACACCTTTTAGATGTATAAAAGTCCTCCAATGACTAATTATATTCTTGTCAAACATTAATATAGATGTAAGAAATATTTATCTCTCATTAAATGTTAAGAACGTAAAACAAAGGTTCATAATCTTCATAAAATGACAAAATTCATGGGCTATAACTACACCATGAGACCTTCAAAATAAAGGTTCATAATTTTTATTATCTACTGCATATATATTTACAGAGCGTTTCTCTCTAAAATATTTTCAAACCTTCAACATAAGAGTATTTTCTCTTTCTAAAAAGATATTTTTTTAAATATTGAAGAGTTTTCATTTTCATCAAAAAAAAAAATTTTATAGGTACTAACCATAAATTAATTTAACTTACCAAATATCAAGAACAAGCTATTAACAAGAAAAAAAATAAAATTATTAAAATTAATTGAATAACCATCTTGAAAGTTCTATTTGAAGACTAGTTTGATTTTTGCAGCTTCATCAACAAGTTAAACAGTGAAGAAATGCACTCCGATTTGTTCATCTCTTTTTCTTTCTTTTTTTAAATATACTACCATCAAAAACCCATCCTAACCCCTTCTCCTCCTCTGGCTCTGTGACGCCCGATCCTAAGAAGAATCGCCATGGATGCTGAAGCTGACCCACCAACAAGATCGCGAACCGAAAGGTCTCTCTCGCTCCCTCTTTCTCGCTGTATTCTGCATTATTTTTTCTTATTCTCGCTTTCATATGTGTCAATAATTTGTTCTTACAATTCGTTTCTTTTTCTTGATAATGAATTCGGGCTGTCTTCTTCAGAAACTCCAAGTCCATGCCATGTATATGAAATTGTTTAATTCCTCATGTTGTTTCATGGAAGCAGGCACAAGTGCTTTGCATGCTACAAGCAATTCAAGAAAAAAGAACATCTTGTTGAGCACATGAAGATTTCCTACCACACACCTCATCAGCCTAAATGTGGGGTCTGCCAAAAGCACTGCAAATCTTTTGAATCTCTGAGGAATCACCTTACTGGTATCATTCTATTCCATGTTCTGATTGCTTTATCTGTTAAAGTTTACTGCTTTTTTTTTCATGTTTTCCTCCAATTATTTAGGCCCATTATCAAGGGCTAGTTGTTCGAGGACTTTCTCTGCCCAAGGTTGTGATCTCTGCTTGAAACTCTATGATAGCCCCAGTTCACTTGGCAAGCATAGAGAAATATGCCACCTATCTGCTCCTGCTTCCCTTGTAAGTTGTTGATTCATAAATTCTTATGCAAAAATGGTAACTTGTCTATCTTTTAGTGCTTTTCATTTTATTTATTGTACATTTTAAATGATTAATTACTAAAAGTCATGTCACCCATTTCCTTCTTTTTTTTTCACAGGGAACAAAGATATTGCCTTTTGCAGGATCTGTTGATGAAAAGTACACCACCAAAGGTGCCAAAGCCATTGCTATCAACTGTGGGTTGGTTGGTGGTGGAACCGATGGATCACTTGACCTTTGCGCAAGGGTGTGTCTGGTTGATGAAGATGAAAATATTATTTTCCATACATATGTTCAACCTCAAAGTGCTGTTACCGATTACAGGTACTTCTGTGTTGACACAATCCTTGGTTTTATTTAAAGAACAATGAGGGGGAGGGGAGGGGGAATATATTTACGAAAGTCTTTTTTTTTTTTTTAATTGAAACTTACACACATGTTTTCAGATACGAAATAACTGGATTAACTGAAGAGCATCTAAGAAATTCGAAGTCTCATAAGGAAGTACAAGACAGAATTCTGGAAATTTTGTACAATGGAGAATCTGCTAGGAGACTAATGTCAGACAGTGGAAAGGCTAGACTGCTTGTGGGTCATGACTTGAAGCGTGGTTTGGATTGCTTGAGGATAAACTATCCTGGTCGTTTGCTGAGGTAGATTAAAATCTTCTGATGGTTGAAATTGGAATTTGGGATGGAACATTACAGTTTGTAATAATTCCTATGATTCAGGCTTGAAAAACATTACTGAGACGCACCACTGCTTTGCAAATCTGACCTTTGAATAATTGAATAATACCACTAATCCGCCATGTAGTCTACTTCTAGGTGAAGCAAATCCTAAAATACTACTAATTGCTGATGGAAGAATGACACTTGGTGGTCATTTTGACGTGTCATGGAATAAACCAACAAATCTTCATATTATTGAATAGGAGCTTTTTGCTGCACATTGAGTACTGATAATAATTGAAGGTTTGGTAAGTTTTCTTGTGACTTTACTGTTGTTTTGCAACATTCTAGCCTTTCATGGGATGTATCCGAACACATTCTAAATGAGCATAAGACCAGATAGTGGTGAGGTTTACCTTGTCTTAAACTCCCTTCCCCATGCTAGGAGTGCCGTAGTATATCTTTTACTGCTGGCAAATCTTGTCTTGGCATCCATATTAGGAGTGACCCCCCCTAGAGGCCCAAGACAGAACCTTGGGGACCGGCCCAAATTATGGTAGGTAATTGAGAAAACAAGTCAAATAGTTTTTTTTTTCTTGTTCTGGAGATCCTGTCATTTGAAATGTAATATTTGAGTTATCCATCACAAATGTTGTGTTCATGTTCTCCTTGTTCTCATCTTTCCTTCTTTTATAGTTACAATGCACTTTGATTTTGATTTGAGCAGGGATACTGCAAAATACCGACCATTGTTGAAAACTAACCTGGTTAGCCACTCGCTCAAGTACCTCACCAAAACATATCTTGGGCAAGTTGCTCTTTTCTTTCTTGTTTCTTTAGTGATGTCTTAATAGTGATTGGATCTTCCCTCCTGCATGTACGATGGCTGAATCCTTATGTGGCTAACTATTTTAATTAGTAACCAATACTTGAACTAGAAATGATGCTTTTGTGTTATCTTGTCTTTTGTTTTTTTGTTTTTTTGTTTTTTTTTTGACAATTTCATTACACTTGGATTTACAATGCTCGAATGCTGTATATCTGGAAACGTAGGTGGTGACTATTTCTTCCTCGATTCACAGCAGAAAAGACTGGAATTTCTCATCATGTTCGTCAAAGAGGATTTGGGAAAGATGATATCTTCTTTGTGCCTAATATGTTGGCTTTCCAGAACTCAGATGCTACTTTCAGCAAACACTGTTTTGAAAGTGATTATTGGTTCACAAATAATAGGTCATTGTGGAGAGTTTAACAAGCATTTAACCTTTTGTTGATCTGTTTTTCTAGTTTTTGGAATGATCACCGTGCACTTCATATTAATGGGCAGTATTTGCTAGTTGAAATTACTCTCTCTGAAGTTTTTTGCCTCACAGGTATGATATCCAGACAGGGGAACATGATCCATACGTAGATTGTGTTTCTGTTATGAGACTGTACAAGAGAATGCGTGCTCAAGATCATCAAGTTAAAGGAATTGGAACTCCAAATTCAGACAGCGGTTTTGAGTCCCAGAAAGCAGAGGAACTCGAGAACATGACCCCAGATGAGCTATACCAGATCTCAAAGTCAGACTACAAATGTTGGTGTCTAGATTCAAGTATAGCAGCAGGGCTTAACAGTTGATTTTTAGTTTCTCATCTGTTGATCTTTGTGCACTCAGCGGGACAATTTTTTGCTGCTCAAAGAAATAGGAATGACGTGATGTGCTGCTAGGTATGAAGATTCGTGTACAGTTTTTGCTGTAATGCAAAGTGAAGCATATATTCGCATGGTTGTTTATATATGTTTGCTTACATTTCTTGAAATCTAAAGCAAACGGGAGAGTTTCTAATATTCTATCAAGCGCGACACGTTCGAAAATCTCAAGATCCTCTATTCTGGTCATGGCATGATACCAATCCACCAGAAGATGGAAAAGGACGAAGATATAATTCCCATGAACTTGGAACCCTTCTCTTTTCCTTTTTTCAAACCTGGCTTGGAATTAGAGATACCTGACAGGTACGCCATCGGCCCATCAATGTTGACCATCTTGTTCTTCCTTTTTCATAAGAAGACATTTTATGCTGGAAGAGAAAAGAAAGGATTCGTGTTGTGGGGACGGTATAGAAAAAGATGGTTTTATTCTACCACCTACATATATTGAAAACTAGGGTCAATTTAATAGGCAAACAAAAACTTCAATCAATCACGTCAATTATTCAATCTTAAAAAAAGAAATAATTATTTTTTAAAATATTTTTTATTTAAAAATATATTAAAATAATATTTTTTATTTTTAAAAGTTGTTTTTGATTTCTATATAAAATCATCTAAAAATATTAATTTAAATAAAAA
>Ga0325402_1007894_pt1 | contig 10122 bp, 7 predicted proteins | sample PopdelMetagenome_22_FD_207212 | JGI IMG/M metagenome (GOLD analysis project Ga0325402, IMG submission 207212) | Populus deltoides microbial communities from Bellville, Georgia, United States - Xylem-PdKOR-R3 | ecosystem: Host-associated > Plants > Phyllosphere > Stem > Wood/Secondary xylem... | reverse complement strand
TTTTAAAGTAAAAAAATATATTATCTTGATATATTTTCAAGTAAAAATATTTTAAAAAGTAATTTTTATTATAATTTTAAACACCCTATTAGTATGTGTGGGAAACTATAGTATATAATACTTTTCAAATGTAATTTTTTAATTATAAATACATTAAATAATTTTTAAAATTTTCTTTAATTTTTAATATAAGGAAAAAATACTATAAAAAAATCATCATTTATTGTTTTTTTTTCTTCACATAAACACATTTTTTTAAATGCTATGCAGACACATTTTCAAAGATAAAAAGAAAACAACCTCTTGCCCGTCTCTTTCCCTTATTTTTTTTTCTTTTTCATTGTCCTCTCTCTCTCTCCCCGCGCTCATCATTAGGGTTTATTTATAATAATATATATTTCCCTCCCCTTCATTCAACTCACAATAAAGGTAAGTTTTTTCTTAGCTTTAAATTTCATTGGGTTTATCTGCTCTGCTTTTCGTGATTTTCCATTCCAAAAGCAATTTTTGTTTTTTTTACTTTGTTTGGATACTGGAACTGTTACAGATTAGTTTCTTTTTGCTTTTTTGCTATGATTTTTGATGTATTTGATGCATGCTGAGATAATGTAAGACAGTGAAGGGATTGATAAGTATTTTCAAAGTAATTTTTTTCTTTTTGTGATAATCAAATATGAAAACCATGATTGTATGTGATGGATGAACTATTTATTAAATTGCTTCTATCTAATTGTTTCAGGTATTTCAATAATAATAGTAATAGTAATAGTAATAAATGGTGGAGAGTGGCAAACGATCGCGTCCCCAAAGAGATTATGATGGGGATACCAATAATCAGAAGAGGCACAAAGATAATAAAGGTACTGATAATGATGAACTGGTTGTGTATAGAATACTATGCCCTGATGAGGTTATTGGAAGTGTCATTGGTAAAAGTGGAAAAGTCATCAATTCCATAAGGAATGAGTCGAGGGCGAGAGTTAAGGTGGTGGACCCGTTTCCAGGTGCCATGTATAGGGTCATAACAATTTATTGCAATGTCAAGGAGAAGGGAGATGCTGATGTTGACGATGATTTCCATCAGGCTGACCCTTTGTGTCCTGCACAAGATGCTCTTCTTAAAGTTCATGCTGCAATTTCAAATGCTGTTGCAGCTCTTGGGGACTCTGACAAGAGATGCAGAGATAAGAAGGAATGCCAAATTCTTGTCCCAACTAGCCAGTCTGCAAATATTATTGGTAAGGCTGGGGCAACTATAAAGAAATTGAGAAGCAAGACCAGAGCCAACATTAAAATAACTGCCAAAGATGCCTCTGATCCAACTCACTCATGTGCTATGGACTTTGACAACTTTCTTCTGGTTAGTACATGGGACTTTAATTTCCTTCTGATTTATTGTTGAGGTTATTCATGCTGAATTTATCTGTTAAAAATTAATCAAATTCTAATTATTAGGTTCTAATTTGTCTTCTATATTGTTTTTTTTTTCTCAAAATGTGTGTGTATCTTTTAACTGTTGAAATTGTTTTTCCTTGAGGAAAAGCCCAACAAAAATGCAAACTGTTATTTAAAAGGCTGTTTACTGTAAGGTTCATTGAGGGCTAAAAAAATCTAGGTGCTCTTTCACTTTCATCATGAAATTCTCATTCTGTTCTGTTTGTGTGAATTGCCATTGATCATGATGGAATCCAAACTCCTGAACAACTTTTGTAGATGATCTCTAGGCTGTGTTCATGCTGCACTAAAGCTTGAGATGGCAGATAGAGGTTTCAAACCTAGATTCTTCAGCTTGAGACTGATGTCAGTGTCACTAAGGCTAAGGATGCAGTTACTTTAGTTAAGTTGAATTTTGGATCCAAATTGCAAGCCAGGTGCCTGTTGATGCTTTTTGTGGGACAACTTCATAAAAAATGTGTATTATTGTGAGTTTATTTTATATGAGTTCTTTTCATATTGTTACATGTATCATTAACATAGCTGGAGAATCATAGTGTTTTTTGAACTGTGCAGCTTCTTTATCTTGAAAATTAAGGATTTTGTCTCTGTCTATGAATTAATTCACATGTGATTTTTTGTTTCTTTTCCTTAAGAATGTGTAATGCTCTTCCATGCTTCTCTTTAGCAATTTGTAAAGGTTGATGTTTGAGGGGTTCAAGAGTTATATTTGTCTTATGAACAGATAACTGGTGAATCAGAAGCAGTGAAGAAAGCATTGTTTGCAGTTTCTGCAATCATGTATAAGTTCAGTCCAAAAGAAGAAATTCCCCTTGAGACAACTGTACCAGAAGCTCCTCCAAGCATCATTATATCATCAGATGTCCCTATTTATCAACCGGGTGGATTCTATCCAAATGCAGATCCAATTGTTTCTTCTAGATCTGTTCCACCAATCTTAGGCGCCACACATATACCGGAGTTTCAGGGTTATGGGGATATGAGGAGTTCTTGGCCCATTTATTCATCCACAGTCCCCGTAGTTCCCAGTTTTGGCAACACCTCTAGATCTGAGTTAATTATACGACTATTATGCCCATTTGACAAGATTGGGCGTGTCATTGGCAAGGGAGGGAGTACCATTAAAAGCATAAGGCAGGTTAGTGGTGCTCGTATTGAGGTTGATGACACTAAGGCTGATCGAGATGAGTGTATTATTACAGTAATTGCAACTGAGGTATGGTTTACCTTTGTTTATGATTTGTTTCTTTCGAATTGATGCAAGAGCCCTGCATGTTTCTGCATTGATTTGTATAGAGATGTTGTTAAAGAGAGCATCAAATGTACAATTCTTCTAGAGCTTTAGAGAGTTGAATTGTCTTTGAAGATTACTTAAATGGGAATGCCAGCCTGCACTTTTTTCATGAACAACAGGATATGTCATATTGCAGTCTCTAGAGTTCAGCATGGATATCGATTTTTGTCCATTGTCACTGAGCTAAACAAATAAAACAAGTAATTTATGATTTCCATCACAATTTTGGATTCATTTTTATTCTGTGAAAAGTGGCTTAAGTTTGCAAAACTTGTTCAATTTTACCTATATGGCAAATGCTGTGTGGGCTTTGGATATGGCTTATCAATATGCTTATATATCTCATGATATATGTTGGGTTTAATTTATCCATGTTTACCATTTGGCAGTCTCCCGATGATTTGAAATCCATGGCAGTTGAAGCTATTTTATTGCTTCAAGGAAAGATTAATGATGAAGACAATGACATTGTTGGCATTCGATTCCTTGTTCCATCTAAAGTTATTGGGTGTATCATAGGAAAAAGTGGTGCAATTGTAAATGAAATTCGAAAGAGAACTAATGCTGATGTCTGCATCTCAAAAGCGGATAAACTTAAGTGTGCTGATAGTAATGATGAACTTGTTGAGGTCTGATTTCTGAACTTAACCTCGTTTCTTGCTTATCCTTTTCAATTGGAAATACTTTTTGGGGTTGACCTTGTTCCTTGATAGGTGGCTGGAGAAGTTGGTAGTGTGAGAGATGCACTTGTCCAGATTGTTCTAAGGCTCAGAGATGATGTATTGAAAGAAAAGGATGGTGGTCTGAATTCTTCTGTTGGTACTGATTCTGTCTACCCTGTTCATGCTGGTATTTCTATACCATCTATCCTGCCTTCTGTTCCTCCAGTTGCTTCAATGGGTTATGATCAGAGGGCTGAAAGTGGCAGTGGTTTGGGCCTGTTTTCATCAAGCAGCCTTTATGGATATGGATCCTTACCGGTATGTAGCTGGTGGTGAAATTTCTATTCAACTTCTTTGGTCATGATAGTTGTTATTTAGTATTCTTTTCAAAATTAGTGTGAAGTTTTATGGTACATTGGTTTTGGAGTTTTGGACCATGCAGTTGATGGAGGGCCATTACTGTGAGTTAGGAGAATGATAAATTGATCATTTCAAATGCTCCTACACTTTTATTTTTTTGATCTACATTAAATGTTCCATCTCTTTGGTAAAATCAATTTAAGATAAAATAATTATTTCTATAAGATAACTGGAGAATAGGTCATTGATGATGTCAAGAAAATGGACTACTGCAGTTTTGCTTTTGATTCGTTAGTTTTAGTTTCTTAGAGCTCTGTTATTATTTAGGATATATTGATTTTTCCCTGGAATTTATTATTGTTATGGCATTTTAGTATTTTAATTTAGTAGGAAATTTGATTCCTTCTCTAACTTATTATTCTGTAAGGTTTTGGTCTGACTATGCAAGCACAAATATTTTCTATTTTGGAGAAGCCATTTATGGTAATAAATCGTGAATTTCAGTTTCAACTTTTAGAGGTGGATTTCCTCTAGTGTTGTGAGGTTGATGCCTCATGGTTTGATACTTGTTTATCTTGCTTCGATGCCAATTGGTTTAGGACAATAGGAAGATAGAATATAAACAAGAGGAATCCAACTCTAAAAGTTGAAACTGGATTTCTAATTTTTTTTTATCATAAAATACTCCAAAATGTATAATAATTGTGCTCATACAGCAACAACAAAATCCTAAAGTGTCCTAAACTAATGAAGAAAAAAAGTCTTTATTAAAATAAAATACAAAAGGAGTCCTAATAATAGTAAATTCCTAAATCCCAGGAAAAAAAGAAAATCCTGGAACGAATAAAATTATAAGTAAAACTTCAATAGTTCATTTTCTTGACTGCATCAATCAGCCTCTAGCAGGAAAATAACAGAGAAGAGATTCTTAATGTAAAAGATTGCTTCAGTCTTGCTGATATCTGCTGCAAAACACCCCCTCTTTCCCTGCCCCTGAATATGGAAAAGACACTACAATATTTGAACTCTTTGTAGGATGGAAAGGCATATACTTGAAAACCCTAGGATTTCTCTTTATCTGGATACAAAAAAAAACGGAAGAAACAGCATAGAATCGCCAGATCTCACTGTCCTTCCATCTACTGAACCTCACACAAGAAATCATAAAACAAACCTGATACTCTGAATTGCACACAACCCATGACTCATTTCAAAAAGCAAAGAACTACCAAAAATCTGACACTATTAAAAAAATGTGGTAAGAGATTACTCCCTAAGGGAGCATTTACCGAGACAAGATTAAGCAGGACTGCGCAGGATAAGAGGGATAAGGTTGTAGCACGGGGGAAGGTGGGAAAAAAAGCTGGTTTAAAATGATTAAAAACTTGTTCCTTGTGCTGAACACCAGTAAAACTGGGGTTCCACTTCCAGCCCGTGCATCAAATGCTACATAAATCTTTCTCCATCAGAAGCATTTAGGAGTGTGGCCTTATGAGGCTTTGTTAAAACTGTGCCAATGATATTCATTTACTAGAGATTGCTGCAGTTTTTAATGAGTTTTTTTTTTTTAATTCTTTTCTTGCTTCATATGGCGTTCATATTTCCCAGTTTCTTTTCCTTATTAGATGGGAGAAAATAGCTATGGTTCTCTGGCCTCGTATTCTTTGTCTAAGCTGTATGAAGGGTTAGTACATTGTGCTCTTGAAAGCCCTGAATTTTGTTTTCTTTGACTTCTATGCTGTTCATGCAAGCTGATTTCCTGCACTTATGCAGATTGCCTCCACCCTCAACTCTTGAAATGCTGGTGCCTGCTAATGCAGTTGGTAAAGTGATTGGTAAAGGAGGAGCAAATATAGCCAACATCCGAAAGGTTTGTTCATCCCTTTTGTCTTTCTTCCTGGATCTTTCCTAGGGAATTTTAGTGAATTACTCTTGTATTTTATGAGAAGGGTGCAATAACTATTTGTAGTTATGGTACGTTTCTGTGGCTTGTTATAAATTAATAAATAACATGATTGTGTGGTAGATTCGTGCCAGGGATTTGTTTTTTAATTATGGCCTTTTAGTCTAGTGGAAAATGTGGATATCTGCAACCAACAACGAGTATATCTTACTAAGGTTTGTTAAGTAAAAGTCTATTGAACTATTCCACTCACATAAGAATGGAAGTTAGCTATCCAGCATTCATGACAGTGAATTATGGGGTACGGTTTTTGGATTGTGAATACAGTTTGCCAACTCACCAGATGCTTGTTGGCTACCAGTAATAGCTTTGCTTGGCTTATTAAAAATTAATAAATAGCGTGAGTGTGTGGTAGATTCATGCTAGGTATTTGTTTTTTTAATTATGGCCTTATAGTTTGGTGGCAAATGTGGATATCTGCAGCCATGAAGAAGTATATCTTACTGAGGCTGGTTATGTAAAAATCTATTGAAATATTCCACTCGCAAAAGAAAGGAAAGAAGTTAGCAATCCAGCATTCATGACTCTAAATTATTGGATATGGTGTTTGGATTGTGAAAACAGTTTGCCAACTCACCAGATACTTGTTGGCAGTATCACTAATGCCTTTGCTTGGTTTGGTCCCTCATGTAAGGCTATTAACAGTCCACCACCATACCTTGCTTCCTCCGTATCATGTGTTTATTTGTTTTCAAGTTGCCACACAGTAGCTTCAGGGCACAACAGATTAATTAGTATGTAGTAATGAGTCACTGTTTGGATTGTTAAAGTTTCTTCTTGAGAAAAGCGGGGATGCAGTACCTGGTCATAATACATTTAATAGACCAAAAATTTTCATGTCAGCTAGAGGTTGTGCAATGATATTTTGTTATTATGCTTATCATAATACAAGCATTTGATCTTCATATTACTTCTATTTAATTTTAAAAAATAACAAACATGGGATACAAAAGTTGTGAATATTGGCTTAATAAATGCATCTTCTCTAAAATTTTCATTTGTTTGTACATTGATAATGTTCAGAAAATATTTTGAAATCAGCTTTTATCAATGCTTTTTTCCCCTATCATTGCTCTCAATCTGCTTTGATTGGATGGAGTTCTCATGGGTATCCGTTTCTTTTCCTTTTTTATGTTTTATGACATTCAGATATCAGGAGCAATGATAGAAATCTCTGATGCCAAGTCTGCAAGGGGTGATCGTATTGCTTATATATCTGGCAAACCGGAGCAAAAACAGGCTGCTGAAAACTTGATCCAGGCATTTATTATGGCCACTTAAGCCTTGACAATATTTCCAGATATTTGAAGGTGAATAGTAAAAATCTTGGAATTCTCTTCCCATCTTCCTCAAATGTTTCCTTAGCCTCATCAGGTTTCATCTTTAGTTGACTTCGTTTTCTAGGCTTCGATAGCTGGAATCTTCCTGTTTCTTATAAACATGCCTATGAAGATCAAACAGGAAGATATGCAAGTGGTTTAATATCCCTGGTGATAGGTTCCTGTCGATGTTTGCATGATTGATTCTTCCATCTGCAGATCTTAGAACATTGTAGGTTCTTTCCTTTCGTTTTGTTTTACCAGGTCCTATCATTAAGCTGTGGGAAGTCCATCTTATTTCCAGCAGTTTTTATACTCTGATTTCCTGATCACCCCAGGAATTACTTTCAGGAAACCATATTGCCAAACTCATAATGTATGTGTGTTGTTTTCTGGCCGTGCAATCTCATTCTCTACTTCTTTTAGGAGGGATCTTTTCTACTGACGATGCAAGTTGTTGCATTTGTGATGAATCTCTACTCGATTTCCTCTGTTTTGAATTGATAGTATGGCATCATAATAGGCATTCACTCTTGCTTATGGAACCCAGTCTTTCTTCATCCTCTTTTCTTCATTTCAGAATCTCATGTCCTCTTTCTGTCTATGAAGAGCTCATTGTAGAGATTAAATTGTCAACTTGCTGCATATCGTTTAGTTTCTGGGCTTTATTCCCGTTTTAACTTGTATTTCTAGTAATTTATTATTTCAAAATCTTTCAGGGTTCGTTTTAAAAAATCCCTGTAAAATTTACTCCAAATATCATTTTTCCAGCTTTTAGGTTTCCTTGGGTACAAATCACATGAATGTACTTGCTTAACTGTTGTGTTTGAACAGTGAGGGTCCATATTCACCAATCAGCTATTTATTCTGGAACAACTTGGTTTGTGCTTTCTTCAGCAGCAAACTTTTCTGTATCTTGTATTGAGATAGTTTCTTGGGTTATAGGCAGTCACTGATTTCTTTTTATGGTGATTCTTCTGACTGGGAATGTGGGTCGGTCCATTATTTTTCTTGTGTATGACACTATATGCAAGCTTCTCTAAGTTGGTGATGCTTGTTTCACCAATAGAAATAGCTCCCATGTCCTAAAACATCCTCTAGTCGCTATACCAACTCTACTAAGATTGTTGGAACTTGGAAGTAGTGTGCTGCTACTCGTGTCCACAGATTTCCACTGCAAACATGAGCCATATTTATTGCAACTGTTTGCGCAATCGTAAAATATAAAAATGCTCTTGGTTAAATCTGACCAATCCAACCTTCTCCTTTTCCTTTTTCTCTATATTTTCAGTTATGTCAGCAAGTTCACAATCAGCTGCTCTTATTCTAGTTCTTTGAATTGAAAATATCCTAGGTTGGGCTCAATTGTCAGAGTGGTAGACTTTCCATCTTGGGTTCGATACATCATTTTTTTTTTTTTTAAGAATGAGGGGTCTTGAACCCGGGCACTCTAATTGCAGGCTTCAGGCTTGAGCACTTCATCACTTGACTTCATAAAGCAGCACTAACCCTTTCGTAGTGTAATCCAAAATCATGGTTTCTCTTACACATTGTTATAAATATAAACATGCTATCCTCTTTAATTTGAATAATCCACTCCTTGTCCGATCCTTTTTCTTCCCATATAATTGGTCGGCTGTTGCCGTGGACTACTGATGAGCAAGTGATCCCACTCTAGTTCTTTTACATTGAAAATCTCTAGGGGGAGTACAATTTTCCATGTCTATATTGCCCTTCAAGGTTTTTGTACTTGTCAAAGACTTGTTAAAGTTGAACGTATACTTCAAAAGCACTGTTTCTTTTTTACTTGACAGTGTTTTTATGGTTGATAGTGGCGGCCTTCTCTCTCTTGAAAGTCCATGTCGATAGTCATTTTCAAATTTCTTTGGCTTGCCCTGTTCTGTTTTTCATGCTTTGAAATTGGTAGCCTTAAAGATGATCTTGGGTGATCAATCTGGTGAGTGTGTGGTAGATACCACTTTTATGGATATGCATACGTGGTAGCAGAGTAAGGCAATTTGGATATGGTAATAGTTTGTACATTCATATAGTTGTCCTGAAGACAAACATTTAGACAATTTTGTATATATTTTAGTGGACTGATAATTTGTTGCACACTATTGTATGAAGACTATGGTAGCAGTTGCTATCTTAAAGAACCAGTCTTGTCTGTGTTTGTAAGACAGGAGGAAGTATCTTATATAGTATAGTGGAATTTATAATGGTAGCTCTATGACTTCAAACAAAAAGATGATTAGGGCTTTTCTTGGTTGACCCTATAGTAGAAATTGAAGCTGGATAAAAGAATGCAAATCATGTGATGTTCATACTCGTAGTTTCTTGCTGGCCATATCAGTTGCAGCTTTCAAATATTCAACCATGGTGGCTTTCAGATCTGTTGGCCCTATTTGTGCATTGTTTTGTATGTTTAATAATTTCGCTAATGCTGATCATGCCGGCATGGCTACTTCTTTTGTGAGTTATTTTGAGAGATTAACAGGAGGCTGCCGCCATTCTACTAATCTGAACTTGATTTAACCTCTGATACGCTCAGTTATTCTGGAGAAATTAAGCAGTTTCTGTTATTTAGATTTGTGCTCGTTTGAAAGGTTTTGATTGGCTGACAAGAAAGAGATTCTAATTCTTTCACATTTTAAGAGGGTCGTATGGTGTTAATTTTGCCATTCAATTTGTGTTTAGCCCTCTCCATTTTCTTTATATGATAATCAGGTCTCAAGCATGTCAATCACATGCTGAAGAAGAAAAAAAATCTTTAGAGAATAATTTTGCTTATAAGAGATACCGAAGATGCATATGTTAAGCATGTCATTCACATACATACAAGTATTTTACTTTTTTTTTTTTTTTCTAAATCCAAATTAATTATAAGTATACCAGTACAAAGTGACCCACAAAATTTCAATGAACACAAAAGAAATGAAGGAAAAAGAAAAACTAGAGGGGGGATTTTATTTTTTTTTAATATATAAACAGAGATAAAATTCTAAAGGGATAGAAGCTATGGCATAAATACATTGCACCTTGATTATTGTATTATATGATGTCATG